>ERZ779746.273-NODE-273-length-31098-cov-2.399414_pt1 | contig 31098 bp, 25 predicted proteins | sample MGYA00511888_ERZ779746 | MGnify/ENA primary metagenome ERZ779746 (study PRJEB29588, sample SAMEA1964695) | human gut metagenome | biome: human gut; feature: human-associated habitat; material: faeces | place: Denmark | collected 2008/2010 ... | reverse complement strand
CCCCCCCCGGCCAGCATTGGCATCACAACCAACTATGACATTACCATTATCATCTATTGCAGGAGATACGTCCTGAAAACCACATGGTGTCTGGAACTCCCATAAAATTTCTGGTTTTTCATCAGAAAGAGATTTCTCCTTAACCATAATTTTTTTATCAAAAGCATTCACATTCTGTGCGCCATTATTATCCCATACAGTCAACACAACTTTGAATTCACCAGCTTCACCATAAATAACAGAGGGATTTTCTTCCTCCGAAGAGATTCCATTGCCAAAATCCCATTGCCACTTAACAATTGTTCCGTCTTCATCGAACGACAAATCGGTGAAATAAATATTTTGTCCTACTTCTATAGTAGTAGTTCCTACTTTGAATGCAGCTACCGGCTTTATATTCACGTCATCAGTTTCTTGACAAGCTACCGTCAATATTAGCAGCATTGCCATTCCTATTAATTTATTTTTCATACTATCAGTTTTTATTCAATTTATTGAGATATGTTTTTAATTCAACAGGAAAATCTGTCTGTACTACAGTACCTCCCAATTTTATAAACTCATCTACCTTGCGATATTTATCCTTAACAGGTGTTTCGTCAGAATTGATATAAACATTCATAAAGCCGGCAATACCATTGCTATAGGCTTTATTAAGAATTTCATCTTTCCAGGTACGAGGATTGAATTGCACAATAGAGAGATTTTTCACTAATGACATATACTGATCAAGATCTTCCATACTATAAATTACAGGAAACACAGTTACTTCTTTATCAATATTTACAAGCTTTGCAGCATTTGGCACTTCATACACAGTAAACATTGACTGAGACAGCATACCACACTTCTTTACAACCTCATATACTGCACGATAATCTGAAATCTTCATATCAATGTCCACATATATTTTTCCACGGGCACTCATTAACGCTTCCGCCAGCAAAGGCACTCGCTCAGTTGTTAACTCTGTCCCGTGATACATATAAAAGGAAGCAATCTCATCATACGTTAATTCTGATACTTTGCCCGTACCATTTGTCACTTTATCAATAGTAGAATTGTGCATCAGCACTAATTTACCATCCTTTGTCATTCTTACATCTATTTCTATATAGTCTATCTTATTCAAGATAGCTTTTTCAATGGCCCGAACCGAGTTCTCCGGTGCTTCTTTCCAATATCCTCGGTGAGCACATACCTGATAATGTCCTTCTTTCAATGAGGCGGGAATAGATGGACGAGCATTTGCTTCCACTTCTTTTGCAGTCACTTTAATAATCGTCTTATGTGTTTTCTTCTCACCTGAAACAAAGGACACATAAGCCATTACAGTATAGTCATCCGGCAAAGTATAGGCATGTTTTGGTGCTTGCTCGGTAGAACTCTTACCATCACCAAAATCCCAATGTATAGAGGCTATATCAGCTACATTCACATTTTCCATAGTAAAAGTGATTATTTCATCATAGCTCACTTCATTGGCTGACACACCAATACGTATCTTTTCATTCTCCAGATTATCACTTTTTGAACAAGATTGTAATACAAGGAGAAGCAAAAAAAACAAATAACAACTTTTCTTTATATACATGATTCCTTATCAGTTTATTTTTTACCAATGTGGATTTTGAGCCAGATTTTCATTCAATAGTATATCACCCATCGGAAGAGGATATAGATAATCGCGCTCTTCATCAAATTTCTTTTTATTATCTTTGAATCCAATCAAATAACCTTTATCGCCTTCTGTCAATTGAATTACCCCACCTATTTTTACCTTTTGTGAAGCATTACTTTGAGGCTCATTCCCTTCTTCATATAATAATAAATCTGCCTTGCCATCATTATCCAAGTCAAATTCACCCAATGACGGGAAATACATACCGGTAAAATGAGGTTCCAATAATTTACCTGCTTTCCAACGCACTAAATCATCCCAACGAAAACCTTCCAATGCTAACTCTATACGACGTTCTCGACGTATCTCAAGTAAAACACCTTTATTGGCTCCTGTTACATTAGGGTACATAGCGGCTATAACAGCATCAGGTGATTGGTTAGCATCACTCATGTTCAAATTAGGCATTCCCACACGATTCCGAATCAATTTTATGGACTTATCAATATCATCCTGAGTTAACAGGCCTAGCTCAGCTTTAGCCTCGGCATAGTTCAACAAGACTTCAGCATAGCGGATAATGGCAATATCTTGATAAGAAGCCCCGTCTCCGTCTTGCGATATATCAGACACAAATTTGCTTACCTGATATCCAGTCATTGTAGCAGCGAAATCCGGTAATTGTACCGTATTGTCACCAATACGTTTATATCCGACAGAGCGAATAGTTTGCGCTAAACGTTTATCACGATTTTGCATTTCTTCGTAAAATCCCATAGTTTTATAATCGGTTTTTGATGTAAACGTTTTCCCATTGGACTGTAATAAATAGGAGTCTACGAAGTCCTTCGTTAGACCAATATCTTTCTGCGTACGAGAAGTAAAGTAATAATTTATATTATGCATCTTATTAAGTATCAACGAATAACGACGTCCTAAAATCACTTCTTCTTCTCGCAAATCATTGGAAGCAAACAAATCACGATAGTCTGTATCTACATTTCCTGTAGAGTATAACTTATAGCCGGATTCATTTATAACTCTCTCCGCAGCCTTATATGCTTTTTCTAATAGCATATCAGTTCCTTGTAAATTCAACTCTGTATGATATTTGCGATAAGTTCCCTCATAAAGACACACACGCGAAAGTAAGGATAGTGCTGTCCAGCAATTTATTTGGTCAGAAGCACGCTTATTTTCCAGCTTATCTATAGCTAACTCTAAATCTTCTATAATCTTATCCATTACAAATTCTCGTTTGTCGCGAGGCTTATAGAGCAAATCTACATCACCTGTCTGAATCACCGTTTCATACCAAGGCACATCACCAAAACGTTTTACTTTATCAAAATAAAACCAAGCTCTAAAGAAGCGTGCAATTCCTTCATATTTATCACGAGCAACTAAATCGGTACACTGCTTATAATGATCGAAAAAAAGATTGATCGTTCTTAAATCGCCCCAACTCCAACCACCACTGCCTGCATCGGACGGAATAGTTCTGTCGTCACTGCGTTGCTCCACCGGAATATTCGTATATAAAACATTATCAGTTGTCAAATCCTTTTCAATAATAGTTTTAATTGCTGGCAAATTTTCATAGAAACCATTAGTATAAAGTTCTAAATCTCGAGCCGTCTTAAAAGAATTTTCCGGAGATACTTCTGCTATAGGATATCTGTCCATAAATGAATCATTGCAAGAAGTTGCCATACTTCCTATTATCAGAAATCCAAGTACTTTTATTGTTACATATATTTTTTTCATAATGTTGCATTTTAAAATTTAACATCAAAACCGAAAGCAAACGTCTTACTGAAAGGGTAAGAGTTACCATCTCCCAACTGTTCCGGATCTACAGTATGGTCTGGATTATGTTTATACAAAGGAGAGAAGGTCAGAATATTTTCACCAGACACATAGAAACGAACACTCTTTAAGAATTTTATCTTACGACAAATATGTGCAGGTAATGTGTATCCAATTGTAATATTCTTCAAACGAACATATGCCGCATTTTGCAAATACTTATCTGAATGGACAGATAACTGAGCACCTTCATAGGCACTTCCTTGATTTGAAGCATCCGCAGCCAATCGTGGGAAATAAGCATTTAAATTATCTGGTGTCCAGCTCATAGACTCTATACTCTTTGGAAAGAAATTTTCATACGGGCGAACATACGGTCCCCAAAAATAACTATTTTCTTTACCAGGCCACCAATCTTGTTTCATAACTCCTTGGAAAAAGGTTGAAAAGTCAAAACCTGCATAGGACATATTTAAATTTAATCCTAATGTATATCTCGGTGAACTGTTACCAATAATACGTAAGTCCCCATGATCGTCCAAAGTTTTCTTTCCCGGAGAAATCTCATCATCGTCATCAAGATCTTTGAATTTTAAATCACCGGCAACAGGATGATTAATAAAATATTTATTACGAATAGTATAATTCACCTTTAATTGATCTGCATGTGTCAAATATTCATCATCCGATTGAAAGAATCCATCAATAGTATATCCCCAAATTTCACCTAGTTCTTTACCTACATAAAATTCATCAATCAATCCGCTCGGATTATCAAATTTCGTTATTACAGTACGATTATCAGCTAAACTGGCACCAATTCTATATTCAAAAGGCCGATTAGCCAACATAAACTTATCATTCCAATTTACAGACAACTCAAACCCTCGGGTACGCAGATCCGCAGCATTTTCTTCCGGTTCGGACGTTCCGAATACAGCTGGCAACTCTTTACCTTGTGTTAACATATCTCGCGTATTGCGTTGATACCAATCAAATGAGGTTGAAAGATGTCCATTGAAAAAAGACAAATCAAAACCTAAATTAAACGTTTCTGATTTCTCCCATGTAAAATTAGTAGAGATTGCATCCGGTGTATTTAGATAATTTAAATAAGAGCCATTAACAATATATCCCCCTTGTTTAGCTTTCATCTTAGTAATATAATCATATGGACCTACATTCTGATTACCAAGTGTACCATAAGAGGCTCGCAACTTGAAATTGCTAATTGTGGAACGTAATCCCTTAAAGAAGTTTTCTTCACTAACACGCCAAGCTAATGAACCGGAAGGAAAAATACCTAAACGATTATCATGTGGAAATTTGGATGACAAGTCAAAACGTCCATTAAATTCGACCAGATATTTACCTTTATAATCATAATTCAAACGATAAAAAGCTGCCCTGATAGCCCATTCCTCTTTAGCGCCCAATAACTCTATATTATCACCGGTAGTTAAGCTAAAAGATCCCAAATCTTCAGAAATAGGACCACTACGCTTAGCTGTAGTTCTTTCCCAATGTTTCCATTCTTGATTAAATCCAACCATTGCTTTCAGATTATGTCGGTCTTTAAATGTATGACTATAAGTAGCATAAGCATTAATGGCTTGATACATAGAATGCCAATGCCTTTCTTTATACATTTCTGAATTTGTCTTATACAAAGTTAGCCCTTCACCATCTGGTTGATTAGTATGAGGTGTTGAAACTATAAGCTGACGAGAAAAAGGCCCCTCCTTTCTGAAACTATAATCAGCATTCAAATCTAGTCCTTTAATTGGAGTAAACTGCAAAGAAACAGTATTCATTACATCATATTCAGAGTCCGTTCCTTTACTCTTGCCATAAATTAAATCGGCAAATGTTCCATCAGCAATATCACGTCCTGGAGCATATGCACTGTTAATCATAATGGTGCCATCAGGATTATGTGGCAAAAACAGAGGAGAAGCATGATAAGTGTACTTTCTCCAATTCTCACTATTATTATTGCCATCCACACTACGTGTATTAGTAGCAGGATAATCATAATCACTAATAAAAATATTCGTAGTATTGCTTAGGCGTAAATTCGACAATATCTGGAAATCAACTTTACTACGTAATGTATAACTTTTGAATTTATCTGGATTTATACGATAAATACCCTCACGACTATAATAACGACCCGACAAATAGAAACGCATTTTATCTGTTCCGCCTGATAAGTTGATGTTGTGCTCCATTGAGGGCTGATTCTCACGGAATATATATCCCCACCAGTCTGTGTTACCATAATGTACATAACGTTCTACACCGTCAACGGTTTTAATTAGTACAGCCGGTAATGAAGGATCTTTCTTACGAGCTTCCATATAGGCATAATCTTCTTCAGTATATCCTAAATAAGTACTGGTATTCTCCATTAAACTTAATTTATCACTCAAGCGTGCCCACTCCAAACCATCCGTAATAAAATTATCAGTACTAATAGTAGGATTACTCCAACCGAAATGATTCGAATAATTAACTTGTACAGCTCCCTTCTCCGGATCCTTTGTCGAAATTAGCACCACACCAAAAGCAGCACGTGCACCATAGATAGCTGCCGAAGAAGCATCCTTTAGAACAGAAACAGAAGCAATATCTTTAGGATTTACGTAGTTTAAATCACCCTCTACTCCGTCAATCAAGACTAAAGGCGAACCACCATTGATAGAACCAACACCACGAACATCAAATGAGGCTTTTTTATTAATAGCACCGTCACTAAAAGAAACATTCAGATTTGGGATGAGTCCTTGTAAGGTCTGTCCCGCATTTCCACTAATACGATGTTCGATCTCTTTAGACGAGATCTGCCCTACAGCACCTGATAAGTTAGCTTTTTTAATCGTTCCATACCCTACAACTACTACCTCATCAAGCATTTCATTATCCTCTTTTAAAGTAATATGAGCCAATGTTTTATTATCTGCTTTCAATTCTAAAGACTTATAACCAATATATGATATATTTACAATACTATTCAATGGTACATTTGAAAGAGAGTAGTGTCCATCAACATCGGTTATTGTACCTATGGATGTTCCTTTCACCATAACACTGGCTCCAATTACCGGCTCTCCCTGTTCGTCAATTATCACACCCGTTATCTGTTTAATAACTGTTTTAGAGGGGGAATTGACAGTCTTTTTAGAAATCACAATCATCTTATTTCTTAGACTCACTTCCAATGATTTGTCAAGGATAGATGACAATGCCTCTACAACGGGAGTATTTTCAAAAGTTGCATTAACCTTTTTATTCTCGTTTATTTCGTTTTTCTGATAGATAATGGACAGCCCTGTTTGACTCTCTATTTCCTTCAATACAGTTTTCAATGTTTGTTCCTTAAAAACTTTGCTGACTGTCTGGGCATTTACAGATAATGAACCCAAGCTGAGCAAGAACAAAAGGAATAAGCATAGAATTGATTTTCGGTTGTTCATAGCTTTTCTTGATTTAATTAGTTGTTACAAAATTGATTTTATTCTCTGATATATATATCCTTTCCTCTGCGTTCGACGGTTATCGGGATGATCTCCTGCAAAGCAGCCATCACCTCTCCTATCGTCTCACGGTTTCTTAATGAAATGCGGAAGCGTTTGGCACCTACCTGTTCCGATTCCAGACTGATATTGACGTCATACTGGCGGGATAGCTTCGCTACCAGTTCTTTCAACGTAATATCCTCAAATTCAATTCGATTCTCCGACCAGGCTTTCCATTGCTTCACATCATTACGGGTACGTGTGATTTTTCCGGTAGCCATATCCAACTTCACGAATTCACCGGGTGCCATCTCTATCCGCTGTTCCCCGCGATGGATCTCTACAATTCCTTCCATCAGTGCCGTAGTGACTACTGAGTCTTCAGGATAGGCGGAAACATCGAATTTCGTACCTTTCACTACTACATCATATCCACAGGTTTGCACCGTGAATTTGGCTTTTTCCTTCTTCGTGACTTCAAAATAAGCCTCACCGCTAAGTATTACTTTACGATTCCGCTCGTTGAACTTATCCGAATACTTCAGTACGGAACCGGCATTCAGCCATACCACCGTACCATCTGCCAAAATCATCTTGCTCTTTTCTCCGTAGGGAGCTTCAAATACGAAATAATCTTCGGTAGAAGATAAGGAAGCAATGTTCCAGATGCCCAACGTAGCCCCGGCAGTAAGCACCACGATGGCGGCTACGGCCAGAAGCTGAAATAACGACGGGGCAACATCGGCATAATAGCCTCTTGCGTACGAAGGCGGCGTTGCAGACGTTGCCATTCATGCATGGTCTGTTCGTCCCCTTCATTAGTAACCTTCCATTCTTTTTCCCACTGGCGAAACCGCAGACGGTTTTCTTCCGCTTGCTCAATGTAGCTGAACAAGAGTTTCTCTTCCGACTTTGAAATGTGTCCTTCAAAGTAGCGGATCGCCAATTCGTGAATGTTTGTTTCTGTTTTCATAAATTCTCTTTCTATAGGATGTAACAACTAATTTTAATTCTACCCAACCCCGGAAAAAGAAAAAAGCAGAAAATTTTTAGTTCTCTGCTTTTTCTTCTCCTGGTTATTCTGTTTATTCGTTCATAATCACCCAAGCTAAAACCATTATATAGATGTCTACCGGATACTTATCCTTGAAGTGACGTTCAAAAAGGGCAAGGGCTTTAGAAATATGTTTCTCCACGGCTGTAGTGGATATTTGTAGTTTATCGGCAACCTCTCTGTTCTTGAGATGTGTAAACCGACTCAGCAGGAAGACTTCGCGACAACGGTCAGGCAGCTGACCGATGACGAGTTTGATTTGCTCCTGTAATTCGTCATAGAGGAGTTTGTTGTCTGCATCAAAGGTGAAGTCGGTATAGTAAAGCCGTTCTTCCCCATCAATAGATGCCAGGTATTCAATCCGGTGCTTCTCTACAATGGATACGTGTTTCAGGTAGTTCAGGCATCCGTTGCGCACCATTGCAAACAGCAAAGAAGTTATGGAGACCGACGAAAGTAAGTCCCTCTTCTCCCAGAACTTCAGAAAACATTCCTGAATAATATCCCGAACGATTTCTTCATCTTCAATAAAGCGAATAGCATATCCACGCAAACGCGGAAAGTAATTTTTAAACAGATAAACGAATGCTTCTTCGTTTCCCCGTTTTATCTCCTCCAATAAATAGCCATCATCTGAAAAATCAGTCAAATTCTTTTCCATGCTTATATTTTAAGGAACAAAGATTGTTAGAAGTGAATAATTAGGTTTTGCAAACCTATTAAAATTTTGTTCCAATACAAAATGAAAAAGGGATTGTTTTTTTATTTGCTTACTGATTCTTTCTATAACCGCTTTATAAAATTGCTCATTTCATTTATCTTAGTATTACTATCCCCCCCATTCATGATTCAAGTTTTCCCAATAGGGTTTTAATGCAGTTTGCAGGTAATGAACTATATCCGAAAATGATAATTCACTTTTGCTTGTAATCTTACGAAGGAATGCTTTCCATCTGACTTGCATCTCTGCATTGTCGGGATATTCCGCTCTAAAGAACATGGTATCGGCCTTATATTCGGCATGACGATTTTCAAAAGTCCTTTTTATAGCCTCTTTTAAAACCTTTACATCATACTGATTAGCAGATAAGATTTGGTAAAGGTCATAGTAATCCTTCATACGGCTGCTTTGGTCTGCCAAATCAACCACAGCATGCATTTTCTCAGCAATAACTGTCTCTATAGAATAAGCCAAAATATTGATGGCAGGAAGATGCTTAAGCAAGATTGGATAGTCAAGAGGGATTGCTTCGGGAGTAACCACATCACCAAACCCAATATCCATAGTCATTACTTGTGCAATAGTATCCATCGTAACTGGAATACTCAATCTGATACCATGATAGTCCTTGAATTCCGTTATGTTTTGTGCCGTAATGTGAGAAAGGTCGAAGTTCACACCATCCTCCTCACAAGGAACAGCGCAAATTTCTTTGAATGCACTGATAATTCTTTCACCATCATTACTGATATTATTCCCCAAGAAATCAATATCCAATGTAGGACGGGCAGAGAAACGTTCGTAAGCATACATAAGTGCTCCTCCTTTCAAATAGAAATTGTTTCTATAGTGAGTTAATGAAATGCGATAAAGTAGCCGCTCTTGAAAATAGCGGGTCAATATCGTTTGGAAAAAGACTTTTTCCTGTTTGGCTACGTTGAGCAAACGAGCTCTAATAGACTTTCCGTAGCTCTTTATATCATCGTTCATAGCTTTATTTCCAGATACTTTTCGAGAGTTTTTGTTACACGTAGTTTGTTTGCATAGTCCATCAATAGGGTTAGATTCCGATTAGGAAGAGACAAGTAGTTGTTAACTACCTCAGAACAAACATCGATTCCAATCTTATTCCGGTATTTAATAGCGTCGCAAACTGAGCGTTCGACATTATATACTTTAATTTTATAGCCACTGACAACTTTCTCTTCTACACCCAGTTCTAGAATAGATTCAGTAAGGAAATGGAGTTCAATGGAAGGATATTCCGGAAGACGTATTTTTCGACCTCTCTTAATTGCCACATGATAGGCTTGGGGCAAAGAAGTTGTAAGTCCATGGATATTCCACGCTGAAAACAAGCATAGGATACCATCTGGCACCACGACATCGAGGTCTATCATGGTATCGGCCAGCTGTTCCATAGTGGCATATACACCGCGGCGAATACAGACCATATTACCTTTACGGGCATCTTCAAGTATCTTATAATATGCACCACGTCCCTTCTCCTTAACTTCTGAAGAGGAGATGAATCGGTTTTTTTCTTCAGTTGTTTCCATATCAAATGCTATTTAATAGATGTACAAAGATACTACAAATAATAAAAAGTGTAGTATCTTTGTACAGAAAACAACCACCTATAATTCATTGTTTAACATTTGAAGAGATTGTTATACTTCGGAGATATTTATCACCGTCTTCTCTCTCTTACATAAGAACGATGTCCATAAATTATAATCACCACGAAACAAATAAAAGGAAGTACGAATGAAACATTCACAGCAGGCATACCAAACAAGGTTTGCATATCAATAATACTCGCTTGAAGCGGTGGCAACACCGAACCGCCCAGAATCGCCATTATCAAACCCGCAGCACCGAACTTTGCGTCATCACCCAATCCCTGTAAAGCTATTCCGTAAATCGTAGGGAACATTAATGACATACAGGCAGATACACCCACCAGACAATACATTCCTCCGATATCCTGAATAAAGATAACCCCAATTGTAAATCCACAAGCCGCAATAGCCAGAACCTTCAACAGCAACCCCGGACTGAGATAGCGCAAGATGAAAGTACATATAAACCTACTTGCACAAAAGATTATCATCGCCACAATGTTATACTGCTGCGACAACACTTCCGCCGCCTTTTCTCCCATCCCCTGAGACATGAATAAACGTGTGCCATATTGTATGACAAACGTCCAGCACATAATCTGCGCACCGACATAGAAGAACTGGGCGATCACCCCTTCCCTGTAATAACTGATAGAAAAGATACGTTTCAATGTCGGGAAGAAGTTGATGTCATGAGACTGGTCGGCATTCTTCGGCATTTTCACCATGCGAATCAGTATCAACATTACCAGAATCACAATGCCGATAATCAGATAGGGAGCTATCAATACACTTAAATCAGAATCGCGAACCACTTCGAAATCAGTAGCAGAAAGCTGACTGCGTTCCATCGTATCCATCGGGCTCAAACGATTCTGTATAAAATTCATCGCTACATACATTCCCAGCAACGATCCAATCGGATTGAACGACTGAGCCAGATTCAAACGACGGGTAGCCGTTTCCTCCGTTCCCATCGAGAGGATATAAGGATTGCTGCTGGTTTCAAGAAACGAAAGTCCGCACGTCAGGATGAAGTAGGCTATCAGAAACGGATAATAGCTTCCCGAAAGCATAGCCGGAAAAAACAGAAATGCCCCGAAAGCATACATACCCAATCCTAAAAGTACTCCCGCCTTATAAGAAAATTTGCGTATGAACATAGCTGCCGGAAAGGCCATGGCAAAATATCCGCCATAGAAAGCAACCTGTACCAAAGCACCATCCGTAACGCTCATACGGAATATTTTGGAGAAAGCTTTCACCATCGGGTTAGTGATATCGTTGGCGAATCCCCACAAGGCAAAGCAACTCGTGATTAATATAAACGGAATCAGATAGCTCACACCATCCTTACTTATTATTGAAGTCTTCTTTGTGTTATTCATAAGATAAAAGGGTTCTTACTCACAGTTTATTACAATGCTTTTCTGTATAGTTCAAGAATGATCTCCTTAGAAACTTCACGCGGATTGCCCGGTGTGCATACATCTGCAAAGGCTGCCTCCGACAGGCGTTCCAAATCTTCTTCCTCAATTCCCAACTCAGATAAATGTTGCGGAATACCGACACGTATGGCAAGTGATTTTACAGCTTCCACAGCTGCATGTGCTGCTTCTTCCCTACTCATGCCGGAAGTATATACATTCATAGCTTTGGCAATATCCACGTATTTATCGAGTGCAGCAGGTGCATTGAACTCCATGATAACAGGCAGCAGCAAAGCATTAGCCACCCCGTGAGGAATATCAAAGATAGCTCCCAGCGGATGAGCCATTCCATGCACCACTCCCAAACCGACATTAGAGAATGCCATTCCGGCAATGTACTGTGCCACAGCCATACCATTGCGTGCCTCGGCATTTGTAGGTTCGTTGACTGCTGTTTCCAGATAACGAGCTATCATTTCAATGGCTTTGATCTCGAACATATCGCTCATTTCCCAAGCACCTTTGGTGATCAGCCCTTCGATGGCATGTGTCAAAGCATCCAATCCGGTGGAAGCGGTCAGGCTTTTAGGCAAGGTGTACATCAACTCTGCATCCACAATAGCTATAGCCGGAATATCATTCGGATCGACGCATACCATTTTCTTTTCGTTAACCTCATCCGTAATCACGTAATTGATTGTCACTTCGGCAGCAGTTCCGGCAGTAGTAGGCAGGGCAATGATGGGAACGGATTTCTTTTTCGTATCCGCCACACCTTCCAACGAAACAACATCGCTGAATTCCGGATTGTTAGTAATAATTCCGACAGCTTTTGCGGTGTCTATTGAAGAGCCGCCACCGATAGCCAGGATAAAGTCTGCTCCCGACTCAGCAAAGGCTTTCACACCTGTTTTTACATTGAACACTGTAGGATTCTGCTTGATCTCACTAAATACCTCATAAGGTATTCCGGCAGATTTAAGCACACTCAGTACTTTATCCGCCACTCCGTATTTGATAAGATCTTTATCAGTTGTCACAAAGGCTTTATGCAATCCCAAACGGGTTATTTCTTTTGGAAGCACTTCACGCGCTCCCGGTCCGAAGTATGATACTTCGTTCAATATAAATCGATTAATCATGATTTTCAATGTTATATTATTACCTATAAAAAAACTATTTTCTGAAAGCTGCCAATTTATTCCTATAGTATGTTTCCACATCTTTCCAATGATAGTAAGGAGCAAGTGTACTCTCTACCGGAAGTTTCATTTCCTGTTCATTTAGCAGAACTTTCACCAGAATATCATCGCTCCCTTTTTTACGATAAAAAACGAACTGGATGTTGCAAGCCATCGGGAAAATCTTGTAATTGCGCCAGACCTCGGCAAGACTGTTCAAATCAGTAGTCTGATAAGCGCAATCCCCCAACTCCAACAGGCATGCGAGAGGAAGTACACAAGACTCATGGCCGAATCGTAATGTAACGTTATTCTCTTTTTTAACGATACAGGTATCCGCAGTATTCAGAATGTTTTCCAACAGATTGGCTTCCAGATAAGGCATTTTCCCTTTTGTAAGTGGAGACGGACCGTAATCGATGTACCAATTCGCATTATTCAGCAACCACATGTCATAACATTCTTCTTTTGTGAAAAGGGAATAGAGTTCGATATCCGTATCGTGATTTTGCATAATAACTGCAAGTTCAAATAAGTAACTCATCAGCTTATCCGCATCCACTTTCCACTTCACATAGTCTTGACTGTTGAAAAGAGACTTCATTAACCGTTCAGGATGAAGATGTTCCTTTCGGAAAGCCTGTTTGGCAGCAAGCACCTCATCTGTTTTACGCTGTTTTCTGAAATAATCATCTTCATTATTCATATAGTACATATCATAATAGCTGGCATCATTCTTAATCTGCAATTTGGGGTTCATAGATTGCAGTTGCAGACATTCAGCCATCATAGAGAGGATGCAGCGAATAACAACGGTGGAGCGTGCATCCACTGCTGTCAGTCCTTGAAACACTTCGGGGAAGTTCTCATACATTCTTTTAGCAATTCCCCGATGTTGACGTGCTCCCAACGGTGTCAGTTCACCATAACGGTCTTCTGCCATTCGGGCAAGGCTATCAATCAAGTTTAAGGTATTCTTTCCCAATTCAGTCAGTGCCCCATCCTTTTCTGCTTCGCACAAAATTCTCAATGGTTCTTTATAGTCATTGGGATTAACCCGATAACGGGAACCATGCCGTGCATAATGACTCAGATAGAATGGTTTATATCCTGACGGCGGCGGAGTTTTCTTAAAGTTAGGATCGGGATAGGCATAATGGTTTGCTGCTGAAAGATGAATATTTTCAAAGATTTCTTCTTTAGCGGTCTGTGCACTTATGCCAAGTGTCAGACAACAGAGAAAGATCAGTAGGATAAAACGTCTCATGTTTTTTATTTAGAAGTGAAAAAACTTGCCTAAGTTCATGAAAGTAAATATCATAAACTTAGGCAAGTTTTAGATATTTGAAATTATTCGCTAACGTATGGACCAAACTTTTTCACAATTGTCAGATTCGACTTTCTGGAATCCAGTACATATACATCGTATTTACCATCGGGATATACCCTTATCACGATATGACCTTCTTTAGCCTTGATACCACGAGAAAACCAAGGTCCTATACCAATCCCTGTTTCTTCATGATAATACGTCATAAAGATTTCTCTTTTCTGAGTACCGACATTCCCCGATAGCAGTCTCTGCCCTACTTCAGGTCCCGGATGATCGGGACTCCATGACTGAGCTACGACAACTTTAGGATCGAGTACATCCAGGAAGTTTCTGTTTGTAGCATCCCGGTTACTATGATGATTGAGTGACATAGCAGATACTTTTCCTACCAACGGAGCCATCGGAGTTTCAATATCGTACCATTCTGCATGATCCTGATCTACCAAACCGGAATTATCTCCCCCGGCATAGTATTTGAATTTACCATATTTTACTACAAGAGCCGTCGACATCTGATTATCATTGAATTTACCATTCTTTGCCAACAACTCTTCTTTAGTAAATAAAGGAGTGGTATTCTTGCCTTTTCCAGTCCACAAAAGATTGTTCGACTTAATATTTCGGACTTCAAAGCCAGGATAAGATTTAGGATCTTTCTTCAAGACAAACTGTTTATTCGATCCAATATCAAATTTTTCAACCTTCATTCCATTATTTGTTTTCTGGAACTCCAGGAACTTTAACAGATTCTGAAAAGTTGCCGATTCCACACCTCCATTACCAGATACGTTATTTCGCAGATCAATCGGAAAATTATAATCAGGATAATCTCTATCCACATAAGTTTTGATAGGAATTACATCACCCACTTCAGTCAATCCGGTAAGCCGATAACCATTTTCGGATGTTCCGGAAGCAGTGCGTACACTACCGTAATGATCAGAATGAAAATGCGTCAGCAAAAAATAATCAATCGACAGTTTATCTCTACCTAATACATTCGTTAGATAGTTGATTATAGATGAACCTGCTGTATAACTACTGTTGGGAAATACTTGCGGTGCAAACATAGGAGCATACTTTGCATCAAACGCCTCATTATCAAAATCTCCGGCATCAATCATCATATTTGTTCCATCCGGCAGAATAAGGAAAGCACAGCTTCCCCGCCCGGTGTTAATGTGATGAATATCCAAATAGCCTTTTTCCCATTTGGGAAGTTGCTCTTGTGCCGCCATAAAAGCAGCACAAAAAATTGCAATTAGAAATAAAATACTTTTTCTCATGGTTTATTAAATTAAGTTTTTCATATTATTTACTCATTATAGCTTTAGTTGAACAATTAACTTTTCCATCCGTTGAACGTATAGATATCACATAGAATTGATTAGCATGCAGTGCATTATTGAATTGGCTGATTGTTATAACATTATTGCTTCCATCCACTTGCCTTCTACCTTCATATACTTGTTTTCCCGACAAATCCAGAATTCGTACAATAAGTTCTGTAGGAGATTTAAATGGATAATCCAATAAAATTATATCATTCTTACAATCTACCATGACTTCAGGCTTATCAAAATCAGTTGCTATTTCTGTCTGCTCTAAGTCAAAAGACCGGGTAGATGCATTGGATGATTGTTTTTCAAAAGCCCACAATTTATTTTTTTCTCCGGTATTATATTGTACAATAGGAGCTCCATCAGCAGTAGAAGCGTTTTTCACTACTGCATATAATTCTGAAAGCTGATTCCTCAAAGTATAAACAACACGCTTGGTTCCCGAATCCATATAAGTCTCTTTACTGATCGTCCAATAACTATTAGGAGTGCTGGCACTGTGTTGAATAAGAACTTCACCAACTTCTAAACTTGCATTTTTAACAACAAGATATTTTCGACTTTTTTTATTTCTTAATTGTACAAAACCAAATGTAGCAGGTACAATTTCCCATTCTGAATTCTCCCCTCCTGTACCATTCTGAACGATTTCAGCACTTTCCAATTCTGATGCACCTTTCACAACCATCAACTTGAAGCTATTTTCATTTCGTATTTTATAAGTGCCAGCCGTCAATGGGGGATCGGAATAATAAACTCGTTCCAGTATCCATATTTCATTATCCCCTGAACCTGATCGGTATTGAATTATATGAGCCTTAGCTAAAGTTGAAGCATCTTTAACAACTGCATAATAATAACTCATTGAATTTCGTATACGATATTCATTTGGTACTCCAGTTGACAACAACTGCCAATCTGATTCTCCAAATAAGCGGTTAGCTCCTAAAAGTATATCACCTCCCTCAGGATCAGCCGAGTAACCAGTCATATAATATTTCGAGATTGGACTCATTATAGTATATGCATCTCTACCATCTGCAGACGGTTTTATATACCATGTCTCAAAACTAACATCAACATCTAAATTAGATCTGACATCTTGAATAAGTGGAGCTGAAACATCATAACTCTTATTTTGAACTGACAAATAGAGTCCACTCTTTTTATTTTTTAAACGGTACAGCCCAGAGTCTAACTTTGTCCTTTCATTTGGCAGTGACTTCAAAAAAGACCAATAAATGCTACTTTCAGAATCGTTTACTTGAACTAATTTATAATCATCCTGCATTGAATTTTGAAAAACACCTAAATATTTTCCGCTGTTTTTATTTCTTAATCTAAAATGTTTAGTATCAACAACCGGATATTCTAAAATCCAAGATTCATTCTCAGTACCATTTTCATCATATTGAATTATTTCGGCTCCTACACTGGTAGACGCATTTCTAACCACCAAAAGTTTGCCAGAATGAAGATTCTTAATTTTACATTCATTAAGCCCGGTAAACATCAATTTCCATTCATCGTTACCTATCCCCGTCGAGTGTTGTATTATTAATGCCTCATTATCTAAAGAAGCATCTTTAACTACGGCATATTTTCCTGAGTTTTTATTCCGTATCTTCACATAGGTGCCTTTAGGATATTCTGCAATATGCAAAAGTTCTATCTGATCATCTGTAAGTTCCGCATTATAAACTTTAAAATCATCCATAGCTGAATTTGCCGGAAAATGTTCACCATATCCCCCCAAATACAAATACTTGTTGGTAGGAAAGCCTTGATCTCCCATCCAAATATAAGAATATGCTTTTGTTAAATCAGGCTTATACATAACCAGCCTCGTATAGTACATGCCATGTACAACAAAAATATGATACCACCCACGCTGATCAAATTGAGCTGGTTTATAAGCCCATAGATACCAAGGAACAATTGTTCCATCGGGTTTCGGAATATATCTATTAAACCCTACAGTTGCTTTTTTACGTCCTAATCCTTTCAATATTCGATTCTCCCTATCAGTCCAATTATAAAACTCCATTTGGGTATCTGTGGGTTTGAAAGGTATGGCACCGGAAGGAATCTCAGAAGGATCAGTTATACATGCCCAAAAAGAAACAGTATGCACTACATTTATATTATAATTCGACAAACGCAGGCTTGAACCTTGTCGAAAAAATTTCACAGCCCTATCACTGTTACCAAATCGATCTTCCCAGCTTTCGACATCCCTCTGTAAATCCGCTTTTCTTTTCTCGACAAACTCATATTCCACATTTTCAATATCTAAATGCAAATCAATACTGGGATTGGGTACATTTATTTGCGAATGAATATTACCAAGACAGACAAATAACAAACAAATAGTAAATATTATCATATTACTATTCCTACTCCTATTACAATTAGTTCTCATAGCATTACTAGTCTAATGAACGTTTTCCTATTGTTTTCAAATAATCAAAAAGAATCTCCAAACGATCAGAAATGACCACATCAGGTGCATGAGCCACCTTTAATAACCAATCCCAATCACACCGACGGTCGGTCCCTTTCAAATTAATAATACTATAATTAAATTTTCTAGGTACCCAACACCCTTTTTCTGTTTCCGGCCACATTGGGAATTGAATGACACGTGTGTTTTTGACCTTCAACCAATTTAGTATATTGTCATACGGAGTACCCTCAACTGTAACCGGCCTAGTTATCATTGGATCTGAATCTTGAAAATAGATCATTTCAAAGCCTTCACATCCTGCTTCTATAAATGCTTTCATTTTATTAATGAGATCCGGATCTTTATTTAACAACTCAGAATAAACAGTAGGAGTAAACATCTTCACTAATTGTTCTTTATCTTCTTCACTAGTTACTAAATCTTTAATAGATTTTGGCGTTGGGAAAAATTGTATCTTAGTCTTAAATGTAACTTGATTCACCATTCCAAGCTCTTTTACTAAATAATACATTTGAGGAATAACATTTTCAGCTTTGTCGATGCTTACCAAGACTTTATCTTTGCATTTCAAAAGGGCCTCACGTAAAGTTGCTAACTTATATTGGCTAACTTCACCTGTAACTTCCTTTAACTTCAAATTTTTAAGTTCATCCCAAGATTTATAATACTCAAAAGTTACTCCTTCACCTTTCCTAACAATTCCATGTCCTGTAGTAAGACTGTCCAAGCCGTAATCATGTAACAAATAAAGAATATCATCATCGGACTTTGTAATATCAAATTCTACCATATCCGCCCCCAAATCTATTGCAGCCTGTATAGCCGGAAGAGAATTTTCCGGATAATCCTTCCAATATCCTCTATGTGCAGATATCATAATATAATTCGGATACTTAATAGGATTATTAAAAATATCAATTAGGTTTTCTATAGGAAGAGGTTGTGATTGGGAATAACACAACTGTAGACCTACTCCTCCCAAAAACAAGAATAGCAATAATAGTTTTCTCATAATAATACTTTTTAAGTTCAACAAACAAGAACCTTTAGCAGATTGTATGCGAGTATTTAGGTGGTTTATCGTAAAAAACAAACCACCTCATTGTTATATAATTATTTCAGCTTACAAACTAGTTATATCCTTCATTCTGTTTTGTAGCAGAGTCCGTATCGATTTGCCCTTGAGGAATAGGTTGTACATAGTTCAATTCACTTATTGTAATACCAGTATACCCAGGCGTTCTGGTAAAGTATGCATTCATCACCTCGACTGCTTTGCCAGTTCTTATCAAATCGAACCAACGATGGCCTTCATTGACCAATTCTTTACGTCGTTCAAGTGCTATTTCTTCTTTTATCAATGTAACATCTCCAATTGAAACTTCTTCAATACCTGCCCGTTTTTTGATAAGATTCAGATATTCGTTTGATTTTGAGACATTATCCTTTTCCGCATAACATTCAGCAAGCATTAAAAGAACATCTGCATAGCGCAATACAATGACATTACTACCACCATCAGCAACAGTAGCAGAAGTCTGCTTCAACTTTCCCGTTCCTATAACCCCATTTTTAGTGACAATAAAATAAGCTGATTTACGCTTGTCATTATCTGCAAACAATCCATAGACTTCTTTGGTAGGCAGGTTATGACCTAAAGCACCACTGACAGTGCCCGACGGACTGAACTTCTGAAATGCCCGGCTACCTTCCGAATTGCCATTTACCCCCGATTCAAATTGTACATCGAAAATAACTTCTTTATTCCCCTTATTATTCACGTCAAAGATATCAGCAGGTTCATCCAACAAAGCATATCCAAACTTTTCCACTTCCTGCAAGTATTTCAAACTGTTATCGTAATCCTTTAAAGTAAGATAAACCTTACCCAGCAACGCAGCGGCAGCACCTTTGGCAGCTTTTCCTTTTTCAGCAGGTGCATCAGGAAGCATTGCAAACGCATCAGTCAAGTCTTGCACGATCTGTTTATACACTTCTTCTTTGGGAGTCCTCACCTGACCAAAGAAATCATTGGGATTGGTTGTTTCTTTGATAACCAACTGAACATCACCAAATATACGAACCAAATTAAAGTACATCAGTCCACGCAAAAAGCACATCTCACCTTTAATATTCGTTTTTTCAGTCTCAGCCATATCAGCAATGCCATCAACGCGATTCAATATCACATTACATTGCTGAATCCCTTTGTAATGATGGCTCCAAGCTTTATCAATTATAGTATTGGCCGAAGTCATCGAAAACAAGTCCAGTTGCCCATAATTACCATTATCATTTGCCGGAACTTCATCCCATGTGTTATCAGACGGAAGTTCTCCCAAGACTAAATTTGCCAATTCATACACGCCTTCAGCTTGTAATATCCCGTATGCAGAATTGACTCCCTTTCTTAACTGTTCAGCATCTTTATAATAATTATTCAAAACATTCTGCATTTCAGGAGTCAGATCAAGATAGGTTCCAGAACATCCGGCAAACATAATTGCCGCCATTCCCAAGGCTATGCTATATATTCTTAGTGCTTTCATATTCATTTCATATTAAAAGTTTATATTCAATCCCAAAGAAAAAGTACGAGGCAAAGGATAGTTATAACTTTCCAACCCTTGATTCAATGCATCCGCTGCATTTCCATTTAAGCTCATTCCTTTATATGGAGTTAGCAATAATAAATTGTTTGCCAGGAAATAAACCTGAGTTCTCTGTAGTCCTAAACGATTAGTAAAGGAAGAGGGCAATTCATAAGAAAACTTCAGGCTACGGATATTAAAGTTCGAAGCGTTGTAGAAAAACTTATTTGAAATACGCGCCTCCTTACGTGCACTGGAGAAATTTCCCATATTAGGAGTTGCATAAGTTCCGTTAGGATTATTGACCGGATGATAACGATTATTGAAATATTCTTTTGTAGTAACTGCAAAACCTTCTCCAGTATCCATATACGTAGCTAATGCTGTGCTATATAGTTTCTTACCCAATTCACTATATAAATCCAATGTCAATTCAAAACTCTTATAACGGAAAGTATTATTCCAACCAAGCACCACCTTAGGAAGCGGAGAACCAAAGCTTTTCTTATCCTTTGTATTAATGACATTATCATCATTTTGGTTCTTGATAATATAATCACCGATCTGCGTACCCGGCATAGCAGGATATTTCTTGAAATCTTCATCAGACTTATAAATTCCTATGATTTCATATCCATACAATTCAGATATGGATTTTCCAACCTCGGTTATTGAAAATCCTTTGCTACCAATGATCTGAGTCTGTCCGGGTGCAAGTGCCAAAACCTTATTTTTATTCGTAGATAGATTTAATGATGAATTCCATGAAACAGGCCCCATCTCAACATCTTTAGCTGTAGAAAAACGTATCTCAAAACCTGTATTTCTTACTTTACCAATATTCTGCAATGAAGTGGTATAACCTGATTGTTGGGGCACAGGCACACTTAATAATAAGTCATTTGTATTCGCTAAATAAAAGTCTGCACTAATTCCCAAATATTTAAACAAAGTAACATCCAAACCGGTATTCCAAGTCGAAGTCATTTCCCAAGACAAATCAGGATTAGGAGATGCATTTATGACTGTACCGGGTGCTAAAGTGCCACCAAATAAATAATCATTATTCGACATTAATGCTTGAGCACCATAGTTTGCAATCTGATTATTACCAGATTTACCCCAACTAACTCTTAATTTTGCATAATCAATTGCCGAACAGTTACTCATAAACTTTTCATTTGAAATCAACCAGGCAGCAGATAAAGCCGGAAACATGCCCCACTTTGTATTATTACCAAACCGGGATGAACCATCTCTACGCATAGAGGCGCTAAAAATATATTTATCCTGCCAGTTGTAATTCAAACGTGCAAAATATGAAATCATAGCCCAAGAGTATTGTGAAGGTTCTACTTTAAAAGAACTTCCCCCTGCTATATTTTTAATAGAACTATCGCCAAAATCTGTTGCAGTAACTTTCAGTAATTCCTGATCTTCTCTTTGATAAGATTGTCCCAATAAAACCTGTATGAAATGTTCTTTTATCAGCTTATTGTAAGTCAATGTATTCTCAATCAAATAATTCTTTCTATTGGTGTTGCTCTGAGAGGCACTTATCGGCTGGGGAGCCGCAGCACGATATTTGCCGATATCCGAAGGGGTATAGAATTTATAAATTGACGCATCATAATCGGCACCTATATTCGTTTTGAACCTGAAGTCTTTGAGTAACTTGACTTCTGCATACATATTACCAAAAAGTCTGAGCCTATCCGTTTTACGTTCTACCTTTTTAGCAATGGCAACAGGATTTTCATACAATGCTCCATCCGTATCGGCATTTGCCTTAATCTGTTCCGATATAGCTAATGTTCCATCTTCATTATAGGGAGCGAAGAAAGGATAAATACCGGTAGCTATATTCAGGAAATTACTACTCATAGCATCCTCATCAAAGGTGTTTTGCTTAGAATAACTTGGAGAAAAGGAGAAACCGAGAGTTATAGTATTGCTTGGCATCAACTTTAGGTTCACATTAGCAGAGAATTTATCAAAATCAGTACCAATGACAATACCTTTCTGTTTCATATAGCCTGCTGACAATGAATAGAACGCTTTCTCAGAACCACCACTAACAGATATATTGTAATCCTGCATAGGTGCCAATTGGAATATTTCATCTAACCAATTCGTATTCGTCAAACCTTTCTCTCCATTCAAATATGGATAAAGATAATCGGGAATCAGTTCACGTTTAGAAGCTCCATTAGCCTTTCTGGTGGCAGTATCATCACTCTCTTTCCGAACAGAGGGATTCTTATTCACATAACCAGTATTGCGTGCTTCCAACATATACTGAGCCATATCATAAGCATCTACAAGTTCCAGTTTATCATATCGTTGTTGTAAACTAAAAGTAGCTGAAAGAGAAACATTAGGCTTACTGGTCTTACCACTTTTAGTAGTAATCATTATGATCCCGTTTGCGCCTCTTGAACCGTAGATAGCTGTAGAAGCTGCATCTTTCAATACTTCAATAGACTGTATTGCACTCATATTGATGCTATTAATATCTGAGCCTTCAGTTAGCGGAAAACCATCTACTACAATCAAAGGCTTACTTCCGGCTGTCAAAGTTCCAATGCCGCGCACATTAATGACAGGGCTACCACCCGGTGCACCAGAAGGCAGTGATACTTGGACACCTGCCATTTTTCCGGAAAGTGCAGATGCAAAATTGGTAGATGGGTAACTTTGCAACTCATTGGCTTTTACAGAAGAAATAGATCCTGTAGCACTTTTCACAGTAGTTGTTCCATAACCTATAACAACTACTTCATCCAACAATTCATTATCTTCTTTCATCACTATTTTACCCAAAGCCTTAGCATTGGCTGGAAGTGAAATTGACTGATAACCAATAAATGAGATAGTAATTTGTGAGTTCTCCGGCACATTAGCTAAAGAATACTCACCGTCCGCATTAGTGATAGTCCCCAAAGTAGTTCCTTGTACAGCAACACTTGCCCCAATAATCGTTTCACCTTTTTCATCAACGATTGTACCGGAAATAGTTATAAGGTGACCACTCTTTTGCGGAGTATCTGAAACAGATTCTTCTTTCAAATAGATTTTCGTCTCGCCAATTTCGAAAGTTACATTTGTACCTTTCAATAATTGGGTAAGTACATCTGAAAGTTCTTCTTTATCAGCTTCAATAGAAACAACCCGATCCGGGTCAACGGTGGGACGGCTGTATGCCACGGTTAGTCCGGTTTGTTGAGTGATAGCATCAAAGACTTTTGCTAACTTAACTTGCCGGAACTGCAAGGTCACTTTCTGAGCGTTGGCTGTGAAACATGCCATAAAGCTCAAAAACAGAACAAGTAAAATCTTGTGTTTCATAACTTTAATTTTAGATTAACAATGGTATAAATCGCTTTATACTAAGTAGACACACAAGATTTCGGAGCGGGTGAGAGAAAAATGCTTTTTTTATTAAATAGATTAAGAAAAGGTCTTCTAAAGACTCTGAATCGTCATTGGCGGTTCAAAATGTAGCTCGTCATCTTGCTTTTATGTATATTTGATACAGTCTGAAGCTATTTATTTGGTCGCAAACAGATAAAAAAGAATTCGCATGAGGTATAAGGCATGGATAGGAAAGCGGCTAAACAGCTCAAATTGTATTGCAAAGATAATGTGTTTTTTTGATAGGATAAATTGTTCCTTATGATTTTTCCGAGAAAACATTGAGCTTCACAACAAATAAAAAGCAAATAGAACTTGCTACCTTTGCAAAAATAAAAAGCTGACAATATGGAACAATTAGATGTATTCGATTGCTTGAATGTGCTTATAGCGAGCTATTTCACCGATGACCGGGGGTGTGCCCACGAAAACAGGGAGCATACGCTTATTTATCTATGCTCCGGCGAATTGGAAATAGAGGAACGGGGAAAGAAAACCGTTCTGCATCCGGGAGACTGCGCTTTCATGCGGCGTGACAACCGGATGTGGCTGCAAAAAAAGGTTGAGGACGATAAGCCCTACCGCTCCGTCGTGCTGAAATTCACAAAGCCTTTTCTGAGGGAGTTTTACCATACACTCAACCAACAACAGATACCGGCCGACTCCAAGCGTGAAAAAGCAAGTCTGCGTGTATTACCGAGTAACAGACCCGACATTCGGTCGCTGTTCGAATCGGTTATTCCTTATTTTGATGCGGGCGAAAAGCCTTCCGAAGATGTACTGAAATTAAAAATGACCGAGGGGCTGTATGTACTGCTCAATACCGACAGGAACCTCTATGCTTCGCTGTTCGATTTCGTGGAACCATGGAAAATAGACATTCTCGACTACCTGAATGAGAATTACATGTATGACCTCTCGATGGGGGAAATCGCGAGTTATACAGGACGCAGTCTGGCAACCTTCAAACGTGATTTTGCCAAAGTGAGCGATTTGACACCGCAGAAATGGATTATCAGGCGTCGTCTGGAGGCAGCGCACGGCCTGATAAAATCGGGCAAGAAAAGAGTGACAGAAGCCTGTTTCGATGTGGGCTTCAAGAACCTGTCGCATTTCTCCAAAATATATAAGGAAGCCTACGGTGTAGCTCCGTCATGGTAAAATGAACTTCAGGACAAAATTAATTGAGCCTCGTAGCAAAGTTGTTACGAGGCTCAATTCGTAATTTTGCACCAGAACATTAAACGAAGCATCATTATGAATGAAATTTTTGCAAGAGACTTGAACGGAGAAATTGTTTCCCCGTCGGATCAAGGATACGACGAGTTAATAAACTCCATTTGGGATACAATGAAAACAGCGACCGAACTGAACAACGGCTACCATACACCGGATGAAGTCCGCCGGATACTGGGAGAAATCATTGGGCAGGAAGTGGATGAGTCCGTAACCTTACTACCTCCGTTTTATGTGGATTACGGCAAGCATATAAAAATAGGTAAAGGATGCTTTATCCAACAGTGCTGCACGTTTTTCGGACGTGGCGGCATTACACTCGGCGAACATGTTTTGGTCGGTCCGAAAGTAAACATCATTACCATCAACCATGACTCCGATCCGGAAAACCGCAGTGCTACTTACGGCCGTCCCGTTGTCATTGAGGATAAAGTTTGGATCGGTATCAACGCCACGATTCTCCCCGGTGTCAGAGTCGGATACGGCGCTATCATAGGAGCAAACAGCGTAGTAACCAAAGATGTGCCGCCCATGACCGTTGTTGCGGGCAATCCGGCAAGAATAATCAAGGAACTAAAAAAAGAAATATCATGAAAGAAGAAAACAATAAAATGAATATCAGCCGTCGCGGATTTCTCAAGACGGCAGCACTGGCAGGAGTCGCATTGACCATGCCCACCGGACTGAACAAGGTATTTGCCGCTGAAACGAAACAGACGGCAACATCTGATAATAATAGCAATATCGCCCACATTACAGGACATCGTATATTGGGTAAGGGCAAGGCAGCTTTCGAAGTGTCGGCACTCGGTTTTGGCGTGATGGGCATGACCTACAACCGCAGTCAGCATCCGGACAAGAAGCAATGTATCCGGTTATTGCATGAAGCGGTGGATCGTGGGGTGACACTTTTCGATACAGCCATCATCTACGGGCCGCTGACCAACGAGAATTTAGCCGGAGAAGCACTGGCCGAGTTCAAAGGCCGGATTAACGTAACGACTAAATTCGGACACGAAGTAATCGACGGAAAAGGCACGGGACGTCAGGACAGTCGGCCTGAGACCATCCGTCGCTATTGCGAAGAGTCACTCCGTCGCCTCCGACTCGATTCGTTACCAATGTTCTATCAGCACCGTGCCGATCCGAATGTATCAGCAGAAGAAGTGGCATCGACTATTGCCGATCTGATGAAAGAGGGCAAGGTACAACACTGGGGAATGTGTGAGGTCAGTCCTGAGACTATTCGTAAAGCCCATGCAGTATGTCCGCTCACTGCCATTCAGAGCGAGTATCACCTGATGCACCGTCTTGTGGAGGAAAACGGAGTGCTTGATACCTGTCGGGAATTGGGTATTGGCTTTGTTCCGTATAGTCCAATTAATCGCGGCTTTTTGGGCGGCTGCATTAACGAGTATACGGTTTTTGATTCGAACAACGACAACCGTCAGACTTTGCCGCGTTTCCAACCGGAAGCGATGCGGGCAAATATGCGCATTGTAAATGCACTGCAAGCCTTCGGCCGTACATGGGGCATGACTTCGACGCAGGTGGCACTTGGCTGGTTGTTGCAGAAAGCGCCGTGGATCGTACCGATTCCCGGAACGACGAAATTGTCGCACTTGGAAGAGAACCTGCGCACGCTGGAATTTGCCCTTTCGCCTGAAGAGTGGGAAGAGCTGGAAAAGGCAGTTGCTACCATTCCGGTGGTGGGAGACCGATATAATGCCGAACAGCAACGGCAGGTAGAACGTTGAGAAAAGATTCTACTCACTTTATTTTGTCCGATTCTATCGTTTTTACGCAATTTATACTTATTTTTGCCTGTCGCAATTATTTATTCACCCAAACAAAACATCAAAAACAATAGTATGGACAAAGATCTAAAAAAGGTTGTGGTGCTTCTGGCACACCCCAACATGGAAAACTCACAAGCCAATAAAGCCCTATTTGATGCCATAAAGGATATAGAAGATGTGGCTGTTTTTAATTTATACGAGATGCCGGATGAGGATATCCTCAATATGGATGCATGGAGCCGGATTATATCTCATGCCAATGCAGTGGTATATCAGTTCCCATTTTATTGGATGTCGGCACCATCTTTATTAAAGAAATGGCAGGACGGGATATTTACCTATTTGGCAAAAACTCCGGCAGTAGCCGGTAAACCTTTGTTGGTGGCTACCACTACCGGTTCTGAATTTGATGCGTACCGAAGTGGAGGAAGAAATCGCTTCACGGTGGATGAACTTTTGCGTCCTTATCAGGGTGGTGCTGTGCATGCAGGGATGGTATGGCAGACTCCTTTCGTGGTGTATGGTATGGGAACACCCGATGCGGAAAAGAATATTGCCCTGGCAGCGGATCTTTATAAAAAACGGGTGATGGCACTTATTGGGAAAGATAAATCGGAAGATAGCTGGTAAAGTGTAAAGTATCAGCCAAAACACTTGATTTTGCCTTTACGATGTTGTATCTTTGTAGAAGCTTTAAGCTGAGTTTTTATTATAAACCTAAACCTTTAGTAAAATGGCAAAAGTTATTCTTTCTTTTTCGGAAACCTCTAAATGGTGCATTTATTTGACAGATATTTTATGTAAGATAGGCTGTCTGCCGGATAACTATAGGTGGTTCGCTCGTTAGCAAATTAAATAGATTATAGTTATTTCAGATGTTTGGCATCTGGAATAATAATAGGCAAAAAAGAAAATAAGGTGGTATTTCCTCACAAGGATTTGCCACCTTTTTTGTTGATTTATATTTGGGTTAGGGTTTAAAGCTCATTTTTGCGCTGTTAATAAACATTGGATACGTTCTTAAAAAACGTTCCGGTTATTCTTTAAAAACGCTGTTTACGGTTATTAATGGAATGTTTTATATGTTATGATTTCAGAATCTTCTTATCAATTGATTTATTCATCAAAAATTAAAAAGAACTATTTTTACATAGTGGTTTCCTTGCCAAAAACTATCAAACTAAAATATTTCTTCATTAGATATTATCTTTCTACTTTTGCATAAAACTTTATAATAATGGGACAATTTAATGAGTATATGGAGCGTCTTGATTTCTCTGTCTTCAAAAAAATATTTATAGAGAAAGGTAGAATACATCGCTACAAGAAGAATGAATATTTCCTGAATAAAGGAGATAAACATTCCTATATAGGTTTTATTTTAGACGGAACTTTTAGATATACTTGTATTGACAATAACGGCAATGAACATGTGGTTGCCTACAATTTCTCTAATGAACCATTAGGAAATTATTCTGCATTCCAAAAGAAAGAATATGCCCTGCTGGATATACAAGCTGTGACAGACAGCACTGTTTATTTGTTATCCCATTCTGATGTAAACGAATTCTATAACTCAAATATGGAAGCACAACAACAAGGCAGAATCTTAGCCGAAGAGCTACTATATGTTGCATGGAATAATATTATTTCAGCGTATAGAGCTACCCCGGAAGAACGATATAAAGAACTCCTGCAAAGATGTCTTGACTTGCCCAACCTGATAACCCTTAAAGAATTGGCTTCGTATATAATGGTAACGCCCGAAACATTGAGTCGCATACGTAAAAGAATACTATTGGAATAAGTCTTGACCTCAATCAAGACTTTTATTTTTTCTTCTGCTTAGTTTTGCCTCATATTACTAAAACAATAATAATATGGAGACAAAGAAAATACAAATTGATAATGATCTGTGTTCTAAATGTGGCAAGTGCGCAAAAGCCTGCTTGAAAAATGTATTATCCCAAGAGAGTAAAAAAGCAGATATAAGAATCTGGAATATTACACAATGCGACTCGTGTGGTGCCTGCATCAAAGTTTGTAGAAGAAAAGCCCTTGAAATAGAAGGTATATCTTTGAGTAAAAAGCCTTTCAGCGAACAAGTGAAAAGAAAAGGACTGGCATTCTCGCTCATACTTTTCCCCATGATGTTATTAGCAGGTTTCTTGATGCACCCACATTTGGAACAAATGAAGATGATATTTACTGCACAAGATTTAGTGGAACGTTTTCATAACAATTCTTATTATCACATCGGGCATTTAATTGTCATGTTCTCAGTTCCTTTTATAATGGTTTCAATGATAGGTATCATGAATAACCTACAATCTTCTGGAAAGGTTTGGGGATTTTGGGGTTGTATCATTGGAGTGTTCGGAGCATTTATTTTAGCTGTAGATAAAGGAGCTCTATGCCTGGTTTTGTCGGCATTTGATACGCTTCCGGAAGCAGACTTTATCAAAATCAGTCCGTTTTTGCAAGTCATTGTTGATAAGGCAGGATTGTTGAAGGTTTGTTACCTACTTCCCCTATTACCTATCGGTGCAGTCATTCAAGGTATAGGATTAATAAAAGAAAAACGCATAAAGAGATGGCAGGGTATATTGATGATTGCAGGCTTATTGCTCCTGAACAACCCTGACATAGAGTTAATAAGCACTATTGGAACATTATTAATGTGCTTTGGATATTTCCCTATCGGTATAAGGGCTTTGCACAATACATTATGATTAAAGGAGATTAACGAATAAGTAAGCCATAAAGTGTAAAGTAAGATTTTCTAAAATGTTTCATATTCTCAAATAAACGTTTTCTGCCCATAAATGCCCATTTTAGAAAAGCCTTATTTGTAATATAGTAACATCCCCAATATAAAAATAGCAAAAGATAATATGTAAATAGTCCACTAAATGAAAGGAACAAGAATATGAAAACTAAAGATGAATGTATTGCTGTGCTTAAGCAATTTAAAGAAGAATTTGCTTCCAAATATGGTATTCGTTCTATTGGTATTTTTGGTTCTGTAGCTCGCGGAGAAAATCATCCTGACAGTGATGTGGATGTATTTGTTGATTTAGAAGAAGCTGACCCTTTTATCATGTTCGATATCCGTGAGACTTTACAGTCGTTGTTTGGATGCAAAGTTGATTTAGTTCGCTTACGGGAAGGATTAAGAACTTTATTACTTAAAAGAATAGAACAAGATGGAATTTACGCCTAAACTGAAAGAGGAAATTATTGATAAACTGGAGCATATCAAACTCTTTTATTTAGAGTATTCTCAAGTTCTTTGACGAAAAATAATAGGTTTACGTAATATTCACTACCTTTGTCGCCAAAGCAAAAACATTGCATGTGAAAAGGTTACTTTCCAACATCGTAAAGTATGTACTGATAGTAGTATTTGTTTATTACTACGTAGGAAACACAGCCTTTGTCCATACACATATAGTCGATAATTTTCTCGTAACTCACTCCCACCCTTACCTGCCGGGCACACATCATTCGCACACAGAAGCACAGTGGGAAACCGTCTCCTGGTTCAATTTATTATGCCTGGACAGTTCGCATGAGTTACCGATAGTTCCCTTTATTTTATTTTTCCTAAGTTTCATCTTCCTGTTGCATGGAGCAAACCGGATTGTTCGCACGGCCCGGTCTTTCCATTTACGTTCTCCACCCTGTCATGTATGCTGAGAACAGATTTTGTTATTCAAGTTTCGTATGTACCTGAAAGGCAGAGCATATGCGAAACCTTAATCTGTTATTCCCAAAATACATGAAGAAAAACGAGTTCTTATCATAACGACAAAGAAATGAAATACATATATTTATTGTGCCTGACCGGCATGATGTGCTATGCCTGTACCGGTCAGCAAAAAGAACAGGAAAACCAGGAATTTTCTGTCTCAGGAGATACTATTGTGGTATCTTCGGAATCCCCCATCGCCAAGAAACTG
>ERZ779746.260-NODE-260-length-31891-cov-3.869707_pt1 | contig 31891 bp, 39 predicted proteins | sample MGYA00511888_ERZ779746 | MGnify/ENA primary metagenome ERZ779746 (study PRJEB29588, sample SAMEA1964695) | human gut metagenome | biome: human gut; feature: human-associated habitat; material: faeces | place: Denmark | collected 2008/2010 ... | reverse complement strand
GGCAGCCAGTGCAGCTGTATTTCTCCGGCTGGTCACATTTGCCGGGCCGTTAACAATTTCCGGCCCGTTTTCACCGACGATGCCAAACTGCCCGCGCGGGATATAGCCGCCGCTGTCATACATCCCCGCAAAGCCATATCCCCATGACGGAAAACCACCCGATGGCATCATCACTTTACCGTCTGCATTTACCGTCGCAGGTTGCTGACGCGTCACGCTTTCCGGCAGTTTCGCCTTTGCAGCCTCTTTACTGACAATGCCGAGTTTCTCCAGCAACCAGGAAACGCCGGATTTCAGGGAGTCCAGCGGATGCATGACCATATTCAGCCCTTCCGCCAGTGCCTCCCCGAATCGTCGCCCCATTGCCGCTGCGCTCTGCAGTTCGGCAGAGGTCGACTTAACGGGCGTCAGCAGATCAGTAAACCAGCCCCACAGCGCCTGCACTTTGTCGCCAATCCACTGAAACACAGGCTTAAGTGGTTCGAATGCAGCACTGATAGGACCTGCCGCCGCTTTGAATCCTTCCACCACACCAGCGAGAAATGCGGTGATGGGTTGCCAGTATTTCCAGACAACCAGCGCCACGCCCGCCAGTGCAGTAACCACAAGACCTATCGGACTGAGCAGAGCACCTAACAGACCAGATATGGCATACAGGGCAACGCGCAGCATCGCCAGCGGACCGGATGCCAGTACTCGCAGCACCGCGCCTGCGGCAGCCAGTCCACCGCGTAGTGCTGCCAGTGGATTCATAAACATCATAGCAACAGCACGTAAACCGGATAATCCAGACCGCAACAGTGCAACCGGCACACCTGCTACAGTTTTCAGGACATTCCCCGTCAGTGATGCGGTGCGGCGCAAAGACGACAACGGCGCAGTAAGTAAACCCGCTGCGTTGCCCGATGAAGCAAGCCCGCGTCGCAGCAGTGCCAGTGGAGCGCCAGCTAACCAGGACAACGCGCTGCTGGTTCGTGTTACTGCTGCCGTAACGGAAGGTAACGTTTTGATACCCAGCACAGAGAATCCCAGACGGATGACTGCCAGCGGCCCCAGCACTGCAGCCAGCGCCACCGCTAAGGTGCCGAGGCCTACGGTAACCGCAGCCACAACAGCCGCTACTTTCATCAGTGTGCCTGTCAGTTCCGGGTTAGCTTCCACCCAGCGGCGCAACGCCCCCGTGATGCTTTTTACCGTGTACAGAATATCCATCAGCGGCTGGCGCAGCGTTTCGCCCAGGCTGCTGAAGGTGTTCTGCGCTCCGGTTTTGACCAGCAACCACTGAGCGGAAAGTGAGTCTTTGTTGATGTCGGATTCTTTCTGCATGGAACCGAGCGCATCATTGCCCGCTGTCAGTTTTAGCTGGCGCTGCAGTTCCGGAAGGTTGTTTGCCAGTTTCGCTGCATCATCACCAAACTCTTTACCAAACAACATGGTCATGGCAGACAGACGCTTGTCCTGCGGCAGTGCGTTCACCTTCTCCAGCACACGCTGGATAGTTCCCATCGCATCCTTCGTCATCTGCTTTTCAATCACTTCAGGATTGAGTTTCAGCAGATTCATCCCTTCAAAGAAACTCTTGCTTTGCATGGTGGCAATGGACAATTCACGCACCATCGCGTTTGCTGCACTGGCTGCAACCTCCGGCGCAGCGCCCAGTGTCAGAAAGGTGGACCCCAGTGCCGCCGCTTTACGATAATCCAGACGGTCAGCCACACCGCCCAGACGTTGCATAACATCAATGATGTCCGCCCCTTTCGACATGGCGTTATCATCCAGATAGTTCAGCGCATCGCCGAGCTGTTCAATATTGCGGGTAGGTATTTTGTAGAGCTGGGCGATTTTCCCCAGACTTTCTGACAGTTCATCCGCTGGCAGCTCAAAGGCGGTTGCCGCCTTTGCTGCCGTACTGGCGAAGGCCAGCAGGTCACGTTTCTGGTCTTCCCAGCTGTCGTCAGGGTTTGCGACGTTCATGCGCGCACCACCTTCAACCAGTGCAGCGAAGTCCACCGCACCGTTTTCCATCGGCAACTGTTCGCTGGCAGCCTTGATGGCATCCTGCATTTCATAAAAACGTGCAGTGCGGTTGCCATTATCGTCACGCAGACCATTGACCTGCTTTGCCACACCTTTCATGGCATCTTCCATGCTGGTATAGCTTTTTACTGCCGCCATCACTGGCGCACCCATTGCCAGCCCTGCAGCCGTGGTAGTGGCTCCGGCTCCTGCGATGCGATCGCGCACTTCAAGCCGTCTTGAGTATTGTTCTCTGGCAGCGTTCATCCGTGCCTGTTGTTCACCCAGACGTTTAAGTGCTTTTTGCTGGCCCTCCAGTGCCTGCCTTGTTTCTTCAGCATTTTTCTTAAGTTCTCGCTGGGCACTACTGAGTTGTCTGGTATCAATCCCTGATTCTTTAAGTGCCTGACGTTGTCTCTGGACCGCCCCCAACAAGCCGTTATAGGTCTGCTGAAGTTCCTGTACTCGTGTTTTGGCCTGACTGAATAACTTTGCCTGCGCGGCGGTTGGCCTGTTAGTGGCAGCAAATTGTGTGGCGAGTTTTGCCGCCTCTTCGCGGGCTGCGTTCAGGTTGTTGGCTGTTATGGCTAGTTGCGAGCGCGTCTTGCGAAATTCATCAATTCTGCCAGCCTGCTTATTCAGTTCTTTGAGGCTGTTTCGGGTATTCTGAATTGCGCCAGCCAGCTCTTTCGAACTGGCCTGTGCAGCACGGAATGGGCGGGTGAGTTTGTCAACCGCATTAAGAATGACCTGCAGGCGCAGGTTATTATCACTCATCGTTGGCCCCGCTTCTCTGAATCGCTTTATACCGCCATTCCAGCACTTCGGTCAGCGGCATAACGTCAGTAACGGATGGCGGCCAGTGAAAGATGGTGGCGATATCAGCCACCAGATCGTCAACCGTCAGGCTGTCGGTAAACCGGCAAGCACCGACTTCTTCAACAAAAAAGTGACAACCTCAACCGACATGGCAGTGAGATCTGCCGGGTCCATCTCTGCAATTTCCTGTGCAGTCAGTGCCGGACTGGAGATGCGGGGGATCACGGTCATCATCGCGTTCACATCCATATCCATAATGGCCTGCAGGCGTGTACCGCGCAGCGCACCGGACTGCGGTTTACGCAGCACAATTTCGGTAATTTCTGTTTTACCGCGCTTGATAGGGGTATCCAGTTGAATGGTCTTTTCAGTCTGCTTATCGCTCATTTTGTTGTCCTGTAAATTGGGTTCTGGCGCGGAATCCCGCGCCGTTCAGATACATCAGAGGCCGAGGGCGTTGCGGTGCGCTTCCATCAGGTCCACACCGTCCACAATTTCCACCATGTTGATAAGGTCCACTTCATAGAGCACCTCACCATTGATGGTCAGCTTCGCGTAGCTGTTGGTACTGGTCACTTTGGTGGTGTTGCTTTCGCCCGTCTTCCACTCACCGGAATCCACTTCTTTGTGACGTCCACGCACCACAAGCTCCACGGCCTGCACTTCCCCGGTATCGTCACGCTGGATAGAGCCGGTAAAGCGCAACTGGATGCCATCCACCGTGGCTTTGCCCATCTGCTTAAACAGCAGCAGTTCAGTACCACCAATGGAAAATTCTGTGTCCAGCGCACTGTCATCAAGCCCCAGATCCACATCCACTGCCCCCGGCATTCCGCCGCCGCGATACTTCTCATATTTGCGGGTGAATTTCGGCAGCGTCAGCGACTCAACGATCCCCTGCCAGTTGTTCCCGTCGTTAAACAGGTTCAGGTGTTTTAATTTGCGTGGTAAAGCCATGTTGTCCCCTTACGCGCTGACCTGGCTGGCGAAATTCACCAGGTACTGATCGGTGATGCGCTGACGCAACATCAGATTTTCAAGTGGCGGCACTGGCGTGTAGTCGTAGTCGATGGTGAGTTTTCCGGCTTTCAGAGTGTCTTTGTCGTTCACCGACTCGTCCAGCCAGCAATCACCACCAATGAGATACCCCTGACTGACCAGGCTGCGCATTTTGGCGCGGATGCCCTCGATAATGTCGCGCGCCAGCGACGGGTTCAGCGGTTTGTCCACTGCCCACATGTGCGCTTCTGCCATTGTGTCCGTCAGCACCTGCGCCGTGCGGGTGTAGTTTTCGAAAGCAAAGAGCGGGTCATCACTCAGGCAGCGGGAACCCCAAAAGCGGAAACCGTCTTTACGCACAAGCGTGGTGACGTCGTTCTGGTTCAGCAGACCTGCATCGGTTGCCGGGTCCTGCAGATCCCAGAACACATCTGCAGAAATTCCGGTGACACCGTTCACGCCCACGTTGGACAGGCTTTTGTGCCACCCAGTCTGCTCATCAATTTTGGCACGCAGACCAAGCGCACGGGCGGTGGCATATGCCGTTGCTTCGGCATTCAGCACCGTGTCCCAGCCAGTAAAGTCGGGCCAGATCAGCATTCCTTCGCGCTGGCTGAAGTTTTCACGGTAAGTGATCGCCTCCTGTACCGTCTTGCAGCCATACGCTGACAGGTAGGCAAACCCACGCAGGCTTTGCGCCACACTCAGCAACTCAGTCGCAACGGCTTTGTTATCGTGACCTGGCACGCCGAGAATGCGCGGTTTAACGCCGAGCTGTGTCTGGGCAGATAACAGGGCTTTCATGCCTGTTTTTTTACCTTCAGCAGTCACTGCGCCGATGATATTGGTCGTGGTTTCTTCTTCCGTTTCACCCTGCGGCACACGCACAACAACGGTCATGGGTTTTGCCTGGTCAGCGATGGCATCCAGCGAACGGGCCAGCGTGCCGGACTCACCCGCTTTACCGCTGGCAGTCAGCACATCAGTGATCAGCACGGGTTTATTAAGAGGAAACATTTTTGCATCGGCATCATCGCCCGTGCAGACCATGCCCACGATGGCGGTGCTCACCGTGGTAATGGATCGGGTACCTTCGTTGACTTCAACAACGCGCACCCCGTGGTGGTAATCCTGAGCCATAGTGGCGAACCTCCTGATTGGATTAGGCTTCACCCTATGTTGAAGTGATTGTGCCTGACAAACAGCTAAGCGCAGTTGTACCGTTATTCACACAAAATGACGGTATTTGTCTGCTTGCAGGGATAATCAAAATAATGCTGATTCAGGGGGATTCATTACTCTTATTTGCCGGAAATTTTCTATAAATTGTGGAAACACCCACATCAAAAATCAGTGCAATACGCTGTCTTGATTCTCCGGCCTCGAGTAAACACCCAATCTGTGCCCACTGTTCGGTGGTCAACTTAGGACGGCGTCCACCTACTCTGCCTTTGGCACGAGCTGCAGCCAGCCCTGCCCTGGTACGTTCAACTATCAGTTCGCGTTCCATTTCAGCCAGGGCACCCATGACATGAAAAAAGAAACGGCCCATTGGGGTACTGGTATCAATACTGTCAGTCAGGCTTCTGAAATTCACACCACGCTGGCGCAACTCTTCTATCAGCGTAACAAGATGCCGCATACTGCGCCCTAACCTGTCCAGCTTCCAGACAACCAGCGTGTCTCCTGCCGATAGTGTCCTGAGTAGTTTTTTCAGCCCCGGTCTGTCGGACTTAGTGCCACTGATTTTGTCCTCAAAAATCTGCTCACATCCCGCGCAATTCAGTGCATTACGTTGCAAATCGGTGTTCTGGTCATTTGTTGACACGCGTACATAGCCAATAAGCATGATCATCCCCCTGAATAAAAACCGGAGATGATGCCAGTTAGCTGTTACCTCTGCATTTTCTTAAACGTTGGATTTGGAGAACGGTTACTGGAGGCTGATGGGTACTTTGAATTACCGGGAGGATTGCTGCTGCAATGGGGGCACGGCTCGGTTCATGCGACCAATGCTACGGTAAGCTTTAAAAAACCGTTTAATGTTACCCCATTTATCGTTCTTCCGCATAAAATCACAGCTGAAAATCGGTATGTGACGTCAGTTAATTATACCTTAACTGGCTTTAGTCTTTATGGATGGAATGGCGACGGTACGGCAAACAATATTGACAGCTACACCTATCTTGCTCTCGGGATATAAGAGAAAGCCGCGTAGAGCGGCTTTTTATTTAGGTTGAGGAGGGCCAAACAATATCTGGAGCGCTGGATACGTCCACCGCTTCCAGCGCATCAAGATAATCCAGCCATAAATTGTACTGCGTTAATTCATCATCTTTCAGGCGTCCAAGCACCGATTTGCCAGGCCACTGCTTACTGTTTATGTATTCGTTGACCTGATTAATCAATTGCTGCTTTTCCAGTTCGGCTGCGGCAATTTGTTCCTCATGAGTTGGCGGTGGAATATCAATCCATGCAGGCATTCCGTCGATGACACCTCTGTATTTTCCTTCTGGTGCTTCCTTCATAAATTCGGCGGCAACAGTGTCGTCAGTTTCGATTCCATCATCGGGCCATTCGCCGGATTCCTGATAAGCGATTTTAAGCTCTACAGGGAAAAACGCATTTTTATCGGCACTGAAAATATATTTCTGCATTTCTACCGTCCTATCGAAATATAACTGAATCTGTATTGCTGTGAGATATCACTGGTTGCCACACGCCACGCTGAATTACTGATATGTTCAAAATTTACAGACAAAACCTGCGGGGCAGGATTCGACGGGTCTGACTGAACGGCATCAGACATAACACTGACTGAAACCATCGGCTGATTAGGGAATGGTATAGGGAAGTGTCCACTGATAAAGCGGGTCGTGTTTCCTGAAAAAGTGCCAAACTGAACAATATATCCACCTGGTAGCCTGAACCATCCCGAACCAGAAGCGAATGCTCCCATATCCGGTATCTGATTATCTCCTGTGCCCACATCCCTTTTCGCCGCTTCTCCTAAACCAAGGTATGTGAGAAGACCAGCTACATCCTTTCCACTCAAATTGGTAAGCGTATTGTCCAGCGGTTGTTTACCTGCCAGCGCATTAAGCATTGTCGTGGCAAAGTTCGGATCATTCCCCAGTGCCGCCGCCAGTTCGTTCAGTGTATCCAGTGCAGCAGGTGCAGAACCCACCATTCCTGCAATCGCCGATTTCACAAAAGCCGTAGTGGCAATCTGTGTATTGTTGACCGACTGCGCCGCCGTGGGGGCTGTTGGCGTTCCGGTGAGTGCCGGACTCGACAACGGTGCTTTTAGTGCCAGCGCATTGTTAATGGTGGTACTGAAATTCGGATCATTGTTAATGGCTGCGGCTATTTCTTTCAGCGTGTCCAGCGTGGCTGGCGCACCATTAATAAGGGCCGTCAGTGCCGCCTGTACAAACGCAGTGGTCGCAACCTGCGTGGTATTATTCCCCGCCGCTGGCGTTGGCGCTTTGGGGGTTCCGGTAAATGTCGGGCTGGCTTTTGGCGCGTACTGTGAATGCGGGTCCGGTGCGGCAAGATGTTTTGCCATCTGATCATCCGCGTACACCTTCAGCTCCAGTGCCTTGTCATCCACATACTTGCGGGTTGCCAGCACTACAGCAGGGTCGATTTTCAGGGTGATATTGTCCGTGCTGCTGGTAATCAGCACCATGCGCACGGTCTGAGTGCGCCCGCTACCTTCAGCCAGTTGCGGCTTATAGCTTTCCGGGCAGTTGCCCACGGCAATCAATGCCCCGGACTCATCAAACAAGCCCACTTCACGTATCCACCAACCGCCCTCGTTTTCAGGGATCACCTGTTCGGCAATAATCTGGCTGCTGTTCTGCGGGTCGATATAAAGCATATTCAGCGCAGCCCGGCGTTTCTCATTTACCAGTGCCGTCTGCTTTGCGTCCGGCGTTGGCAATACTCCACCGCCATCGCCCACCGCCATATGGGTAATTTTTAGCGGCACACCGAGCGCGGCGGCGCTGGCAAGTTTCGCCGCGCCAATATCCGTCAGCAGGGTATAAAATTTTGTGCTCATGGATTCACTCTCATTGTGTCAATAACATGGACCGCCCCGCCTTCATGCGCGGTGCCACCGGAAATAATCGTTTCGTTGATATACGGATAGATCGTGATTTCTTCGCCAAGATAGCTGGCGGCTCCCACCCAATGCGGGCCGCTGGTCTGCAGATTGATGGACATGCCGATCATGTGGCGGCTACATGGTTTGGCATCGCTTATCAGTCGCTCAAGTTCCAGATAGGTATCTTCAGTGATGCCCTGGTCCTGCACGCCGATATCCAGGCGAAACGTGCCCGGTGTTTCTCCGGTCTGCCACCACTCAATAATGCGGATCAGGAATCCGAACGGCTCCACCACCCGCCGCACGGCACTGGTGGTCCCTTTATGCTGATGAATATAAAAAGCATCCTTCACCACCTGGCGCTTGACGCTTTCTGTCCAGCCCTCGTCCCAGCGATCCACAGAGAACGCCCAGGCGAGATAAGGCAGGAAACTGACCGGACAGGTTGCCGGATTCCACAAGTCACGAAGCGGCACCTGCAGATCAGAAATCCCGCTGCAGGTTTGCGCCAGTCGGCGCTCCAGTGGTGTTGAACCCGGTGGCAGCAGACTATTCATCCGTTCCTCCGTTGGTTACGCTCCACTGCGTACATGATGCCGCCTGTGTTTTGTTCAGGACCACATCCGCCAGAGGAGAAGCCAGCTCCACACGCTGCACCCCCTCAACATGCAGGGCGGCAAAGATGGCGCTACGGCGAATATCCCGACCAAGACGCGTCTGACTGGCGATGTACTTCTGCAGGCTGACTTTTGCCGCTGCCATTACCGGCTCTGCTTCCGGTCCAGGATAGAGAAAAATGGTGGCTTCCACGCGATACGGGATGATTTCTGCGCTGCGAACCGTAAGACGGTCAGCCACCGGGCGGACGTTCTCACTGTTCAGAGCTTTTTCCACCACGTCCAGCAGGTCTTTTTCTGCAGTTCCATCGCCTTCGCGGCTAAGGACAGTCAGCACCACCTCTGCAGGTGCCGGGCTGGTTGCACTGGCATCCGCCACCCGACCGTCGGCGCTTCGGGCATGAAATTCATAAGCTGCAGTTGGCCCCGCAACAGAAAGCCCTTCAAAGGCTGCAGGCACACGCAGGCGCAACGCTTCATCGCTTTCCATCACAGCTGCAACGGGCGGCACAGCATCATTATCAGCAGGCGTCACCGTCAGGCGTGTCACGTTGTAGTTGGCAGCGAGCTGGTCAAGATCGCCGCCCATCGCGTAAGCCACCATCACCGCCTGCGCGGCTTCGTTAATGCGCTGGCGCAGAAGCAACTCACGGTAAGCGTTCTCCTGCAACAATTTAGTGGCGGGTTCAGATTCCAGTTCCAGCGTGCGGAACACTGCTTCCTGCTCATCTTTCGGATGAAGCGCCACAAATTCTGCCTTGCGTTCGGCAAGCAGCGTCTCAAAGTCCGGCACATCCACAATCTGCGGTGCAGGCAACTGCGAAAGGTCAATCACTGCCATTCTCTGCTCCTGTTGATACGGAAAGGGACACAGGCACACCGTTATTCCGCCGCCCGGTCAGCTCCACCACCATTGAACCGTCAAAATTGCTGTTGATGGTGATGGAATCCAGCGTCAACCGTGGCTCCCAGCGACTCAGCGCCACATACACTGCCGACATGACCTGCAGGCGTAATGCCGGATTTTGTGGCTGATCTATCAGTGCCGACAGCAGGGAACCATATTCCCGGCGGGCAATACGGCTACCCTGCGGTGTCAGCAGAATGTCCCGCACCGACTGGCGCAGATGATCAATATCAGTAATGACTTTGCCGCTGGTATTGTTCATCCCGCTATAAAGCGTCATACCGGGCCTCCGGTTGTATCGCCGCCTTTCAGGACGCCAGTATGCTGATGCGCATCAACCACGATCCCGTTAGAACTCATCGCTCCGCCGCCCTGGGTAACGCCACCATTGATCACCACTTCGCTGTTAATGCGCGTGCGGTCAGCCTCCAGTACAAACTCACTGGTTTTCATGGTGATGTTGTCAGCAGCCTCAATGACCATTGATTTGATGCCCCTGACATACCAGCGCCCGGTGGCGGGTTCGTATTCAAACCAGCCACCGTCAGGATGTTCTGTCACGCAGGCGTCCGCCGACGTCGACGGTGGCGCGAACTGATTCGAATAGACAGCGGGCAGCGCAAAGGCGGTTTCCAGATTGCCGCCCAGACTCAGCAGCACTACCTGCTCACCTTCCGATGGTCGCCACCATGTACGGGCATTCCCGGCACGCAGCGTCAGCCAGCTGATCCAGTTGGTTTCAAGCTCGCCCGTTTTCACCCGGCAAAGCCAGTTTTCCCTGTCCACTTCGGTGACTACCCCTGTGCGGATCAGGTTGGTGATAAGGCGCATGATTTCGGTTAATTGTGCGTTCATAGGGAAAGGTTGCCATCAGGGGAAGAAAGGCGGCAGTGCTGCAACTTGTATCAGTGCTGATACAAAGATCACCCCGCCAGCCATTGCAGAATCATGTCGCGGGTCATTGCCTCAACATCATCATTTACACCCAGAAGGCGACGCTCTGCGTAACGCACCTCCGGTCCCTTACGACTGACGCGATCTCGCAGGCCGTAATGGTGAACGCGGGCAATGCGCTGCACCTTGCCTTCAAACTGCACGCTGGCAGAGTCGGCGCTGGCGGCAGTTTTCAGGTATTTTGTGGTGCGCAGCTTTGTAAACATCTGACGTTTGATGCGCCCCTTTTTGCTGCGTGCTGTTACTCTGCGCGGCTCATAACTGCTGCCATCTGGATTGCGCTGCATCCTGATGTTCTGTTGCTGTGTCCGGCGCAGTTCCTGCGCCAGCTGACGCATCATGCGGCTTCTTGCGACTGGCTCCAGATTCGCCAGCAAGGCACTCAGCCAGTCGTCTACTTTCTGCAGTTCAGCCACGTTTCACCGTCCACATTTCTTCAGGTTCATCGGGTTCCGTTATCGCTTCAACGCTCGACACACTTCCGTCAGTGCTGACCAGCACACGCTCCGTCAGCTGCAGGTTCAGGCTGATATCACAGACATCGTTGCGCAGAATATCCACTTCAAAGGTGAATAGCTTTTCCCGTAACGTCGGGTTATTGATGGCATCAGACTGGTTATCCCGCAGCCACAGCAAAACCGGGGCCATCAGCAGATTCTGGTCGCCGCTGAAATCTTCAATCACCACGTTAAGGGTGTAGCGGTACTCCCATGACATGGAGCTGGCCCCGGTGGCAACCAGCGAACCGTTATCCACAAACAGATGCAGTTTGTCCGGGTTATTACGGACATAAGGCACTGCTTTATTGAGGGCGTGGCGCAGGGATTGTGGTTTGTTCACTGTTTCGCTCCTGACACGCAATAATCATGTCCACTTTGTCTGCACAGACCGCCCAGGCGGCCTCCGTTTCATCCAGCAATGCGTTCAGATCACCGTTATTGTGTGGCGCTGCCTGATCCAGCTGACACGGCGTCACTCGCGGACAACCACTGACGGTAAGCTGCACCTCCGGTGAGTGCCGGACGTTCCCGCAGCCGGATAATGTCAGCAGGCAAAGGAGTATCAGCCCAGCGGCGTAAATCCTCGTTCTCACGTTTCAGTTCCTCAATCCGGCGTTGTCGTTGTCTCAGCAGTGCACTGGTCTGTTCTGCTTCGGCATAGAGCCGCGCCTGCTCCCGGTTGTTAGTTTCAGTCAGAATGGACAGGCTGATAAGCTGGTTGTTGCTCTTTGCTAGCGCCTGGCTTTTGCTCTGCAGCTCGTCTGCCTGCGTGCTGATGGTCTGGCTGGCATCAGCCAGCCGCCACGTCTGCCAGCCCAGCGCCGTCAGTAATAACGCCAGCACACCCAGCAGCAACCGGTTCATGCTGCTACCTGTTGCGCCATCTGATTACGGGTGATCCAGAAGGCAATAACGGTCAGTAGATAAAAGACCAGGGTAATAGCCCACTCCGTCCAGGCGAGACTTACGACAATCAGCAATCGCATCACCCAGCTGATAAATACGTTTTCTTTTCGGGTAATTGTCTTCAGCAAAGATGCCCTCAACTCCTGCCAGAGCGGGCCATTCTTAATTAACGCAGCCAGTGCTACCGGAATTACCGCCCATGTCAGCAAACAGGCTACCCAAACGCCGGACGCTGCCAGTACCGGAAAAATCCCCTGCGGATACACCATTGCGGCGATTAACAGCGCCATCCATAACATCAGAAACAGCCCGCTGATTAATTTCTTTTTCATTTCAGTTTGCTCCCTGTAAACACCAGGCCATCTCCCGCGCACGGCGGTTATCCAGCCCCTGATTAAACACACCTTTTACATAAACCCAGCGCGGCAACTGTCGGCACGCATCCGCCCAGCGCCGCTGATTGAGTAATTTCACCAGCGTGGAACTGCAGGCATTGCCCGTTCCCACGTTGAAGGCAAACGACACCGCAGCGTCATATACCTTCTGCGGCGGCTGTTGTTTCACACACCTTTCCAGCGCCCGCTCCACACGCAGCACGTTGGAAATCAGTCCTTCTGCTGCCTGTCGTTCCGTAATGGTTTTGCCGGGAATGACGCCTGACGTGTTACCAATGCCGTCGGTCCAGACGCCCGCGCTGCACTGATACGGCTGCAGACGACAGCCTTCGTAATCGGCAATCAGTTTCAGCCCCTCCACGGAGGTGTGAAGCTGCTGAAACCCCGGCAGCGTGGCAGCAATAGCCAGCACGGCCCCGACAAGGCAGCGTTTAACGATTGATGGATTCATAGTCCTCCCGCGAGATCTGCCCGTCGCGCAGAAGCTGGTAGGCTTTGTGTTTGTAGTACCAGTTGATAGCCAGCATCAGCACACCAATCATCAGGCCGCCCAGCGTTGAGGCATCCTTGATGGACAAATCGCCCAGCCAGGCCAGCACAACGGCGATGCAGTACGTGATAAAGGCGCTGATTCGCTCAAGCGTCATAATTCAGTCCCATAGCTGGACGGTCTGCACGGTGGTGGTGGTCGGAATGTCCGGCAGCTCCACCTGCAGCCCGTGAGGTAAAAAGGGGCCATATTCGGCAAGCCCCGGATTTGCCTTCAGTACCTGCTCCGTGACACCCTGCGTGCGCCCGTAATGACGCCAGCAAAGCGCGTCCACCGTGTCATACTGATGCGCACGCACTTTCATCAGATAAGCTCCACTGTGCAGTGCGGCGCATCCTGCACCCGACTGATGGCCCAGCGGGCGTCACGCCACAAATCACCGCTGGATTCCGCCAGTTCCTCGCCTCGCTTCACACCGGATGCCGTGGCGTCATAGTCCTGGTATCGTTCGTTGAGCATGGCGCGTGCCCAGCAGTAAACCGCGTTGAAATAGTGCTGAATGCGCTCACTTTTGCCGTCCAGCTGTTCCGCCGGAACCTCAGCCAGCGACACATACCCCAGCATCTGCTGACGTCTGCGAAACTCATACAGCTCTGCGTTGACCTCCGAAATTGCCGACAGCGCAACCTGCTTTAAACGCGGCTGCGTCACCGTGCCGTCAGTGCGCATGACACTGCGAAACTCCGACAGGTCCACATCAGGCCAGAACGGCGTATTTCTGATGATTTCCGCCTGTTCCGGTGCCTGTTCTGGCGCAACAAACTTCATGCTGCTTTCTCCTGAAATAGAGGGCGGTGGACGGGGTTTTGATGTGGCAGTGCCTTTCGCCACCCCGTGCCGCCCGTGCGCGGGGGCACGTTCTGTCAGCGGCTGTCATTGCGCAGTCTGCGCTCCAGCTGCTGTTTGTCTTTTTTCACGCCACAGCGGGGATCAAGCTGTAACGCATGGTTGAGATGATTAAGGGCGGAAGCCGGATTGCTTTCACTCAGGACAGCGCCAATCGCTTTATGCAGACGCGCCCGTGACTGGTCCGGCATATCCAGACCGTCTGTCAGCTCCAGCGTCTGCAACAACAGATCGGCATCAAAGCCGGTGGCGGCAAGCATTGCGCTCTGCGCGGCGTCTGCCATTTCCTCTGCCAGCACGGTCTGCACGTTGCGGTTACCCAGCGGCATCACCCAGCCATGACGCAGGGCATGACGCCCGATCTCCAGCGCCCCGGCATAATCTCCGGCATCAATGCGCCACAGCATCACGTACATCAGCACGTCATCCTGTTGAGCGCCTCCGGCAGCCAGGACACCCTCTGCCCAGGCGGCGTACTTCGGCAGCAGCTCCACCTTGATTTCCGCTTTTTTGACCGTGGACTGAACGCCCTTGAGACGGCGGCGGTCTTCCGCCAGTTGCAGCAGCATCAGGTCATAGCCCGATGCGTGGCGAACACTGCCGCCCTCGCGGGCGGCCTGTTCAGCCTGAACGCGCAGGCGATGCTGCCGTGCGGGACTCAGGCTCATGGATTACGCTCCGGTTTCGGCTGCGGCGGCGCTGAAATCACCAATCTGGATGTTTTCCACCAGTGCGGCGCAGCGGTAGTCCTCAACCACATAGGCTTCATTAACGGATTCAAAGTTTTCAATCCGGTCACGTTTCGGGTTGTCGATAACTGAACGGCGGCGGGTGTCTTCCTGCCAGTAGATGGACAGGTTATCCAGACGGGTGATCAGCAGTGCATTCGGCGGGAAGAACGGCGCACGCACGGCCTGCAGGCCACCCATGCGTTTCTGACTGATGATCATATCGGCAGCCAGTTTTTCACTGTTTTCCTGCTCTTTGTTGACCAGTGGGAAATACTTGTCAGACAACAGTTCACGACCGCAAATCACCACCAGATCGTCATCGTCCTGGTAGACCACGTCGATAAGCTCATTGACGGCATCCATCACCACGGCGTCCAGGTTGGCATATTCGCCACCTTTCCCGACTTTCACCGCACCCGGTGTGGTTTCACCGCCCGTGGTGGTGCTGCCCATGACGTGATCCGGTGCATCCTCACGGATTTTCTGCAGCCAGCCTTTATTCACATCCTGCAGCAGCGGGTTTTCGCTACGGTTTGAGGTTTTCGCACGCTTCACGCCGTTAAAGCCGATCATGATGCGGTCCAGTGCCTGACGTTTCACGATCGCGTCACGAATACGCACCTGGAAATCCTGAAACTTCGCCCACAGGTCCAGCTTCGCGTAGGTCAGCACCGTGTCAAAGTTGGTCTGCTCGCATTTGTATTCCACATCGACCATCAGCGTCGGATCGACAGGCTCACGCTCTTTTGCGGTGGTATCAGTGGTTCCGGCAATGGTGCTGCCAACACCCAGCCCCAGCAGCTGACCAGACTGCTCGGTCACTGGCGTGACGTTAATCAGCGTCAGGAAAGCGGCGGATTGCTGGATCTGGTCTTCCAGCGTCTGCTGCACAGACGGCTCCACGGTGAACTTGCTGGACAGTTCTTCAACTGCCACACCATTCAGACGCGCCAGCTGCTGCAGGTAAGCGTTAAAAGCAAAGCGGGTATTCTTCTTCATCAGGTTTTGTGCTCCATCAGCAATTGGTCAGAGTGTCAGCGGGGGCGTTACCGCCTGTTGCACGCTGGCGGTAGTCCTGGCGGCTGTCTTCATGACTCAGCTTATTCACCAGTGCGTTAAAGGCGGTCTGCTGTGCCTGCAGGGCAGTCTCCAGCTCAGACAGACGTTCTTCCTGCTCAGACAGGGATTTTTCGGTGCGTGCGCTCAGGTTCTGCTGCTCAGTGGCGACCAGCTCCACGGCCTTATGCACATCAGAGAACCGGGCGTCATCGGACTGCTCTTTTTTGGTGAACAGCGCCGTGACACGGGCAAACAGGGACGGTTTGTCATCCTGGATTTCTTCCAGTTCGATCACCGTTTCCTCTGCAGCGGTAAAGAGATTGGCAGGATTCTGCTTGCGGTTTGCCAGCGGGTTATGGGCTGCACTGGCGCTGAATGTCAGCATTTCAGTGCCCAGACTGGCAGGGTCATCAGTGGCAGCCAGGCCGACCAGGTAGGCTTTGCCCGTATCAGCGAACTTCGGGCTGACTTCCATAGAGGTGAATAATTTCTGGCCTTTTTTCACCAGCTCCACCAGGGACTCCGTTGGCTCAACGTCGGCATACAGCGCCATCTTGCCTGCCAGCGGACCTTCCGTGATTTCTTCAGCAAACAGCGCCGTCACCTTGCCGTAGCGGTTAAAGGTGCTGTCCGGCAGATAAGACTTGATGTGCTCAAGGTTAATCAGCGCGGTGTACACCGTCGGGTTGTAGCTGGCTGCCATCTGTTCCAGCCATTCACGCTGGATTTCGCGTCCGTCGGTGGTGGCACCTTCCACCCCGATGCGAAAACGCTTTGCTTTCACTGTCATGAGCCGTGCTCCGTTAGAAAAAACTTACTGGAGCCTTATGGTTGCGGTGATGGGGGCAGTGAAACAATGCGCGGTATTTGTACCGACAACCACACAAACCGCAGGCGGGGAAAGCCTTCATTCAAGGTTGTAGGTTTGTGCCATGAACACCACACTGACACCCGCAGATCTCGATCCCCGTCGGCAGGCCATGCTGCTGTACTTTCAGGGATACCGCGTAGCCCGCATTGCTGAAATGCTGGGCGAGAAAGTTGCAACCGTTCACAGCTGGAAAAAACGCGACAAGTGGGGTGACTATGGGCCGCTGGATCAGATGCAGCTCACCACCGCCGCACGCTACTGCCAGCTCATCATGAAGGAGCACAAAGAAGGGAAAGATTTCAAAGAGATTGACCTGCTGGCGCGCCAGTCGGAGCGCCACGCGCGGATCGGCAAGTTTAACAATGGCGGCAACGAAGCTGACTTAAACCCTAATGTCGCCAACCGCAACAAAGGCCCGCGCCGTCAGCCGGAAAAGAATGTCTTCACCGATGAACAGATTGAGAAGCTGGAAGAAATCTTCCATTCCTCCATGTTCAACTACCAGCGCCACTGGTGGGAAGTCGGAAAAACCAACCGCATCCGCAACCTGCTGAAGTCACGCCAGATCGGCGCGACCTTTTACTTTGCCCGTGAAGCCCTGATTGACGCCCTGCTTACCGGACGTAACCAGATTTTCCTTTCCGCCAGTAAGGCACAGGCCCACGTCTTTAAGCAGTACATCATCGACTTCGCCAAAGAAGTGGATGTGGAACTGAAAGGCGATCCGATGGTGCTTCCTAACGGGGCCACGCTTTACTTCCTCGGCACCAATGCCCGCACGGCTCAGAGTTATCACGGCAACCTGTATCTGGATGAATATTTCTGGATACCGAAATTTCAGGAGCTACGCAAAGTGGCTTCCGGTATGGCTATTCACAAGAAATGGCGGCAGACCTATTTTTCCACACCATCCAGCCTGACCCACAGTGCTTATCCGTTCTGGTCCGGTGCGCTGTTCAACCGTGGGCGCAACAAAGCCGATAAGGTGGACATCGACCTGTCCCACAGCAATCTGGCCCCCGGCCTGCTGTGCGCAGACGGGCAATACCGCCAGATAGTCACCGTTGAAGATGCGGTGCGCGGCGGCTGTAACCTGTTCGACCTTGACCAGTTGCGCATGGAGTACAGCCCGGACGAATACCAGAACCTGCTGATGTGCGAGTTTGTGGACGATCTCGCGTCCGTGTTCCCGCTCAGCGAGCTGCAGGCGTGCATGGTAGACAGCTGGGAAGTCTGGACTGACTTTCATGCACTGGCCCTGCGCCCGTTTGGCTGGCGCGAAGTATGGATCGGTTATGACCCGGCGAAAGGTACGCAGAATGGCGACAGCGCCGGATGCGTGGTGGTGGCTCCGCCAACCGTGCCGGGCGGCAAGTTCCGCATTCTTGAGCGTCACCAGTGGCGCGGAATGGACTTTCGCGCCCAGGCTGACGCCATCAAAAAACTGACCGAACAGTACAACGTGACCTACATCGGCATCGACTCGACAGGTGTCGGCCACGGGGTTTACGAGAACGTGAAAGCGTTTTTTCCAGCCGTCCGGGAGTTTGTCTACAACCCCAACGTTAAAAACGCCCTGGTACTCAAGGCCTACGACATTATCAGTCACCGTCGTCTGGAGTTTGACGCCGGACACACCGACATAGCGCAGTCATTTATGGCACCCCCCCCCCCCCCCCCCCCCAGCGCCACCCGCCAAACCTATAAAGCCAGCCGCAGCGAAGAAGCCAGCCATGCCGATCTGGCCTGGGCAACAATGCACGCACTGTTTAACGAACCGCTGCAGGGCGAGTCCGCCAATACCAGCAATATTGTGGAGATTTTTTGATGGGAAAGAGTAAGAAAAACCGCGCTGCGGCGACGAACCAGATCCAGCATAAAAACCAAACTTCAGCCGAAGCATTCAGCTTCGGTGATCCCGTTCCTGTTCTGGACCGCCGCGAATTACTGGACTATGTGGAATGCGTACAGATGGACCGCTGGTATGAGCCACCAGTGAGTTTCGACGGGCTGGCGCGAACCTTCCGCGCTGCCGTACATCACAGCTCCCCGATTGCAGTAAAGTGCAACATTCTGTCCAGCACCTATATCCCTCACCCGCTGCTCAGCCAGCAGGCTTTTTCACGTTTTGTGCAGGACTATCTGGTTTTTGGTAACGCCTACCTGGAGAAACGCACTAACCGCTTCGGTGAAGTTATCGCCCTTGAACCTGCCCTGGCAAAATACACCCGACGCGGGTTAGACCTGGATACCTACTGGTTTGTGCAATACGGTATGACCACGCAGCCATATCAGTTCACGAAAGGAAGCATCTTTCATCTGATGGAACCGGACATCAACCAAGAGATCTACGGCCTGCCAGGTTACCTTTCTGCCATTCCGTCAGCCCTGCTCAACGAGTCCGCCACGCTGTTCCGCCGAAAGTATTACATTAACGGCAGTCATGCAGGCTTCATCATGTACATGACCGATGCCGCGCAAAACCAGGAGGATGTGAACAACCTCCGCAATGCGATGAAAAGCGCCAAAGGACCAGGTAACTTCCGCAACCTGTTTATGTACTCGCCTAACGGGAAAAAGGACGGACTTCAGATTATCCCGTTGTCAGAAGTGGCGGCGAAGGATGAGTTTCTAAACATCAAGAACGTGAGCCGGGATGACATGATGGCGGCGCATCGTGTGCCACCGCAAATGATGGGGATAATGCCTAATAATGTTGGGGGCTTTGGAGATGTAGAGAAGGCGAGTAAAGTATTTGTACGTAATGAATTATTGCCATTGCAAAAAAGATTACAAGAAATAAACAATTTCATAAAAGAAGGTGTTATTGAATTCCAAGAATACCATTTCTAATTAAAAAAAGGGAGGCAACCTCCCTTTAGTTTAAACATTATCGTATAACTCTTGTATTTTCGTTGGATTTGCAAAAAATCTTGCCGGATAGGCATTCGGGTAATTATCTTCAATGTACTCTTCAGCACGTTGAATTAATGCACTTAATTCTTCTGAAAGATTTTTTTCATCTGGAACAAGAATTTCTGAGCTATTATGTATCCCAGAAACGTTGCTCAATAGCACAGACGCATAGTATCTATTACCATGCGTAATAATTAAATGCTTGCGACTATGGGTAGTTTTATCTACTGATAGTAATGTTTTACCGATCAACTTATCTATAACTCTAAAATGTAGAACAGTATTGATAAGTTTTAAACCACTTAATCTTGGATTGAAAATAGTTTTATATAGAGAGCCTTCAAAATTTTCAAAAAACCTACCGCGATTTGATTTTAGTGTCGATACAACCGTATTATTTTTACTTAAACATGCGAGTGCATTGAGCGCCTCATCCAAGTCAATGACTTTCGTATTTGTCTGTGAATGATCTTCATCTGTTCTTAGTAACTGATATTGATATCCTTCAAGCACTAACTCCCTTGCCAATCTATGTTGATCTGCCTGCTGCGACGCAAAATCTCTTCCCAATACTCTATTTTGGAAATTGTTAGCTTTTGTAATCGCATTTGCAGTTAAATTATCAGTATCATCATCTATAACAATGAATCTAGCTGGCACTTTGAGTCTATATATGTTTTCACCAAGCGCATCTTTACATGCGCCAATACTACTGACTGTTTGTGCACCATTAATGACACTTACATCACGAAAATCAAAAATCCCTCTCTCTATATTAGGAGCTGCGTTTCGTCTATGAGGAACAACCTCCTTAACCAGTACAGTAATCCCATTATTATAAAACCAAAACATATCAGGATTATCTATAGCTGTCTTTTTTATTTCCTCATTCACTTCTGTTTTACCAAGCATATTCCTTATGTTTTTTGTAAATAATCGAGCACCATGCTCTTCCCACCATTCTGCAACTTGATCACCACTAATAGCCCCGTAAAAAGCTTGATATGGTTCATTCAAAAATCCAAAACGCTCAATTTCAACCCTGTTAAGATCAATTTGATTTCGAGAGCCATTCTGTAACCAATGCATCATATCTTCAGAGGATATTAAATGAACCTGAAATCCCCAGTTCTCTTTAGGCTCATCCTCAGGTGTAAAAGCTGCAGCGTTTAATTGATATTGCCATTCCCGCATATCATTTAATATTTCCTCTGCAGCACCTTTTTTACCTGTATGCGCCATCGCAAAGATGAACTTGTATTCAAAACTACTTAAAGCCGCACTTATTTCCCCGCTTTTATTTTGCAATATGGAATCAAATAATTCGTATCTTTCACTTTGTAGCTTCTCACAAGCATCCTTAAAACACATAAAATCGGCTCTTGTCCAAGTGCCGTTTCCCGATTGGTGAAATTTTGATTGAACAACAACAACGATTTTTTCGTTATGGTTGATTGCTATTCCATCTATACCACCATCTTCACTACTATCACATACAGACTCCCCTGCATACTTATCATCCACACATCCTAACTGATACATAGTGAATGCAGCTAAAGCCCTGCTAGCCATTTTTACATCATAGTCTGCTTGGCCTGGTGCACACTCTCTTTTATGGATGAATTCTTCATATCTCTTACGTAATACAGATCCTAGCCTCTGAGCCATAACCTGTGCTGTCGCAGGTGCAGCAATAGCATTATCTTCAAGCCGAATATCAGTTACAAAAGCCACAGTCCCTCCATAAAGACATCTGGTACAACTCAATGCTGGGAATAGTGCACATTTCAATGAGATAAATCCACTAATAATCTAGGATTTATGAGTTAGCGCGCGCTCGTATCCCCGCCACGCCTGCCCGCTTTGTGTAGTGGTTTTCATGCACCTGCATGACATAAGCAAAAGCCCGCCAGCTCTGGCGGGCATCAGCAAAAACGATCCTCAAACGATCATGCGATTTCATGCGGCATAGACATGCGTTGGCAAAAATGTACGAAATACTCAGCTTACAGGAAATGGTCTTTTTCCAACCTCCAGTTAGCCAAAGCAGAAACCAATATTGCAATTTGAAACTCCACAGTTGTGAAATTGATGTGGACCTACTCTTAGCTTGTGTTCGTCTCCTACAATCCGAGTCCCCTTAACCAACATATCTAATCTTTCCACAATCAATCTTTCAGGCGCATCAACTTTAATAATTAAACGAGGACCTTTCCTTTTTTCTATAATAGTTATTCTAGGACCAACAACCTGAACATCCCAATGCCTTGCACTACAAACCCACTCATTCTTAATTAATTCAAGATTAACAATACCTTGACTATCGTAAAATTTACCCGAAATAAGAAAAGCATTATTTTCTTTTTCAATGGTTAACAATGGCTCATTTTGAAACATTATTGGTACAGTACAGGATTCAAACGTCGCACCACCAAATATTATTGTTGGATGCCTATCAGAAAAGTCCAATATATCGGCCACATTCCCTTTTTGTAAGGCTGCAGGAGATTCCATTGCTTTAATTATTTTCTCTTTAGAGTAAAGACGTTTCGTTACTTTCGCATGGCACGTAGGACAAAGTAGTGCTATTGCATTTGGAGAGTGCTCCTTTGCATCAGCGTATGTGGGAATTACATGCTCATACTCAACAATGGGAGAAGCACAAACAACGCAACCAAAGCCACAGCGCTGCCTTACCTCCAGTTTTACAGGTTCAGGAATTGTTCTAGATAACCCATGCTTGTTAATAGTTGTCATAACCTTACCTTAAAACTTCGAGAAACCTTTTATATATTGATACTATATCAACTAACGCCTCGCACAGCTCGTTGTTCAACCTTGCTGACGCCAGAAGCAAGTTCAGACGCCAGCAACGTTTCTTAATGCAGCCAGCTGTCGTCTTCCCACACCTTCTGCATAATTTTCATCACTTGCTTCCTTTCTTCGTCCAGTTGCAGTCCGGTCAGTTCCACACCGTTAGAGCTACCTTTGCGGATACGAATTACCGTTTTGGGATACAGGGGGCGCAGATTACGGTAAAGCTCGGATTCAAGGGCGTCCAAGGTAGACTGGCTAATCTTCTGCTCTTTATCGATCATTATTTCAATGCGCATAAAAGTCACCTCAACTGATGACATCCATTGAGCGGTTGTATTCGTGGGTTCTGATTTTTGCCATGAGTTCATCTGTTAGTTCAGAAACCCACTGCAAAGCCAGCCCCTTCTCTTCATCACTACACTCACTAGCCGCTACAAGCTTAAGAAAAAAATCAATGCGCTGGAGCTTCAAAGACTCCAAAAAATAGTCCTGCATCTTTCCTCCTATGACACCACAAGAAATACTGTATAGATAACCACTGTTTATATTTACAGTATATAATAATCTTACTGATGTAAAACGTTTTTTTACGTTCATCAGCCTGATATGCCTGGTATTATTAAGAGCACGGATTGTTAACCCGCGTGATTAATACAGGTTCCGCCACTTATCATCTTCCTGCAAACGCTGGTTCCGATAGAAGATACGCAGGCCTGCTCCTGACGGAATACTGCCACCGCGAAGGAGCAAATCGACCTCTTTCTCGCTGCCATCAAATCCTCTGGACTTCAGTTCATAGACGAGCTGCTGACGCTGATACTCTGTAATTCGCTGTTTGTAGTCTTTACGCCGTTTCGGTTTAACCAGGCGTAATCTTGCTGCCAGTTCCCGGCGCTCTTTTTTGCTCATACTGTGCAGGTAATCGTGCAACTCCTTGTCATCCATGCGGGTGATATCCGTTCTGGTATCCCCATCAGCTGATTTGTCTTTCCCTTGTTGGTTCAAATTTTCAGCAAGGGGACAGTTATTGCCACGAGTCCAAGGGGCGCAAGCGCCCTGGTCGGCTGCCGCCTCCTGAACGTCAACGGCTTTACGAACCATTTTCCACTTCACTGCATGAGTGCAGATCTTGCCCTCTGCAATGGGTGACCAGATGCCATAAATACGAATGCCGTGATCGCCATAGGCGGTCGGCTCTTCGTTGATTTCATAAGCGGTTCTGATGAGGTGATATTTACGGGGAACCAGTACGCCGCCCTGCTTCATGATGTAGGTGGCAAAACAACCAGCATCAGCAGCAGCCAGGATGGCATCAAGGCGCGGGTTATCCAGTACCGGCGCACCTGCTTTTTTGTCCCCCTTTTGCCTTGCCGCCTGACCAGCCAGCAATCGCAGTTCACGGTAAGCCTGACGCCCCGGAATGCCAAAGAAGCGGAATTGCTGAACACGATGCAAAGACGCCCAGGCATTCACGTATTCAGCGTTATCACGCAGAGATTTACCCGTTTCCTTGCTGATCTCGCCAGCCAGACCACGCCCGTCAATGTTCTTACTGATGTATTTCGCTATGTAGCTTGTCGGCGTTCCTTTGCGCGGGTTAATCAGCTCAGACTTAAAGCGCGGCCCCGTGTTATTGCCCAGCTCCTCGCGGTCTTCACGGATAGCAAACTTACGCAACAATGCTGTAATGGCGCGGCGGTCTTTTTTGCGCATGAAACACAACAGGTGCCAGTGAACTGTGCCGTCGTGATGCGGCTCAGCCACCCGCACGCCATACCAGCGCAACCCGGCTTTGTGCATCGCCTTACGAAATGCAGCAAACATACCGACCAGATAATCGCTGCTTTGTCTTACCGTCGCATTTGTCCAGGTCGGGTTGGGCCTGCCGTTATTTAGCGTGGAATGGAAACGTGACGGACAGGTGATGGTGTAGAAAACGGCGCAGTCACCGCGCATTTCCGCGATAAGCTCCAGACCTTTAACACAGGCCATCATCTCATTGCGGCGATGCGCAGGGTTGCTGCTGCTGGCGTTTACCACATCCTCCATGTCTAGCGTGTCGCCGTCTTCGTTCACCAGTTCATGAGAACGGAAAAACTCCAGCGACTTACGGCGCTGCTCACGTTTATGCAACACGGCTTCATAGCTGACATAGGGAGATGCTTTTTTGCTGACAAGGCAGACAGCACGCAACTGCTCTTCCCGCCATTCGCAACGCATCTTCCATAATTTCCGATACCACCAGTCGGCGCACAACATACGCGCCAGCGAACCCGGAATGAGTTCATAGGGCACGGGTTTACGGCGGTTTCTTTTCCGACGGAGTTGCTCAAACGCAGGCGGGATGACATCCAGACGCAGGGTTTCCGCTGCCACCCTTTCCCATGTATTGCGGATTTCTTCTGGCTTAACTTCATCGGTGGCATACAAATCGCCACAAGCGGCATCAAGGCACATACTCATATGCGCAGCTACCAGGGTGGACAGGCGTTTCACCTGATCCTGACTCATTTCAGGCAGGATCAGCAGGCCGTCCAGCCCTTCATGGCTTGCCATAAAGCGAAAAGATGCAGATAGCTGACTGTCGCGTACATGCTCCAGTCGTTCCAGACATGGCTTAATCGTCTCACGTAAATAGCGGGAATAAGCCTTTGGCCTGCCCAGGCTGCTGAAGTATTCAATACGTTGCATCAGCGGCTTGCTGATATGGGAAGGCTGGGCGTTGACGTCCGCCAGAATGACCATATCCGGATTAAAACGCTGCTGCTCATGCGCCAGCTTTGCCCGACTAATGAGCTTATCCTGTTCCATTTCGCGCTGGACAGGATCACGGGATTCATTAAAGAAATAACGCTCCCAGACCTGATCACTCAGCGCCTCACGGCGCAGCTGTTCCTGCTCGTTATCGGCAGCGTACAGAGTGATCAGGTTTGAAAGCGTAGAAACCGGCGCAACTTCCACCGGGTCCAGATAAGGGTTAATGGCCTTTTTCGAGCTGTTCCATGAGAACGATGCGGCAGCTTCGTTAAAGCCGCAGCAGTTGTTCATATCGGCATGACTCATGCACGTACTCCGTACACGGCAGAACTATCCACGCCACGCGAATAATCAAATCCCACCCAGCAGCGCGGCCCGGAAACAGCAATGATTTCTGTTGCTGATTTACCCTCGCCAGCTGCCACACCGATGCTGCGTTTTGCCTTGATGTAGTGGTGAGTAAAATTGCGATACAGCGAACGGATCAGGGATGTGTCACTGTTAGAAACAATGACCGGATGTCCTTCTGATGACCGATGTTCAAGAACAGATGCCAGGTGATACTGGTCATCTTCAGTGAAGCCGTCAGTGTGATAGCCGGAAAACGTACCGTCATACGGCGGATCGCAATACACCACATCCCCCGCCTTCAACATCGCCAGCGTTTCATCAAAGCTGGCGCAGATAAACGTTGCTCGCTGGGCCTTTTCTGCAAATGCGCGAATTTCTTTTTCAGGGAAATACGGATTTTTATAATTACCGTAGGGAATGTTGAAATGCCCGCTCTTGTTATAGCGACATAAACCACGGTAACCGTGACGATTGAGATACAGGAAATATACCGCTTTCATGAAATCAGTAATTTCAGCTGAGTAATTAAACTCCTGCCTTATGTTGTAATAAGCCACCTCCCTGTTTGCGATCTCAAATAAAACTCTGGCGCGAGATATAAACGATTCACAATCAGCGGCAACCTTTTTATAGAGGTTGATTAAATCAGGATTAATATCCGCAACCAGATAGCTGGGATAATCCGTCTCCATCATCACAGCACAGGAACCCGCGAAAGGTTCAACCAGTCGCGGGCCAGCAGGAAGATGTTTTTTTAGTTCGGACATTATGGCAGTTTTATTTCCCGCCCATTTCAGGATGGTGCTCATACAGCACCTCCGTTGTAATGTTTGCCTTTCAGCTCTGCGATTTCCTGACAGGTAATGCAAAGCTGCACACCCGGAATGGCACGGCGGCGTGCTGGCGGAATTGGCGCTTCACACTCAATGCAAAGCACGCGGGACACGCCCGGCGTTTTGGCACGGGCAGCACAGATATGGCGTTGGCGTTCTTCTTCAACGCGCTGCTGTACGAGATCCATTGCATCAGCCATTAGTGGATCTCCTGCGCTTCGTTCTGGATTGCTTCAGCAGTCACACGAAGCAGTTCTGCCGCTTCGACGTGGGTTAGCTGGCGGGATGTGATATGACACGCCAGGCTATCAAGGCGAGCTGCCATTGCTTCAGCCCTTGCCCGGCGTTCTTCCAGACGAGCCTCTGTCAGTAAAATATTAAGCCCTGCGTCATCCGGTCCGGTTTTGGTCGAGAGGGTTTCAATATTACGCATAATCAATTCTCCTGAATTTAGATAAAGGGATGCCCGGCGGGTTTACGCCATTAATTTCATTAGTTGGTTAATTCGGCATGGTTAGCCGTCTGGGAAATAAGCTCACCACTGCACGAAAATGATTCATTGCTTTAATCAACTCCCGCTTTTCGTCAGTGGTCAGCTCATTAATGCTGATGCTATGACGTTCAGCTGGAATTTTTGCCATAAAGAATATGGCAGCCAGTGCCCGTTTATTTTGTTCGCTATTAATATCCCGTGAATCACGCATATCTTTAATAAACCGCTCAAGCTCTGACTCAATATTCAGGCCAAAAACTTTCGCCCTTAACTCCGCAATGTGATTAAGTCCATTCAGGCGTTCACCGGGGCTTAATGGAACAGTCGCCGCAGTGCCTTCAATAGCCATTTGTTCTCCCGTTTTTTCGTAGATAGTTCTGCCAGCAATTCATCTTGTGAACGGCACGGATGCCAGCGTTTACCATCCTCCCCCATGATCCAGCCGTGACCGTAATGCATTGCCGGGCTTTGTTTAACCAGCAGCGATGCAAATGATGGTTCTTTCGTCAGCATAAGCACCTCACAGCAAACCAAATGAAGCACCGAGGCCAGTCACGGTATCAACTGCACTCGCCATCGCAGGATTAGCCTGTAAACGGGCCTGCAATGAAACAGCCGCCAGCGCCATCAGTCGTGTTACAGAGTTAATGCTGCTGATAGCATCACGACGACCGGCACAGGTTTTTACATCGCCAGACACCGCACCTGCAGCAACACGCCCGATCTCTGCGGTTGCACTCATGACGTAATGTGGCAGTTTCTCTTTTGCCACCTCATTAATCGGTACACATGGCAGACAATGAATCTGTGCCAGAAAACCATCTACCAGCGTTGAATCTTCAGTCAGATCGGTAAGCAGCCAGATTTCTGGTGCGGTTAATAAATGAGGCTGAGCTGGGTTCAGCTTGTTCCGCAGAATCTGCACATTCATGCCTGCACGTTCTGCCAGTTGCACCAGATTGTGGCGCAGTGCAAATGCACGACAGGCTTCATCAAAATGTGGATGTTTGGAAACTTGGTAATCAAACATGGTCAATGCCTCTGATGTATTTCAGAATCGAACTAATTAAGGTTTAGATTGCATTCTGAAAGCGCATCAACGGTCATTGCTGCTATGTTGATCATCACTTTTTCGCGTTTTTTATCTTTGCGCAGACGGTGACGGATAAGGCGTCCATCAGCCAACATGTCATTGATGGTATCGATGGATAGCCCTGTCAGCTCGCTATAGCGTTCAATAGTCACATGAGGCGTGGTAAGAGTGATTGAAATGTTAGGTCTCATGATGCAACATTCCTCGTTTAATGATGATTAATCAGGACGAATACGGATCGTTTGTATTTTGTGAACACCATAAACATACGATCGCACGGTGAAATCGTCAAGATAAAAGTTCACTTGGAGTGACCATGAATTTGGAGAAAGGCGGACGAGGCGCCATAGAGCGCATGGTAGAAGCTTATGGATTCAAGACTCGACAGGCGTTGTGCGATCATTTAGGAATCTCTAAAAGTACACTCGCCACACGCTACATGCGTGACTCATTCCCAGCAGAATGGGTAATCCAGTGCGCCCTTGAAACAGGCACCTCGCTTAATTGGCTCACAACCGGGCATGGTTCAAAGCAAACTTCAGGTAATACAAATACTATGGAAGTTGCTAAATATGTATTATCTGATGGGGCCTTGTGTGAAGACGGTTTTTATATTTTCGATAGAGAATTTCTACCGTCGGCATTCAAGAATCTTTTTGTAATCACAGATAATAATTCTGAATTTATTTGTGATAAGGAATTTGATGATATACGTGATGGTAAATGGGTAATAAGTATTGATGGCGAAATAACGATCCGTGACATTACTCGTTTACCCGGTGGAAGAATCTTCGTCGAGGGTGGAAACAGAGCCTTTGAATGTAAGATAGAAGACATTGAAATAATTGGTAAAATTATAAGTTTAACAGTCAAGTATGTTAAATAGTACCGGGAGGAAATTATGCTTGGTAAGGTATTTTTTGTGGTTTTGTCATGTTCTTTGTTATTAAACCCACTAGCTACCTATGCTAGAAATTATCCCTGCTCAGGGAAAAAGGGAGGTGTTTCTCACTGTACCTCTGATGGCAAATTCGTTTGCAATGATGGAACTATTAGTAAATCCAAAAAAATCTGTACTAAAAACTCACGATAACTTTTGCTTTTATATCTGCGCCTAAAATAAAAATGAGCCACAGGTTAACCGCAAAAGTTACATGATCACATAGCAAAAAGAATAGCCTACTTCATTATGGCTTCAGTGAGATGTATGGTCGCAGGATTTCATACATTGACACTGGTTATACATACAGTAAAAATGCTCTCTATTGGAGGGCATTTTTTATGGCTGTACGAAAACTCACCACAGGAAAATGGCTTTGCGAATGTTACCCCGCCGGACGTAGTGGGCGTCGTGTGCGTAAACAATTCGCCACCAAAGGCGAAGCACTGGCTTTTGAGCGTCACACGATGGAAGAAACCGAAGCAAAGCCCTGGCTAGGTGAATCAGTGGATCGTCGAACACTGAAAGACGTGGTTGAGCTATGGTTCAAACTACATGGTAAATCACTGACTGCTGGGCAGCATGTCTATGACAAATTGCTGCTGATGGTTGACGCTCTGGGCAATCCCCTTGCAACTGATCTAACCTCTAAAATGTTTGCCCACTATCGAGATAAACGCCTGACAGGTGAGATCTACTTCAGCGAGAAATGGAAGAAAGGAGCAAGCCCGGTCACCATTAACCTGGAGCAAAGCTATCTAAGTAGTGTTTTTAGCGAACTATCCCGCCTGGGCGAATGGTCGTATCCGAACCCACTGGAGAACATGCGAAAATTCACCATCGCAGAAAAAGAGATGGCATGGCTTACCCATGAGCAGATTGTTGAATTACTGGCTGATTGCAAACGTCAGGACCCAATTCTGGCACTGGTAGTTAAGATATGCTTAAGCACAGGCGCACGCTGGCGAGAAGCCGTAAATCTTACTCGTTCACAGGTGACCAAATACCGAATTACCTTTGTAAGAACGAAGGGGAAGAAAAACAGAAGCATCCCTATCAGTAAAGAGCTTTACGAAGAGATCATGGCGCTTGATGGGTTCAATTTCTTCACAGACTGCTATTTTCAATTTTTATCCGTGATGGAAAAAACGTCTATCGTGCTCCCTCGCGGTCAACTCACACACGTTCTGCGCCATACGTTTGCGGCGCACTTCATGATGTCGGGTGGAAACATTCTGGCCTTACAAAAAATTCTCGGACACCACGATATAAAAATGACTATGCGTTACGCACATCTGGCACCGGATCATCTGGAAACGGCGCTCCGTTTCAATCCTCTGGCAACGCTGCCAAGTGGCGACAAAGTGGCGGCAGCGGTTGGCATTACCCCGTAATAACCACCACTGACCACCAACCTAACTTATTGATTATCTTGCAAGTCGTTGTTTTCACTAACCCATTTACATAAATGGGTTTTTTGTTATCTAAAACTTATCTACTACCCTGCAACCCTCTCAACCATCCTCAAAATCTCCTCGCGCGATAGCGGCTTACGGTCGGTGACAAAATGCAGCGTCATCCCCTCAATAAACGCATCAAGCGCGCGGGCGGTTCCGGGTTCAAACCATTGTTCGAGCGTTTGCTGACTGCGCTGCATCCAGTTTTGCATTACCGTTTTTAATAGCGGTTTTCGGCTAGCCAGCGCGTAGAGCTGGTACATCAGCTCCATGTTATCCGGCGTTGCAACCTGTGAGCTGTAGATCATATCGGTGATAGCCTGGCATGCGCCCGGAGCATCACTAACATCGCTAAAAAATGCCTGATATTGCCGGGACATGATCTCAGTAAAACTGCTGAACGCCTCCAGTAACAACTCATCAATTCCTGAAAAATAGTAGGTCATCGATCCCAACGGTACCCCGGCAAGGGTAGCAATTTTGCGGTGCGTAACAGCATGTATTCCGTAAAGTTTCACCGCCTCCAGCGTGGCCTGGATAATTTTTTCTCGCCGTTGCGGATCGTTAGCGCGACGCATGTCATTTCCTCTCTCTGCAATTGTGTACAAATGTACACAACCTTGCTAATGTTGTCTTCCCTCTTCTTATTTTGACGTGATCTATGACCGTAAATTCTTCACGTAATGCATTGAAACGCCGAACCTGGGCGCTGTTTATGTTCTTCTTTTTGCCAGGCCTGTTAATGGCGTCCTGGGCAACCCGTACGCCTGCTATCCGCGATATTCTCTCTGTCTCGATCGCTGAAATGGGCGGTGTTCTCTTTGGTCTGTCGATCGGTTCGATGAGCGGTATTCTCTGCTCGGCGTGGTTAGTGAAACGCTTTGGGACACGTAATGTCATCCTGGTCACGATGTCCTGCGCATTGATCGGGATGATGATATTAAGTCTGGCACTCTGGCTGACATCGCCCCTGCTCTTTGCCGTTGGTCTCGGCGTCTTTGGGGCAAGTTTTGGTTCTGCGGAAGTGGCGATAAACGTTGAAGGTGCTGCCGTTGAGCGAGAAATGAATAAGACGGTTTTGCCGATGATGCACGGTTTTTATAGCCTGGGCACGCTGGCAGGCGCAGGTGTCGGGATGGCACTGACGGCCTTTGGCGTTCCGGCAACGGTGCACATTTTATTGGCGGCGCTGGTAGGTATCGCACCTATTTATATCGCCATTCAGGCAATCCCTGACGGTACGGGCAAAAATGCTGCCGATGGCACCCAGCATGGCGAAAAAGGCGTACCTTTTTATCGCGATATCCAGTTGCTGCTGATAGGTGTTGTGGTGCTGGCGATGGCCTTTGCCGAAGGTTCTGCCAACGACTGGTTACCCTTATTAATGGTTGACGGTCACGGTTTTAGCCCTACTTCCGGCTCGCTGATTTATGCCGGTTTTACCCTGGGGATGACCGTTGGACGCTTCACCGGCGGTTGGTTCATCGACCGTTACAGTCGCGTTGCCGTGGTTCGGGCCAGTGCACTAATGGGGGCGTTGGGTATTGGGCTGATTATTTTTGTCGATAGCGCCTGGGTCGCTGGGGTGTCTGTTGTACTCTGGGGACTGGGTGCCTCGCTGGGCTTCCCGCTGACCATTTCTGCCGCCAGCGATACCGGCCCCGATGCACCAACCCGCGTCAGTGTGGTAGCAACGACCGGTTATCTGGCTTTCCTCGTCGGGCCGCCGCTGCTGGGCTATCTCGGCGAACATTATGGATTACGTAGTGCAATGCTGGTTGTACTGGCGCTGGTTATTCTCGCGGCTATTGTCGCGAAAGCCGTCGCCAAACCCGATACCAAAACGCGGCTTTGTTGAATAAATCGAACTTTTGCTGAGTTGAAGGATCAGATCACGTATCTTCCCGACAACGCAGACCGTTCCGTGGCAAAGCAAAAGTTCAAAATCACCAA
>ERZ779746.256-NODE-256-length-31975-cov-3.735777_pt1 | contig 31975 bp, 21 predicted proteins | sample MGYA00511888_ERZ779746 | MGnify/ENA primary metagenome ERZ779746 (study PRJEB29588, sample SAMEA1964695) | human gut metagenome | biome: human gut; feature: human-associated habitat; material: faeces | place: Denmark | collected 2008/2010 ... | reverse complement strand
CATATTGGCTGGCTGCTGGATCAGCGCCTCAAGCCCCTGTTCGGTAGTTGGATAACGCCCGTTATCCAGTCGGTACATATCCAGTGCGTTTTCCAGCGCCACGATATCGCTGATGGCTTTTTGCCGATCCGCTTTCTCTTTATTGCCCAACAGGTTAGGCACCACCAGACTTGCCAGGACGCCAAGAATAACAATCACCACCATCACTTCCAGCAGGGTAAAACCTGCCCGTGGTTTTTGTGTGCGGGATAACGAATTCATGTGATAACTCCGTAAATTACATTCCAACCATATTGTTCAGTTGCAGCATCGGCTCGAGGATGGCGATGACGATAAACAGCACCACGCCCGCCATCATCACCACCAGCGCCGGCTCAAACAGCCCCAACGCCAGCCCCACCTGGGTATCAAATTCCCGCTCCTGGTTAACTGCGGCCTGTTCAAGCATGGTTTCCAGTTCGCCGCTCTGTTCGCCGGAGGCGATCATGTACAGCATCATCGGGGGGAACAGGCGCAACTCCGCCAGCGCAGCGCGCAGACTGCTTCCTTCGCGGACGCGATCTGCCGCCAACAGCAGTTGTTGCTCGACATAGCGATTTGCCGACACGGCGGCAGCGGTCTGAATGCCTTCCAGTAGCGGAACCCTGCTGGCGGTGAGGATGCTTAACGTGCGGGAAAAACGCGCCGTATTCAGTCCGCGCGCAACACGCCCTATCACGGGCAGGCGCAGCAAGGTTTTATCCCAGCGCAGGCGCATCGCAGGATTTTTAAGTAGCCGTTGCCCCAGCACCAGAAGCCCCAGCAAACCCGCCAGCCAGTAAACGCCGCTGGCCTGCAACGCATCGCTCATGGCAATAAGCGTGCGGGTGGAGACGGGCAGCGCGTGTCCGAGATGATCAAACTGTTCGATGATTTTCGGTACTACCGCCGTCAGCAAAATAGTGACCACGCCCGTTGCCACCACCAGCAGAACCAGCGGATAGAGCATGGCCTGCAATAGACGTGATTTCAGGCGCTGTCGCTGTTCGGTGTAATCTGCCAGGCGATTAAGCACCACGTCGAGATGCCCGGATTTTTCTCCGGCAGCAACCATCGAACAAAACAGAGAATCAAAGACGCGGGGATGTTCGCGCAGGCTGTCCGACAGGGTGTAACCTTCCTGAATCCGGCTGCGCAGCGCCATTCCGAGGCTTTTTACATGCAGTTTTTCACTTTGCTCACTGACCGCCTGTAAGCAGGTTTCCAGCGGCATTGCTGCCTGTACCAGCGTTGCCAGTTGGCGCGTGAACAGCGCAAGATCTGCCGCCGCCACGCGACGATGTGCGTGCCGCCGACGCTGCAACATCCCCCCTGACGAAGTATTCATCCGGGCTTCAATATGCACGGGGATAAGCTCTTTACCGCGCAACAACTGGCGGGCATGACGCGCGGAATCCGCCTCAATCATACCTTTGGTTTTGCGACCATTACGCTCCAGCGCCTGATAGTAAAACAGTGCCATTACGCCTCCATGGTTACCCGCAGAACTTCATCGAGAGAGGTTTCTCCGGCGAGCACTTTCTCAATGCCGTTGCTGCGGATACCCGCAGAGTGTTGTCGGACATAACGTTCCAGCTCCAGCTCCCCGGCCTGACGGTGGATCAAATCACGCAATGTGGCATCCACCACGATCAGCTCATGGATGGCAGTCCGTCCGCGAAAACCTTTGTGATTACAGGCGGGACAGCCCTGTGGATGGTACAGAGTGACGGTACGGGCGTCGGTAATTCCCAGCAGGCGTTTTTCTTCGTCAGTGGCTGGTGCGGGCTGGCGGCAGTCGGGACACAGCGTGCGAACCAGTCGCTGCGCCATCACGCCCGTCAGACTGGAAGAGAGCAGGAAAGGCTCCACGCCCATATCCTGCAAACGTGTGATCGCCCCCACCGCTGTGTTGGTATGCAGCGTGGAAAGGACCAGGTGTCCGGTAAGTGAAGCCTGGACGGCGATTTCTGCGGTTTCGGTATCGCGGATTTCACCGACCATCACCACATCCGGGTCCTGACGCAAAATCGCGCGCAGCCCACGGGCAAAGGTCATGCCGACGCGGGTGTTAACCTGCGTCTGACCGATCCCTTCAATCATGTATTCGATGGGATCTTCAACCGTGAGAATGTTGCGCGAATGGTTGTTCAGCTCCTGCAATCCGGCGTACAGCGTGGTGCTTTTGCCGGAACCCGTCGGCCCCGTCACCAGAAAGATGCCGTGCGGTTTGTGTAACAGCTGGCGCAACTGCGCGGTCAGTTGCTGGCTAAGCCCCAGACGCTCCAGCGTCAGGCGGGCCTGGTTTTTGTCCAGCAGTCGCAGCACCACGCGCTCGCCCCAGGCAGAAGGCATGGTGGAGACACGCACGTCAATCGCCCGGCCGCCCAGCAACAGCGCAATACGTCCATCCTGCGGCACGCGCTTTTCGGCAATGTCCAGCCGCGCCATCACCTTGATACGCGACACCAGCAGCGAGGCCAGTTTGCGCCCCGGACGCAGCATTTCATGTAATGTGCCGTCAACACGAAAACGGATCACCAGACTCTTTTCAAACGTCTCAATGTGGATATCCGAAGCGCCTTCTTTGATTGCCTCTGCCAGCATGGCGTTGATCAGTTTGATGATCGGCGCATCGTCGTCGCTTTCCAGCAGATCTTCCGTTTCCGGCAGTTCTTCCGCGAGGGTAAAAAAGTCCTCGGCAGAACCGAGATCTTCCATCAGCTGGCGAGCCTCGGAAGAGTCCCGCTGCCAGACCGCATTCAGCCGCTGTTCAAATTCGGCCTCGTCGATTTGCCGCAGCGTAAAGGGCGCGTTCAGCCCCCGCTGCAGCTCCTGCAAAACAGAGAGCGATAGCGGATGAACGTGGAGGATCTCCAGCGACGCTTCGCACCATGCCACCAGGCTAAACCGACGGCTGAAACTGTAGGGCAGACGCACGGTGTTGGCGGTGGTTTCCTGTGCTACAGGCACCATTAACGCGTTCTCCCGGCATTGAGGAACGCGCGAACTTCCGGCGGTAAGGCCTGGTTTTGCGCTGGCAGTACCGGCTGTGCAGTGTGCGGCATCAGGCTTAAACCTTGCTCATCACGATAGATCTGTTCGGCGCGCATATAGTTATATTTGCGCTGCGACACGCCGTCTGCCGCCATACCGTCACGCAGAATGGTCGGACGGATAAACACCATCAGGTTACGTTTTTCTTTTTTATCCGCCGTCGATTTAAACAGGTTACCAATCAATGGGATATCGCCCAGCAGCGGCACTTTCGCCACGCTTTCTCCCGCCTGATCGTCCATCAGACCACCAAGCACAATCAGCTCACCATCGTTAGCCAGCACGGTGGTTTTCAGTTTGCGCTCACCAAACACCACGTCGAGGCTGGTCTGTCCTTCCACCTTCGAGACTTCCTGCTCAATCACCATCTGTACCGCGTTACCTTCGTTAATCTGCGGCGTGACTTTCAGCATGATGCCGACTTTTTTCCTTTCTACTGTATTGAAAGGATTGCTGTTATTGGAGCCAACGGTAGAGCCGGTTAATACCGGAACGTCCTGGCCCACCATGAAGAAGGCTTCCTGGTTGTCCAGCGTGGTGATGCTCGGCGTGGAGAGCACGTTAGAGCTGGAGTCGTTTTTAACCGCCTGCACCAGCGCCATCCAGTCGCCTTTCACCACACCAACCGCCGTACCGCTAAAGCCGGAAAGAAGCTGGGCGAGCGTGGAGAGATCGCCGTTGGTATCCGGATTAATGGTGGTAGCGCCGTTTTCACTGATCACCGTCGAGCCTTTCTGCGGTTTCGCCTGAGAAATGGCTGCGCCCAGCGTACCGATAGGGATCTGCGTACCATTAGCAAACTGCATTAATCCGGCATCTTTCGACGCCCACTGCACGCCGAAATTGATATTGCTACCTTCGGCAACTTCCACGATCAACGCCTCGACATGCACCTGAGCACGGCGAATATCCAGTTGTTCAATCACGCTTTGCAGCGATTGCATGATGTCCTGCGGCGCAGTAACAATCAGGGCATTACTGTGTTTGCTGGCGGCGATGGAGACAATCTCACGCCCGCTACCGACCGTGCCTTCCGCCTCTTCTTTAGCCGCCGTGAGCGTGCCGCTGACCTGCTTCAGTACATCGACCAGATCTTCGGCTTTGCTGTATTTGAGATAGAAAACCTGGCTGTTGCCGCTGCGCTCCATTTCTGAGTCCAGGCGACGGATCAGACGGCGCATTTTGTCCCGCGTGGCGGGGTCACCACTGACAATCACACTGTTGGTGCGTTCATCGGCGACAATTTGAGATTTCAGCGTCGCAGGCTGGTTCTCGCCGCTGTTTTTCGTCAGGCTTTCCAGCACGCGGGCGATTTCCGAAGCCGAGGCGTTATCCAGCGGGATCACCTCTTCAGTGCGATTACCCGCGTGATCCACACGCTGGATCACTTCCGTCAGCCGCTCCACGACGGAGGCGCGTCCGGTGAGCATAATCACGTTGGAGGGATCGTAATTAACAACGTTGCTTGAGCCTGCGCTGTCGATCATCTGGCGCAGAATCGGTGCCAGCTCGCGTACTGACACATTACGTACCGGCACTACTTTGGTGACCATTTCATCGCCCGCGTAGTTGTCGCTGCCTTCACCAACCAGCGGCAGCGGCTCGACTTTCGCGGCACTGGATTTCACCACCTTCAGCACGTCGTTTTCCATCGGTACGACGGCATACCCCTGTGCTTCCAGCAGGTTAAGGAATAGCTGGTAATACTGACGTTCATTGAGCGGGGTCATGGTGCGAATACTCACTTTCCCCTGTACGCCCGGCCCCATAATGATGGTTTTATTAAGGTTAGCGCCGACGGTTTCGATGAACGATTTCAGGTCGGTATCTTTAAAATTAGCGGTGAAAGTGGCTTCTTCCGCCCAGACCGGTGAACTGCATAATGCCGCTGCCAACACCAGCGGCAGTAAACGCTTTTTTGTTTTGAGGCAAGTTGTCTTCTTACGCCAGACCGACAACGTAATATCACGCCAAAACACGATGAATGATTCTCCTGGATTAAATGCGGTTAGCGCAGCGCGATGGAAATGTCGTGGCGCGCACCCTTGCGTAAAACCGTAAGTTGAATGGAATCCATTGAAGGTAACTGCCGCATCAGAGCAATCATTGCTCGTGGATCAGTGAAATCATGCTGATTTAGCGCAATGGCGATATCGCCTTCCTTGAAACCGCTGGCATCGAACAGAGAACGATCTGCCCCCGGCTTCACTGCATAACCGACAATTCCCTCCTTACGCACAGGCGTAAGCTGGATATAGTTAAAAATTTTCTGCGGATCTTTCGCCAGTGCCTGACGCACGGCAGTCGGGATCTCAACTGGCGCACTGACAGCAGGTTCAGCAACAGCTTGCTTTGCTTCGTCACTGATGGCTTTTTGGCGGGTCACAGCAACCGTGGAACGCTCCTCTTCTGCCAGGCTCAGGCGCTCTATTTTTCCCTGATAGCGCAGCATCACATGGTCGCGATTGATTTCCTCAATCACCGCGTTGTGAGAACCAAGCCGTTCCCCCTGCAAATAGACCTGCTGTTTGCCACCTTCTTCAATAACCGCGCCGGGTCTGGCACCAAAGGCGATCCCACGCAACACCACATTAAGACGCGTTTCTGCCACAGGTGCAGGTTCGGGTTGTTTTACCGGCGTGGCGACGGGCTGATATTTGCCAAACCAGTTTTGCTGGCTGATTAATTGCACGTCATTTTTATCGAACGTTTTTGCATCCGCACGGGGCGGTTTATTCGCCGATGGGGAAACAGCCATATATTCCGCAGAAAAAGAGAAATAGCGCCAGAGTGAATGCGCCACTTTTGCAGAAATAATAAGCAGCATCAGCCAGAACATCCCGCGTACAATTTTTCGCAGATGCTCTTTGTCTGTATTAAGAGATTGTCTCTGGTTAAGAGTGTGACGAATTTTTGTCAGCCATTGAATGAGATAAATTCGTGCGTCACGAAAAACAACCCGCGCCAATTTATATCTACCCGACGTTATGCTTTAACTATTCCACAGGTAGTGCGATCCAGTTTCCGCTGATACTGGTTACCTGTACGTGTATCATTAATCGTTATGCTGTAATTAATTCCCTCAGTGAGCATTAATTTCACCGTTGGGTCAGTGCACATTTGTCGTTGATAGCTGGTTAAAAAGGCGTCAGGCGTCTGCGTGGTCTGAGTCCCCGCTTCGCTGATAATGGTCATTTTTAACGTCGTGCCGCTACTTTGTGCCAGCACTAAGGTATATCCCGCAGATTTAATCGGCAGGTTTTGGCTGATATTTTGCGCCTGTTTTTTCGCCAGTAAACTGGCGTTTTCATTATGGCTGGCACGGCCCCAGCCACTTAATAATCCTGTAACGCTCAACAATAGCGATATTAATACCCTCCCTGGCATCTGTTTTATCGACATGGTAAATAATCTCTAAGGTTATTAATAAGAGTTAAAATGTCACTTTGATAATGACGTGGTTATCATTAAAACAATGCCTGTAGATAAAGTGTTGCTATACCGCCCAGACTTAAACACGGTCCAAAAGGCAGTGTGGTTGTTCCTCTTTTTGTAATAACGGCATATATCAGGCCGCAGCATGAGGCGATTAAAGCAACATTGGGCAGCGACAATGCCCCCACCCAGCCACCTAACGCGGCGAAAAGTAATACATCGCCCATGCCTAATGCTTCTTTACGCAGAACTATTCCGGCTATCCAACGCAGAGAGTAAAAAGTGATAAATCCCACCAGGACGCCGGTGACTGCATCTTGTAGCGTGAGCGGACTCTGCTGCGCCCATGCCGCAATCAGTCCTGTCCACAATACGCCCTGAGTAAAAACATCGGGCAGCCATTGGTGATCGAGGTCGATGACGCTCGCGGCAATCAGCCAGGCGGATAATATCATCACCGCCAGCCCCCATCCACTTTCTGGCCAGACCAGACTCGCCAGCAAAAAAGCAAGTGCTGTCAATAACTCCACCAGCGGATAACGCTTGCTGATTTTCGCCTGACAGTCGCGGCAGCGCCCTTTGAGCATCAGCCAGGAGAGCAGCGGAATATTGTCACGAACGCGGATGGTCTGCTGACAATGTGGACAGTGCGAACGTGGCAGCGCCAGGCTTATTTTTGACTGCGCACTCGGCATTTCACCGTGAAACTCCGCCATTTGTTGGCGCAGCATGATGGGGTAACGCCAAATCACCACATTCAAAAAACTACCTATAATCAATCCTCCGACGGTTGCCAGGACGGGCATCGCCGCAGGGTATTGCTGAAAAACATCAAAAAGCATGGCTAAAGGTTATTTGTTGTAACTTGCTGGATGCGGCGTAAAACGCCTTATCCGTCCTACGGGTGTCTGCCAGCGCAAATAATCGCGGCTTTCCCCGTCTGTAGGCCCGATAAGCAGGCGCATCGGGCAAATGTGTTAACCCGGTGCGCCTTATTTCATGCCGGATGCGGCGCGAGCGCCTTATCCGGCCTACGGGCTTACTCGGCAGACATCTTATGCTCGGTAACCTGATTAATGGTTTCCGGTCCCTGTTCCGGTTTCGGCAGATCGAGTGACGCGAGCGTGTTGTAAGCCGACTGGCTCACACCGCCCTCGAAGCTCATCTCGCTCGCCCCCGGCAGCTGGTAAGCATTCGCGCCCGGATTCCATTTCTTAAAGAACTCCGAAAGATCCGTCTGGGCGACCCAGGAGGCACACAGCATCAGCGTGTCCGCTGCGTTACCGTTGGATTCAGCACAGTAATTCTTGCCGCCAAACTTGTCATTGCTGACCTCATCGCCGCGTGCTTTACGATGCATCAACTGGAACAGGTTCCAGCCTTTCATCCCTTCACGCTCGCTGTAAAACTCTGGCAGAGGAGTGCCATCTGGATACCATTTCTTGATATCAAAGTTTTTCTCTGCCCATTCCTTCAGCTGTGCGTACATCAGCAGACGGTCACCCGCACCGCCGCGTGCCCATGCCTGGTTGTTGCTCTCCTCCAGATATTCCGGTGCGACGGTAATATCGTCAGCGACACGGTTCATCTTGCCGAGATAACGATCCTGCATGTACAGCGCCAGCACGTTGTTAGCGACTTCAGTTGCACCCGGTACAGTCAACGGCGTTTCTGCGGCGTTATGACCGACTTCATGCCAGATCAGCCAGTCGTTCAGCGGCGTCGTCGGCAGCGTGGTGCTGTTCGGCGAGAAGCTGCTGTTCATCACCGGATAACCAGAGTGCGCATCACCGATGGAGATCTGCACATCGTTGGTGAAACGATGTTTGTGGCCCGGCAAGTTTTTATAGGTAAACATCCGGTGCTTACCGTCTTCGCTATCACGGCCGTAGAAGTCATTCATCGAGCTGGCAAAGGTATCCAGATCGTTAGCGAATTGCTCCAGTCCGCCAGTGTAATTGCTGGCATTCAGGTTCTTCTTCGGTGTGGTATAGACGAAAGCGTCTGATTCCAGCTCACCCAGCGGAGCCGGTGAGTTCAGATCGTTTTTCCATGCGCCGTCTTTATAGAACGGTGCTTTTACCACGCCAGTAAAGGTGAAGCTGGCAGATTCATTGGTAGAGCTATTGCCCTTGATATAAATCAGGCCACCGTAAGGCACCTTGAACTTCACCGTACCGCTAGCGTCCAGAGAGTACGTTTTAGTCACTCTTGGCGGACGGTTCAGCGCAACTTCATGCTTCTCACGTCCGGTCAGGTCGTCAGCCAGCGCCACGGTGACGGTCACAGGAACGTTCGCATTGGACTTAATGGTGACCTCTTTCTGAGCCGGTGCCCACAGGCCAGTTGACTGCATGTTACCTGCAAACCATTTGGTCGGATTCGAGTACAGGCTGATGGTTTCAGTAACGTTCTGTCCCTCTTCCGATACTGCTCCCGGATACTTCTCGACATCAACTTTGATGTTCAGATCCCACCAGGAACGGCCCAGCATCAGGCGTGTCAGCGGTTTTTCCATATAGTTGAGCGGGTAGCTCGGGTTCATCATGCCCGCTTTGCTGCTACCGTCACCGTAGATCATGTTGTTATCGACCAGCGATTTTTTCAGATCTGCAGAACACTTGGTGCCGCCTGCATAGGCATCATTGGCGTAGCAGTTCAGGAACTCGGTGAACGTTTTAAAGCCCAGCTCGTCATTTTTGCCTTCTTCATAACGATAGCTCGTATCGTTCCACAGCCAGACCGACATGTTCTGGTACAGACGTTCCAGATCGACGCTGCTCAGACGCTCACCTTTGCGACCATTGGTCCGGAAGTAGAGCTCATGCTGATACAGACGCTGAATGTTGGTGCCTAAATCCGCAGCCTGCACCATCGCTTTTGCAGTGTCGGCGTTAAGGCTTAGTTGCGTATACTGTGGAACATACATGCCACCAGTAACCGGAACCCCCGTGCCAGGACGATATTCCAGGCAGTTGACCTCATAGTGATATGCCGGATTAGTACACTCTTTCAGCCCCGGGAACGCGGCGAAAATTTTCTCCTTCGCAGCCTTCAGAGAATCCTCTGTTTTATGATCGGCCTCATCAATAAAGGCATAACGCGTTTCCTGTTTGCCATCTACATCTTCCAGCCAGCTGGCAACTTCCAGCTTCGGTTTGTCATCAGGTTTGTTTTCTACCTGATATTTCCACTTAACTTCCCCTGTCTTACTATCGATGGTGTACGGCAGCGCACCATCTACGGCAGGATAACGTTCATAGACCCAAATGCCCGTTGCGCGCTGCTGACGAACGCGGTTCGGATACCCTTGCGGATCGTTATTTACTACCGACTTGTTCAGTGCCATCGACAGACCTGCGGCATCCAACAGACGCACAAAACCAGACGCGCTCTCTTCCTTAAGATTGCTCATCACGTTTTCCATGATCAGCACCGATCCACCTTTGTTCAGATAGGCGATCAGATCGGTCACATCCTGCTGAGTCAGCTTCGGTTTGCTGGTATCTGCACGCAGCGGGATTGCATAAGGATCGTTACCCACCTGAGTCACATATTCAAAGCCGTTAAGGATCAGCAGCGGCATTTCCTGCGGATCGAGATCGCCATAGCTACTTAAATGCTCAACAGAGATGCCCGCAAAATCCGGATGGAAGTCGAACGCAGCGCTGTTTCCTGTAACCTGACCATGACGTTTAAAATAGACAGTATCCAGGTTGGTGCCTACGGTCATGCTGGCTTTCGCGTCCGGCTTCCATTTATCGTCGGACAGATAGCGCAGCACGTTCTCCATGAAGTTCTTCATGTCATCCGGGTCGCTGTTGAGCGTACACTGCCCATCTTTATTAACGCCCCCGTTCCAGCTGTAACCGTTCGGGCAACGCAAAATGCTGTTGTAGTGTGGGTTACCGATAACCATCAGTTTGCCCTCACCGACTTGCCCCAGCGAAATAAACGGCAGGTTAAAGGTGGCGGTATCGCGCGTAACGTTTTCCGGCTCAACAAGAGAAGGCGCTTCCGTAATGTACGCCAGCTCGTTTTTATCCCAGGCGCGTTTTTCGCCGAAGGCCAGCCAGTAGTTTTTATCATTACGCGCCATCAGAATCGGGAAGGCCGCGTTGGAGATATTCACCACCGCCTGACCGCGCGCATTACCCGTGCTGCCATAGAAGTTGGTGGAGTCATGGAATACATGGAACTTGCTGACAGATTTGTAGTTCGTATCCACGCCCCACAGCTTGTTGATAACGCCCTGAATCTGGCCGTCATTAACATTGCGCGTCGTCAGCGAGAACCAGCGAGCCTCGTTACAACCGTCGGTTTTCGCACAAATCGCGGTATCGATCTCTTTGGCCTGACCCGTCTTAAACTGCTCGATAAATTCGTTAGGCAGATTAACGACTTGCTCACCTTCCCCCAGCGTCGCACCATTGGATAACGAGAGATTGATAATCTCGTTAATCACGTTGGGATATTCAGCAAAAACCTTGCGTACTTCATCCGGAACTACACGCGTGTGATTTTGTCCAGCCTTCGAATAGCGGTGAATCAACTGATCGATATTTGCCCCGCGAACTTCATCACCCAGTTCAGTCAATGCAATAGTCGACTTGTTACCACGCACAGAACCAAGCTCAAAAGTGTCGATGCCAAAGGAGATGGTTTCCCCCCAACTAAAGGAAAATTCCCCGTTTTCTCCGGTTACACCACGGCCGGAATTGGTGTAATAGTTGACACCAACAACACCATCCCCCTGACTATCGACCAGGCGACCTTCTGAGAGAATGATTTCCGAAGGTTGATACTGATAAAACTGTTCCGCGTTAGCCGACACGAAGGAAGCGTTTAGATCCGGTTTTGTTCCCGGAGTGGTGGCGGGCACGACCGGTGAAGTATGAGTGGATGGCGCTTTATCGGTCGCGGCATTGTTTTCCACCTCTTCATTGACCAGCTTTTTGAACTCTTCCGGTGCCAGATCGATTTGCTTATACAGCGAGTCGAAACGTTTACTCTCGATCACCGAGGAGAACTCCAGGCACACCTGTTCTGTATTCGCCGGGCAACTGTTCATGGAGGTGACCAGCGAGAGCGCATTGCTTTTCTTGTTGTCGGAACCCGCCAGTTCTTGCGCGTCCTCAAGACTAAACGACACTTTTTCAACCGCACGCAGGCTACGCGCAGCTTCTGACTGGGTGTCGAAGGTAGCAATTGTCGTGTTGTTCCCTGCCACACAGGTGACTTTGTCGCCTGGTGTAAAGGTAAAGCCATCGCTGGATTCATCATTACAGGTGATATCACCAGTTACCCGCAGGCTTCCGCCCAGGGTCAGATAACCCGTTTTCGTAGGAACAGGTTCTGGCTCCGGTTCTGGTGTTGGCTCAGGATCAGGTGTCGGTTCCGGCGTAGGTTCAGGCTCCGGCGTTGGCTCAGGCGTCGGCTCCGGGTTTGGTGTTGGATCAGGTTTCACTTCCGGCAAAGACCCTGTTCCAGAATCTACAGGCGGCGTATCGGAGGAAGATCCGGAACCACCGCCATCACAACCGGCTAACAGGGTTGCGCTCAAAATAGCCGCTAAAAGCGATTTCTTATATTTAAATTTCTTATTCATTAATAACGCAAGTGACAAAACAATGTTAAAAAATTCGTAACTGGGAGAAATAGTTTTATGCTTTATCTTCTCTAATAACTTCCTCCATTCTTAAGAAAACGACATCATTGATAGAAAACAGGTGAAATTTATAAGAATAACCCCTATACGATGTCTATCTGGCTATTTTTACGAAATTTCAACAAACAAAAAATTAACAACATTTCACAACGTAACTATATAAATTTGTTGGTAGTTTTAACGATTAAGATTGCAAAAGCAACAGATAGAACGGTGTTTGCTCATCAAGCGAACATAATTAATACAGACTTGTTTTGCGTGATAAAAAAATAGATGTTCTCACGCTCTTAATTATTTAGCAGGTTATCTGAACGCAAAACATTATTGCTGCATGGATAATAAAGCGAGAAATGATTTTCAATTAATAAGACAGAATAATGTAAATGAAGCCGGATGATATTAACGATCATCCGGCTTTATTGATTTACGAGACTAACATCCCGGTAAACACATACGCCTGCAGCAGGGTGATAATGCCGATAACGCTGGCAAAAATCAGACTGTGCTTCACGGTGTAGCGGAACAGTTCAGATTCTCGGCCCACCATGCCCGTCGCGGCGCAGGCCACGGCGATAGATTGCGGGGAGATCATCTTGCCAGTTACGCCGCCGCTGGTGTTTGCTGCCACCAGCAGGGTGTCAGAGACGTTGATTTGCTGCGCCGTGGTCGATTGCAGTGAACCAAACAGGGCGTTAGAGGAGGTGTCCGAGCCGGTAAGGAATACGCCCAGCCAGCCGAGAAACGGTGAGAAGAACGGGAACATCACGCCTGTACCTGCCAGTACCAGCGCCAGCGTGGTGGACATGCCAGAATAGTTGGTGACGAAGGCGAACGCCAGCACCATGCCAATCGACAGTATCGGCCACTTCAAGCTAATTAGCGTTTCGGCAAAGACGCCAATACCTTTCTTGATCCCCACACCGAGGATGAAGATAGAGATAATCGCCGCAATAAAAATAGCGGTGCCGCCAGCCGAGAGGGGGTCGAATTTAAACACCGCATCCATTGGCGTTGGTTGGGCGACAATGGGTGCCGCTTTCAACACTTGTTGATGCAAATGAGGGATCTGGAAATTAATCACCAGTGAATAAAACGCGCCGCCCGGAGCAAATAACGCTTTAAACGGCTTCATGGTCCAGATGGTGACCAGCACCGTTAAGATTAAAAACGGTGACCACGCTCGAATGATTTGCCCCAGACTATATTCTGAAGGCACGGGACCGCCAGAAGATGGCTTATTTACCACCATCGCACCTGCGGATTGTCCCATGCTGATTGCCGTTTCGGTATTTTTCGGCCGCCAGACTTTAAGGAATAAAGCGAGTGAGACGATACTCACCAGCGCCGAAGTAATATCCGGCAGTTCCGGACCAATATAGTTAGAGGTAAAGAACTGAGTGACAGCGAAGCTTCCCCCAGCAACCAGCGCCGCTGGCCACGTCTCTTTCACCCCTTTCCAGCCGTCCATCATTGCTACCAGCCAGAACGGCACAAGAACCGACAGGAACGGTAACTGACGTCCCGCCATTGCGCCAATGTGGAACGGATCGATTCCCGTTACCTGACCGGCGACCAGAATCGGCACGCCCAACGCACCAAACGCCACCGGCGCAGTATTGGCAATCAGACACAGCCCCGCCGCGTATAACGGTTTGAAGCCCAGGCCCACCAGCAGCGCACCGGTAATCGCCACCGGCGCACCAAAGCCAGCCGCTCCTTCCAGCAACGCACCAAAGGAGAAACCAATCAGTAACACCTGCAAACGCTGATCGTCGGTGATGGAGATAACCGAGCTGCGGATAATATCGAACTGCCCGCTGGCAACGGTTAATTTATACAGGAACACCGCCGCGACAATAATCCACGCTATTGGCCATAATCCATAAATAAAGCCATAGCCCGCAGCAGCAAATGCCATATCAATCGGCATTTTAAAGGCGAATATTGCAATCAGGATAGATAATATAAGGGTTATTGCTCCAGCGACATGTCCTTTCAGACGTAATACCGCGAGTGCAACGAAGAAGAATATTATCGGGATCAGGGCGACCAGAGCGGATAGCCCCAGTCCTCCCATCGGCATATACATTTGGGTCCAGGTAACCATATTGTTCAGTCTCTTATTATCTTTATATGCTTGATATACTTAAGGTTGTAATAAGCAAAAGAGGACTGAACTGTAAAATATAGGCGTTATACTTTACAGCAACAGTACGCCGCTAACGCAATTGCTACCTCTGGCATAACAAGTATATCGGGTAAGGGTTTCTGTTCCGCACACGCAGGCGCAGAGTATCGTTAAGATGTCCATATTGTTGTTTTAGGCCCGCTAGTAATGCGCTACGGGTATTTAATATTGTTAAACCCTGATAATCGCTCCGGTTATTTCCGGGATAAATGTACTACCGCAGTTACTATCATAGCCCCGACAATAAAACTTGCCGGGGCTTTTTTGACGCTATTAATGACTTTCTTTTTCGCGTAAACGCCAGGCGTGTAATAACGGTTCGGTATAACCGTTTGGCTGTTTCACGCCGAGGAAGATTAAATCGCTGGCAGCTTTAAAAGCACACGAGTTAGCGAAATTCCCCGCCATCGGACGATAAGCCGGATCGCCAGCGTTTTGCTGATCAACCACTTTCGCCATATTCTCCAGCGACGCCTGCACCTGTTCTTTGGTCAGAATACCGTGACGTAACCAGTTGGCGATATGCTGGCTGGAGATACGCAGCGTTGCGCGGTCTTCCATCAACGCCACATTGTGAATATCCGGCACTTTTGAACAACCAATCCCCTGCTCCACCCAGCGCACCACGTACCCCAGAATCCCCTGCACGTTGTTATCCAGCTCTTGTTGGATCTCTTGCGCCGACCAGTTAGCGTTTTCAGCAACCGGAATAGTCAGCAGATCGTCCAGCAGCGGTTCAAATTCAGCATTGAACTCGGTCTGGGCAATGTTGGCTTGTACGCTCTGTACGTTGGTTTGGTGGTAGTGCAGCGCATGGAGCGTAGCAGCGGTTGGTGACGGAACCCAGGCTGTGTTTGCCCCGGCACGCAGTTGGTCGCCCTTCTGGCTGTACATGTCTGCCATCAGGTCCGGCATTGCCCACATGCCTTTACCAATTTGCGCTTTACCGCGCAGCCCACAGAACAGACCGGAAAGCACGTTATTACGCTCGTAGGCTTTGATCCAAGGCGTCGATTTCATCTGATTTTTACGCAGCATCGGGCCAGCTTCCATCACCGAATGCATTTCATCGCCGGTACGGTCGAGGAAACCGGTATTGATGAACGCCACGCGGTTGCGCGCCTGAGCGATACAGCTACGCAAGTTCAGCGAGGTCCGACGTTCTTCATCCATAATGCCCATTTTCAGGGTATTCGGTGCCATACCGAGCATTGTCTCAATGCGGGTAAACAGTTTGTTGGCGAACGCCACTTCCTGCGGACCGTGCATTTTCGGTTTCACAATATAGACGCTGCCAGTGCGCGAGTTTTTCTGCACTTTTAAATCATAGAGGGCAATCGCGCCAGTCATGACGCCATCAAGAATGCCTTCCGGGATTTCATTGCCTTCGCTGTCCCAAATAACAGGAATGGTCATCAAATGACCCACGTTGCGGATAAACAGCAGCGAGCGTCCGTGCAGAGAAATTTCAGAGCCATCGGCGGCGGTGTAATGACGATCGTCATTCAGTTTACGCACGATTTGCCGACCGTTTTTCTCCATTTTCTCTTGCAGAGTCCCCTGCATCAGGCCCAGCAGGTTGCGGTACAGCAGGATTTTATCTTCCGCATCAACCGCCGCGACCGAATCTTCGCAGTCGAGAATGGTACTGATAGCAGCTTCGACGATAACATCGTTGATGTGCGCCGGATCGTCTTTGCCAATCCGCCCATTGGCATCGATTTGCAGCTCAATATGCAGGCCGTTATTTTTCAGCAAAATGCAGGTCGGCGCAGCGGCATCGCCACGGTAACCGACAAACTGTGCTGGAGTACGTAACGTGGTTTCTTTACCATTTTTCAACTGGATGCGTAATTGTTTATCAACCACCTTAAACGCCACCACATCCTGATAGCTGCCGTTTTCCAGCGGTAGAGATTCATCGAGGAAACGCCGAACCCAGGCGATAACCTGCTCACCGCGTTGCGGATCGTAGCCGCTGACCATCGCCCCTTCCTGCGGGATGATGTCGCTGCCGTATAACGCATCGTACAGTGAGCCCCAGCGAGCGTTCGCCGCGTTCAGCGCGTAGCGGGCGTTCATTGCCGGAACCACCAGCTGCGGCCCCGCCTGGCTGGTGATTTCGCTGTCAATGCCCGTGGTTTCCACCGTCACGCGCTCCGGTTGCGGCACCAGGTAGCCCAGTTCACGCAGGAAAGATTTATAGGCCGCTTTATCTTTTACCGGCCCCGGATTGCTGCGATGCCACTCATCAAGCGCTGCCTGAATGCGATCGCGTTCTGCCAGCAACTGACGATTTTCTGGTGCCAGATCATGAACGATCTCATCAAAATTGCGCCAGAACGCCGCAGCGTCCAGCCCTGTTCCCGGTAAAACTTCTTCATCCACAAAACGTTTAAAATTGGCGTCAATGCGTAAACGGCTCTGGGTTATGGTTTGACTCATTGTTTATCTCCTCGTTTTCGCTTATTTCGCCAACACCGCTGCTGCCGCTTTCGCGACCTGCGCATCCTGTGCTTCGGTTAAACCAGAAACGCCCACGGCACCAATAATTTGCCCATCCACAACAACCGGTACGCCGCCTTCCAGCGACGTTAATAACGGCGCAGTCACGAACGCGGTACGTCCGTTGTTCACCATCTCTTCATAGCCCTTAGTTTCACGACGCCCCAGCGCGGCGGTACGCGCTTTCTCCTGGGAGATATAAGCCGCAATCGGCGCGCAATCGTCCATGCGACTTAACGCCAGCAGATGACCGCCGTCATCGGCAACAGCAATGGAAACAGACCAGTTATTTTTCTGCGCCTCTTCCTGACCTGCGGCAATAATTGCACTCGCCATTTGCTGGCTAAGAATGACTTTAGTTTTCATTTTGTTATTCCTTTTCAAGGGCTTGTTCTACAATTTCAATCCAGTGACGCACAGAGGTACGACCGGCGCTCGCCAGATGCGTCTGGCAACCAATGTTGGCGGTGACGATCATTTCCGGTTTGCCGCTTTCCAGCGCATTCATTTTGTTATCCCGCAGCTGGCGTGCCAGATCGGGATGCGTTAACGCATATGTTCCCGCTGAACCGCAGCACAGATGGCTGTCGGGAACGTCCGTTAAGGTAAATCCAAGACGAAGCAACACTTTTTCCACTTCGCCGTTCAGCTTTTGCGCATGTTGTAGGGTACACGGACAGTGGAAGGCCAGCTTTTTATCGCCGCGAATTGCCAGTTTTTCCAGCGGTTCCTCGCGCAGAAGTTCGACTAAATCGACCGCCAGTTCACTGACCTGACGCGCTTTATCGGCATATAACGCATCGTTTTTCAGCATCTGCCCATACTCTTTGACAAACGCGCCGCAGCCGCTGGCGGTTTGCAAAATTGCCTCGGCACCTGCTTCAATCGCGGGCCACCAGGCATCAATATTATTGCGCGCCCGTGCCAGCCCTTTCTCCTGCGCATTAAGATGATAGTCCACCGCGCCACAACAGCCTGCTTCGTTAGCTGGCATGACGCTGATCCCCAGACGATCCAGCACTCGCGCAGTTGCCGCGTTGGTGTTGGGCGAAAGCGTAGGCTGGGCGCAGCCTTCCAACATTAAAACCCGACGCTTATGGCGCAGCGGCGGACGCGGTTTAGCTTTCACCGTTTCAGCAGGCAGTTTTGCTCTGACCTGTTCCGGTAAAAACGGTCGCAGCACCAGCCCTACCTGCGTCAGCGCACGGAAGACCGCCGGACGCGGCACTACCTGGCGCAATCCTTCGCGCAGTATTCGCTCCGGCAGTGGGCGTTTCACTTTCTGCTCGACAATATCACGCCCGATATCCAGCAAATTGTGATAGCGCACACCAGAAGGACAGGTGGTTTCACAATTGCGGCAAGTGAGGCAGCGATCGAGATGCTCCTGTGTTTTAAGCGTGACTTCGTTGCCTTCCAGCACCTGTTTAATCAGATAGATGCGCCCGCGCGGCCCGTCCAGTTCATCGCCCAGAAGCTGATAGGTTGGGCAGGTTGTGGTACAAAATCCGCAGTGAACACAGGCGCGCAGGATGCTGTCGGCTTCCAGCGCGCGCGCGTTCTGCCGCATCTCTTCAGTTAATTGGGTTTGCATAGCCTGCTCCTCAAAGTTCCGCGTACATGCGACCGGGGTTAAACACGCCGCAAGGGTCGAGCTGCTGTTTAAGCTGCTGGTGATAGCGGAATAAAGGAGCCGATAGCGGGGCAAAGCCACCATCTCCGGCACTAAAGCGGGTCGCATGACCGCCAGCGTTGCGGGCGATGCGATGGATTTGATTGTCCTCGGCTGTCGATTTCAGCCAGCGTAACGCACCGCCCCAGTCGATCAGTTGCTCGCCGGGTAAATCCATCATCGGCGCATCGCTGGGTAATGAAATGCGCCATAAGGTACCTGGTAACGAGAAGAACGGCAGTTGTTGTTCACGCAATTGCTGCCAGAACTGACCCGCAACCTCTTCGCCCCCCAGCAGTTCACGCGCCGCTTTTACCGATCCTTCGCCGCCCTCAAGGCGGATCCACAACGCATTGTCGAAGTAACATAAGCCACTAATGGGTAGCGGCTGGAGTTGCCACTGGGCGATTTCGTTCATGGCTTCTTGCAGGCTGATTTCCCGACGCAGGCTCAGGGAGGCGCGCGGTCGCGGTAACACTTTCATCGAGATTTCAGTGAGCACGCCAAGACAACCGTAGCTTCCGGCCATTAACCGTGAGAGATCGTATCCGGCAACGTTTTTCATCACTTCACCACCAAAACGCAGATGTTTTCCAGCGCCGGTAATGATGCGCGTGCCGAGGACAAAATCGCGGACCGAACCGCTCCACGGGCGACGCGGCCCCGCCAGCCCGCAGGCGACCATCCCGCCCCAGGTGGCTTCTTCACCATAATGCGGCGGCTCACAGGGGAGCATTTGCCCGGCGCTCTCCAGCGCCGCTTCAATCGCCACCAGCGGCGTTCCGGCACGCGCGGTTATCACCAGCTCGGTCGGGTCGTAATTAACAATGCCGCGATGACAACGCACATCCAGCGTTTGCCCGGTGACAGGGCGACCTAAAAAGGCTTTGCTATTGCTGCCCTGAATCACCAGCGGCGTTTTATCGCTAATTGCCTGATTCACCTGCTCCAGCAGCGCCTGGCTGTAATCACACTCGCGTAGCATCAGAAACGCTCCAGTTCAGGGAAAGGTAAATGACCGTGATGCACATGCATGGCACCAAATTCAGCACAGCGGTGTAGCGTGGGAATGTTTTTCCCAGGGTTCAGCAAACCATCGGGGTCAAACGCCGCCTTGACCGCATGGAAGGTCGTGATTTCATCGCTGTTGAACTGGGCGCACATTTGATTGATTTTTTCTCGCCCGATGCCATGTTCCCCACTGATGCTGCCGCCAACTTCAACGCAGAGTTCGAGGATCTTCCCACCCAGCTCTTCCGCGCGGGCAAATTCACCGGGTTCGTTGGCATCGAAAAGGATTAACGGGTGCATGTTGCCATCTCCGGCATGAAAGACGTTGGCAACGCGTAAATCATATTGCTGCGATAAACGGGCAATGCCTTCCAGTACGCCAGGCAGTGCGCGACGCGGGATGGTGCCATCCATGCAGTAGTAATCCGGGGAGATACGTCCTACCGCCGGGAACGCATTTTTGCGACCGGCCCAGAAATGTACGCGCTCTGCTTCGTCCTGTGCCAGACGGACGTCAGTCGCACCCGCTTTCAACAAGATGTCGTTAACCCGCTCGCAGTCTTCCTGTACGTCAGACTCCACGCCGTCCAGTTCGCATAACAAAATCGCTTCGGCGTCGACGGGATAACCGGCATGAATAAAATCTTCCGCCGCGCGGATCGACAGGTTATCCATCATCTCCAGCCCGCCGGGGATAATGCCATTAGCGATGATGTCACCAACCGCAAGTCCGGCTTTTTCTACCGAGTCAAAGCTTGCTAACAGAACCCGCGCCACGGGCGGCTTCGGCAACAGCTTCACCGTCACTTCGGTGGTCACGCCGAGCATACCTTCCGATCCGGTGAACAACGCCAGCAGGTCAAAACCAGGCGAATCCAGCGCATCCGATCCTAGCGTCAGCGCCTCGCCATCCAGCGTTTGCACTTCAATTTTCAGCAGGTTATGTACGGTCAGACCATATTTCAGGCAGTGGACGCCGCCGGCATTTTCCGCCACATTGCCGCCAATCGAGCAGGCGATTTGTGAGGAAGGATCCGGCGCGTAATAGAGATTATGCGGCGCAACGGCCTGGGAGATCGCCAGGTTACGCACGCCCGGCTGCACGCGCGCGCGGCGACCAACGGGGTTAATGTCGAGGATCTCTTTAAAGCGCGCCATCACCAACAACACACCTTTTTCCAGCGGCAGCGCGCCACCAGAAAGCCCGGTGCCTGCACCACGGGTCACCACCGGCACACGCAGGCGGTGGCAGACAGCCAGAATCGCCGTCACCTGTTCCATCTGCTTAGGCAGAACAACCAGTAATGGACGCGTGCGATACGCGCTCAACCCGTCACACTCGTAAGGAATGATCTCCTCATCGGTATGCAGGATCTCAAGTCCAGGGACATGCTCACGCAGTGCCATCAGTACCGATGTGCGGTCGACATCGGGTAAAGCGCCATCAAGACGCTCTTCGTACAAGATGCTCATGAGTAGGCTTCGCTTTGTTGTGTTGTGTGGCAGCTGATTTTTGCGCGCTGCTTCTGTGAACAGTTATTAAGCGGGCTTTTCGTTTTCGTCTATCTCTTTAGCTACCGGTCAGACCATTTTTTTTCCAGCTCTGTGACCTTGTCTTGGTTAACTCAATGTTAAATTGATGTAACATAATCACTTACGTGATGTGCGTGTTTTGCGAGTTAAGAACAGAAAAATTGGTCCTACCTGTGCACGAGGTCCGGGAATGAAAGATGAACGTCGCCCTATTTGCGAAGTGGTTGCAGAGAGTATCGAACGGTTAATTATCGACGGCGTACTGAAGGTCGGTCAGCCGCTTCCCTCGGAACGTCGACTGTGTGAAAAGCTCGGCTTCTCACGCTCCGCACTGCGTGAAGGGCTGACCGTGCTGCGCGGGCGCGGGATTATTGAAACGGCGCAGGGTCGCGATTCTCGTGTCGCACGGCTTAATCGGGTGCAGGACACCAGCCCGCTAATTCATCTGTTCAGCACGCAGCCGCGAACGCTGTACGATCTGCTCGACGTTCGCGCATTACTGGAGGGCGAATCGGCAAGGCTGGCGGCAACGCTGGGAACGCAGGCTGATTTTGTTGTGATAACTCGCTGTTATGAAAAAATGCTCGCCGCCAGTGAGAATAACAAAGAGATTTCGCTGATCGAACATGCGCAGTTGGATCACGCTTTCCATCTCGCCATTTGTCAGGCTTCTCACAATCAGGTGCTGGTGTTTACGCTGCAATCATTGACCGATCTGATGTTTAATTCAGTGTTTGCCAGCGTAAATAATCTCTACCATCGACCACAGCAAAAAAAGCAGATCGATCGCCAGCATGCGCGGATCTACAACGCGGTGTTGCAGCGGCTGCCGCACGTCGCCCAGCGCGCAGCACGCGATCATGTGCGGACCGTGAAAAAGAATCTCCACGATATCGAGCTGGAAGGCCACCATTTGATTCGCTCGGCGGTGCCGCTGGAGATGAACCTGAGTTAGCTGGTATTAAATTTGCTTTTCATACAATCGGTAACGCTTGTACGGCTCCGCCCCAATGCGTTCCAGCATGTTATTCATGCCTGTATTGGTTTCGAGGATCCATGACATCTCCAGCGCATCGATCTTCCGGCGGGCAAACGGATCGCGTAAGGCTTCAATCAATAACAGCGCAATCACCGGGCCGATGCGGCTGAACTGATACTCGTCGCGCACGCCCATCAGCGGTACTCGCGCAGTTCGCACACCGCTGACTTTCAAACGCCACAGCAATTTTGCCCAGCCGAAGGGAAAGAGCGATCCGTTCAGATCGGCAATCGCCTCGTTGATGTTCGGCAAGCCGACAATAAACGCGCAGGGTGCAGAATCAATCTCAGCGATATAGATCATATCGTCCGGCACCAGATATTTAAGTTGATCGCCCATGGTCGCGAATTCATGTTCGGTAAACGGCACAAATCCCCAGTTGTGCTGCCAGCCAGAGTTGAAAATCTCACGCAGGATCTGCATCTCTTCGGCAAACCGCTGACGATTGATGCAGCGAATGGTCACCTTTTTGCGCACCTGATCCATCAGTTTTTTTAGCGCCGGAGAGAAAGTGAGATCGGTTCGCTGCATCCACCACGCCAGTAAATCAATGCCTTTGTGATAACCCAGTTGTTCAATATGCGCGGCATACCACGGTTTGCCGTGTGGCATCATCGCACAGGGTGGTGTGTCAAAACCTTCAATCAGTAATCCGCTTTCCTGATTGATATTCAGGCTGAAAGGACCGCTGATCTTACTTGCACCTTGTGACTTCAACCACGCTTCCGCTGCGCCAAACAACGCGGCAAAAACCTGCGGATCATCAATGGCGTCAATCATGCCGAAATGACCGGTATCTTTGCCGTAACGCTCGCGGTGCAAGGTATCTATTTGCGCGGTAATACGCCCAACTATCTGCCCCGCTTTTTTTGCCACCCACGCCTGCCAGATGATATGGTCCGTCCCCGGATTTTTCGCAGACAAATGCTCGTTGCGTTCAATGAATAAAGGGGGTATCCAGTTTGGATCGTCGGGATAAAGTGATGACGGAAAAGCGATAAATGCCTTAAGGTCATTTTTATTAATTACTTTTTCAATTTTAATCATCAGCAGATCGCATTCCATAGTTCTGTTCTGTGGGTAACAAATAATTAACGGTGACAAACAGGTTGCAACAGCAACGAACGGCACCTTAATAATCAACCCAATGAATACAAACGACGAATAAATAGTATTTATTAATGATTACGATAAGGTCAGAGACTACACAGAAGCGCCACAATGCCTTTTGTCGATTTAAGGCGACCGGACAAGGCTTCTTCTTAATATATTCATAAATTAAATATCATTCACAATAAAAACAAAAAAACTCAAACTCATTATTTAAATCAATGTTCATTTTCACACTGATGAAAATACTATCTCATTTATCTTTTATGCCTATATAATCCACCGCATTATTGTCATTTTATTTTGGATATCCAATTTTTTCGTGGTGTATATGTCTAATAAAATCTTTACGCATTCCCTACCTATGCGCTATGCCGATTTTCCAACGCTTGTTGATGCTTTGGACTACGCCGCTCTGAGTAGCGCCGGAATGAATTTTTATGACAGACGTTGCCAACTTGAAGATCAACTGGAATATCAGACGTTAAAAGCACGTGCCGAAGCTGGTGCGAAGCGGTTGTTATCGCTGAACCTGAAAAAAGGCGATCGCGTGGCACTGATTGCCGAAACAAGTAGCGAGTTCGTAGAGGCTTTTTTTGCCTGCCAGTATGCCGGCTTAGTCGCCGTCCCGTTGGCGATTCCAATGGGCGTTGGTCAGCGGGATTCCTGGAGCGCCAAATTGCAGGGTTTACTGGCAAGTTGCCAGCCCGCAGCCATTATCACTGGTGATGAGTGGTTGCCACTGGTCAATGCCGCGACGCATGACAACCCCGAATTACATGTTTTAAGCCACGCCTGGTTTAAGGCATTACCGGAAGCCGATGTTGCGCTCCAGCGTCCAGTTCCGAACGATATCGCCTACCTCCAGTACACCTCCGGCAGCACCCGTTTTCCCCGTGGCGTCATTATCACCCATCGCGAAGTGATGGCTAATCTACGTGCTATAAGCCACGACGGCATTAAATTACGCCCTGGCGACCGCTGCGTCTCCTGGCTGCCTTTCTACCATGATATGGGACTGGTCGGCTTTCTCCTGACCCCCGTCGCCACGCAGCTTTCAGTAGATTATTTGCGCACTCAGGATTTTGCCATGCGTCCTCTGCAATGGCTTAAATTGATCAGTAAAAATCGCGGCACCGTTTCCGTTGCGCCGCCGTTTGGCTATGAATTGTGCCAGCGCCGCGTGAATGAAAAAGATCTCGCTGAACTGGATCTTTCCTGCTGGCGCGTCGCTGGTATTGGTGCAGAACCCATCTCCGCAGAACAACTCCATCAATTCGCTGAATGTTTCCGTCAGGTTAACTTTGACAATAAAACTTTCATGCCGTGCTACGGACTGGCAGAAAATGCGCTGGCTGTCAGCTTCTCTGATGAAGCCTCCGGGGTTGTGGTTAACGAAGTGGATCGCGACATCCTCGAATATCAGGGTAAAGCCGTCGCGCCGGGTGCAGAGACACGCGCCGTATCGACTTTCGTCAACTGCGGCAAAGCGTTGCCGGAACATGGTATTGAAATCCGCAATGAAGCAGGTATGCCGGTCGCGGAACGTGTGGTAGGCCATATTTGCATCTCCGGTCCCAGTCTGATGAGCGGTTACTTTGGCGACCAGGTTTCGCAAGACGAGATTGCCGCGACGGGCTGGTTAGACACCGGCGACCTCGGTTATCTGCTGGACGGTTATCTGTATGTCACCGGACGCATTAAAGATCTGATTATTATTCGTGGCCGTAATATCTGGCCGCAGGATATTGAATATATAGCGGAACAGGAACCGGAAATTCATTCTGGCGATGCGATTGCTTTTGTTACCGCCCAGGAAAAAATCATTTTGCAGATCCAGTGTCGGATCAGCGACGAAGAACGTCGCGGGCAGCTTATCCACGCGCTGGCGGCACGGATCCAAAGCGAATTTGGCGTGACCGCGGCTATCGATCTGTTGCCGCCCCACAGTATTCCCCGAACGTCCTCCGGCAAGCCTGCCCGTGCGGAAGCGAAAAAACGTTATCAGAAGGCTTATGCTGCCAGTCTTAATGTGCAGGAATCCCTGGCATGAATCAAACTGTCGCGGTGACGGGCGCTACCGGGTTTATCGGTAAATATATTATCGATAACCTGCTCGCCCGCGGCTTTCACGTTCGCGCATTGACGCGTACTGCCCGCGCTCACGTCAATGATAATCTCACCTGGGTGCGCGGTTCGCTGGAAGATACTCATTCACTTAGCGAGCTGGTTGCCGGAGCCAGCGTAGTGGTCCATTGCGCCGGGCAAGTGCGCGGGCACAAAGAAGAGATTTTCACCCGCTGTAACGTTGACGGCAGCCTGCGCCTGATGCAAGCAGCAAAAGAGAGCGGCTTTTGCCAACGTTTTCTGTTTATCTCTTCGCTGGCGGCGCGCCATCCCGAGCTCTCCTGGTATGCAAAATCCAAATACGTCGCCGAGCAACGACTGGCAGCAATGGCGGACGAAATTACGCTGGGCGTTTTTCGCCCGACAGCCGTGTATGGTCCCGGCGATAAAGAGTTAAAACCGCTGTTTGACTGGATGCTGCGCGGCCTGCTGCCACGACTTGGTGCGCCAGATACACAGCTCTCTTTTCTGCACGTCACCGATTTCGCGCAAGCAGTGGGTCAGTGGTTAAGCGCCGAAACTATACAGACGCAAACCTATGAATTATGCGATGGCGTCGTCGGCGGCTATGACTGGCAACGCGTACAGCAACTTGCCGCCGACGCCCGTTGCGGTTCCGTGCGAATGGTTGGCATTCCTCTGCCGGTACTCACCGGCCTTGCGGATATCAGTACCGCGTTGAGTCGCCTGGCAGGTAAAGAACCTATGCTGACCCGCTCGAAAATTCGTGAATTAACCCACGCCGACTGGTCGGCAAGTAATAACCGTATTTCTGAAGATATTAATTGGTTTCCCGGGATTAGCCTGGAACACGCATTACGCAACGGGCTATTTTGATTGTCTTGTTTAAAGGTGTGTTAACGTTTCTATGGTAAATCGTGAAATAGTAATGGATTACATCCTTTCCTGTTTACAGGATTTGGTCGAAAACGGTGTGGAAATTAAGCCCGACAGCGATCTCGTCAACGATCTTGGCCTGGAGTCGATCAAAGTGATGGATCTCTTAATGATGCTGGAAGACAGATTCGATATTTCCATTCCTATTAATATTCTGCTGGATGTCAAAACCCCTGCGCAATTAATGGAAACTCTACTTCCATGGCTGGAGAATAAATAATGGGGCTATACGATAAATATGCGCGCCTTGCTGGCGAGCGACTGCAATTTAGTGACAACGGGTTAACACCGTTTGGCACCTGTATTGATGAAGTGTATTCCGCCACCGAAGGCCGGATCGGCAATAAAAAAGTGATTCTGGCCGGGACCAATAATTATCTCGGTTTAACCTTTAATCATGATGCCATCAGCGAAGGTCAGGCCGCGTTAGCGGCCCAAGGTACCGGCACCACCGGTTCTCGTATGGCAAACGGCAGTTATGCGCCGCACCTGGCGTTAGAGAAAGAGATTGCCGAGTTTTTCAATCGCCCTACCGCTATCGTTTTTTCAACCGGTTATACCGCTAATTTAGGCGTCATCAGCGCACTTGCCGACCATAACGCCGTGGTGTTACTGGATGCCGACAGCCACGCCAGTATTTATGACGCCTGTTCTCTCGGTGGCGCGGAAATTATTCGTTTCCGCCATAACGATGCTAAAGATCTGGAACGGCGCATGGTTCGCCTCGGTGAACGGGCGAAAGAGGCGATTATCATCGTTGAGGGTATCTACAGCATGCTCGGTGACGTTGCGCCGTTAGCGGAAATTGTTGATATCAAACGTCGTCTCGGTGGTTATTTGATTGTCGATGAAGCGCATTCGTTTGGCGTGTTAGGCGCAACGGGGCGCGGACTGGCTGAAGCTGTCGGCGTTGAAGATGATGTGGATATTATCGTTGGCACCTTCAGTAAAAGTCTGGCCTCGATTGGCGGTTTTGCTGTCGGTTCGGAAGCGATGGAAGTGCTGCGCTACGGCAGCCGCCCGTATATTTTTACCGCCTCTCCTTCTCCGTCCTGCATTGCGACCGTGCGCTCGTCGTTAAGAACTATTGCCACACAACCAGAGCTGCGGCAAAAGCTGATGGATAATGCCAACCATCTGTATGACGGTCTGCAAAAACTGGGTTATGAGTTAAGTTCACATATTAGCCCGGTAGTGCCGGTAATAATCGGTTCGAAAGAGGACGGTTTACGCATCTGGCGCGAGCTTATTTCGCTGGGCGTTTATGTGAATCTTATCCTGCCACCTGCCGCGCCTGCAGGCATCACGCTGCTGCGCTGTAGCGTAAACGCTGCTCACAGTCGTGAGCAAATCGATGCCATCATTCAGGCATTTGCTACTCTGAAGCAGTAATGTGAGCCCGCCGTGGTGTTGCGCCACGGCGGGTTTAATGTTGTCTGTCATACCAATACACCAGGCTCAACGCCACCAGCACAAACGCTATCGGTAAACCGAGCGCGGTAACAGGTGCGCTCAACGCAAATAGCAATCCCAGATTGACCATGATTTGATAGCTGATCCAGGTGAGTAAGCCAACGATGACACCTACAGCGAGACGGCTACCCATCCCTGGCGAGCGCGGGGCGCTAAAGGTAAACGGCACAGCCAGCAAAATCATCGCCAGGGTCAGGATGGGTTGCCCCAGTTTTTCCCACAGTGCAAGGCGGTATTCGCTGCTGGGTTGCCCGGTTTCCTGCAAATAATGGATGTAATGATTAAGCTGACGGACAGAAAAAGTATTGCCCGGCATTGATAACTCTTCAAGATCCATACTGGTGAAGGCCGATTGCCAGGCAAGATTATCTAATGTTTCCAGCGTTTCTTTGCCATTCAGCCATTTTTTATGATTCACACCATGCAGGATCCACGTTTTGTCGTCTTCAATGGTGGCACTGCGTGCATAAATGTAGGATTCGAGCGAGAGATCGTCGCGATAATGAAAAATCTCCACGCCCACCGGCTGGCCCTGCTCGTTCAGCGATTTCACCGTCACAAATTCATTACCACGCCTGGCCCACAGCATATTGCCGGTAATGTCATCGTCCTCCCCCAACGCGGTGGCGGTCGATTTGATTTGCAACGCCTGTTGCTGTAATGGCGACGCTACCCACTCATCTATCGCGCCTAACGAAACAGTCCACAATATCCCTGCAACCAGCGCCACCAGTGCAATACGGAAGATAGAAAACCCCATGCTGCGAATGGCGGTAAGCTCACTGTTTTTCGATAACTGCCCCAGGCCGACAATCCCTCCCAATAAGGCGATAAATGGCGAAAGTTCGACCAGTGTGCGCGGTAAGGTCATTAGCACCACCAGCACCGCCTGAGTCCAGCGATAACCGCCCGGGCTGACATCATCCAGTTCGTTAATCAGGTTGAAGGTGGTAAAAAGCGGCAGCAATAGCCCTGCGGCGGCGGCAAAACCGAGAAAGAGATGACGGATTAAATAGCGGCTGAAAACATTCATCGGGAAAATTTCTGCAGCAAAGAGAAGTCGCGTGCGACCAGCATCAGCAGGCCCATTAGCATGAGTCCGGGTACTAACCACAAACCAGGAATGAGGGGAATCGCGCCGTTAGCCACCAGCGTACGGCAGACGTCACCGCCATAAAAAATGGCAATAAACAGCAACGTCAGTGGCAATAACGTTGAAAATCGCCCTTGCCGCGGTTTTACCCGACTTAATGAAATGGCCAGCAGCGCCATCAACAATGCGGTCAGGCCACGGCTTTGCCGCCATTGCAGTTCGGCATGATCGGCTGGAAAGACGGAGCGCGCCAGCTCCGTGACCGATTTCGCTTTGCGTTTGACGTTAGGGCTTTGATCCAGCGGATTCAGATGTAATTGCAGATTACGGTAGATCTGTTCGTTGTCATCACGCCCCTGATGATCGATAAGATAGGCAGTGCCGTTGTGCAACATAACGGTCGGTTTCTCGGGTGATGGGTCAACCACATCAACCGAACGGGCGCGGAAAATGCGGGTTCGATTGGCAGTAGAAGTATAAATCAGCGCGTCAGTCAGGCGATTATTATCCTGATCAACCGTCTGCGAAAGGATCATTCGTCCGTTATCGTTAGTGTTAAATTTCTTTGCCCGCAACTGGCGAACATCCAGCTCCGACTGCGACTGCTGCTCCAGTTGATAAATCTGCGCATAAGCCCACGGACGACCATACATCGACAGAAGGGTGACAAAAATACTTAGCGGTATCGCCAGATAAAGAACGGCTTTGTACAAGCGTCCCGGACTGCCCCCCGCCGCAGAGATAGCGGTAATTTCCGAGTCGGTATACATCTGCCCTAGCGTCACGCCAACTGACACATACAGACCAACAGGTAACAACATCTCCAGTGCAATCAGTACTTTGTAGAAAACGATATCCAGCACAACATCAAGAGCTAATGTCCCATTTGCCGCTTCGGTCAGATAACGCTGTGCGGAGTAGCTGGCGAAAATAAAGATCAGAAAACCGACGATAATCAGCACCAGACGGCGCGTACCACGCATGATGTAGTGTTCAACCAGCTTCATCTCACTAACGCCCTCAATCCTTTGAGTTTTTTATTCATTGATCAGTTTCTGCGCCAACGCAATGACATGATCTACCTCTTCCGGCGTCAGGCTGCCGTCCTTTGCCCACTGAATTTGCCCGGCTTTATTCAGCACCAGAATGGTTGAACTCTGCTCCGGCAAGCGCCAGGCAACGCGTCCCTGTCCATTGCCGTCAATAACGAATTGCGCCCACGGATAGCGGCGTTTATTTTTTTCGATTTTGCCAACAACAAAATAGCCAGTACCAAAGATGGCATCATCGGTGTTCACAATGGTGGTGGGCTGAAAACGATCCTGCGGAAAGTTTGCCGCTTCAACCGCTTTAATTAACAGTGAGTTCTTTTTCTTCGCCGACTTACGCCCGGCGATATACTGAATAATGCGGACTTTTCCCGCTAATTGTGTGCTGTTCCACTTTTGGTAGTGAATTTCGTCGTCGCTATTCAGAAGCAGCTCGCCGCCTTCCTGGATATAAACAGGGGTAACCGTTTTGCCAGTGACGAAATTGTGTGCCTGCACACCCGGGGCTAAGAGCATGATAATCAACGCAATAATCAAACGAGATGACATCATTGCTCCGGCTATAGCGGAAAACGCGAAATCAGCAGCTCTAAGCGCTGACGAATATCGCTATCCAGCGCCACCGGTGCATCATACGACTGGCGGTTTTCCATATCATCCGCCACCATGTCGTCGTGTTTATCTCCCATCAGGCCATTAATGGCGGCGAGGAAGCGGGATATCTGTAACGCCTCTTTATTTTCAGGATCAAGCGATCTTAAGGTGTCGTAATAAGAAACCTGCTGGCTGATGATTTTTCGCACATCATGAAATTCCCTACCGGTTAGTCGCGGTTTGGCAATAATCTCTTTCAGGGTATGCATTTGCTTTTGCCGATAGGCAATAAAACTGCTTACGCTTTCTAACTGGCTATGGCGTAATGAATAGTTCACCAACGACCAGACCGGAGAGCTTAAATAAATCCGTAACAGGTTGCCGTAATACGACACAATATTTTTCTTACCGTTACGAAAGCCGTCCTGAAAACGCCCCAGAAAAACGGTCGTTTTGCCGAATAAAAATCCGGCCTGATGCTTCTTTAAATACAGCCGTTGCGCAAAACGCAGGTGCTTGTAGCGCGCTCGCATGTATTTAAATTGTTTGCGCTCATCAGCAGTCAGCTCATCGCCTTTGGCTTGTTTGCGAACTAAACGCAGTAACTCCTGACGATCAACGCCATTGAGCCAGAATTGCAGGCATAACGCGTAATTATCATGAATGATTTCGGTGGTACAACTTAGTGCAATAGTCGGCGGCAAACTAACCTGTGCATCAACGACATCATCTTCTTCAATCGCAACAAATAGACGCTCGCTCGCCTCAAGCGGGAAATATTTTCTCATCATCAGGATTTCTCTCCGGCTGCGTTATAAAGCAAGGAATGGCGCTGAAAAAATGCCTTTAAGGTTGGAATTAACGAGAGCGCCACGTCCAGACATTGCCCACCGAAGTAAGCAAACGCTGCTCCCAGCACACCAAACAGATGACAGAACATGAACAGCAATACGATGTAGCCGATTGAGGCGATGGTTTGCGCCACGAGAAAAGCGCGCTGTTTTCCCGCCATCAATAGCAATGACTCCTGAGGGAAGCCCAGCATCGAAATCACAATTGCGCCCAGCATCACCTGAATCAGGTCATACGCTTCGAGATACTTAACGCCAAACACCAGCGAAATGAGCGGCTTGCCGACGATCAACACCGCGAGCGCCACCAGAATACCGATTCCGCCCGCCAGTAAACCGGACTTCACACCTAACAACCACGGTCTGGTGGTGCGCGGATCTAAACGCATCACCTCTGGGTAAAAACTTTTACCCAGCAAACCCGCTGGCGTTCCGGCGGCGTCGAAGAATGTCATGGCGATTTTAAATAACCCGGCGGCAGCGGGTCCTAACACGATCCCCACCAACACTGTGCTGCACGAGTTACGCGCCGACCAGATGGAGTGGGCAATGTTGGTTGACCAGACAAAACTCCACGCGCCTTTAATGTGTCGGGCAGACTCAAACAGATTCAATTTGAAGGCGTTATGGATATTTTGGCGGGGTAATTCGCGCG
>ERZ779746.255-NODE-255-length-32028-cov-6.086917_pt1 | contig 32028 bp, 25 predicted proteins | sample MGYA00511888_ERZ779746 | MGnify/ENA primary metagenome ERZ779746 (study PRJEB29588, sample SAMEA1964695) | human gut metagenome | biome: human gut; feature: human-associated habitat; material: faeces | place: Denmark | collected 2008/2010 ... | reverse complement strand
TCGGCAATGAATCCGGCCGCCATCACGAACGCCAGCGTAGTGCCTTTACTGAACCCTAAAGCCAGCAGCATGGCGATGACAATCGGTGTCAAAATAAGCGCCGCGCCATCATTGGCAAACAGGGCGGCAACGGCAGCACCGAGCAGGACAATCCAGGTAAACAGCAAGCGACCACGACCATTACCCCAGCGTGAGACGTGCAGCGCCGCCCATTCAAAAAAGCCGGACTCATCCAGCAGCAGGCTGATGATAATGACGGCGATAAACGCAGCCGTCGCGTTCCAGACGATATTCCACACCACCGGAATATCACCCGGATGGACCACGCCCGTAACTAACGCCAGTACTGCGCCGAGCGTTGCACTCCAGCCGATGCCTAAACCTTTCGGCTGCCAGATAACCAATACGATGGTCAGGACAAAGATAGCGCCTGCCAGTAACATAATGCCTCCCGGATAAAACACATCTGAAAATTCATATGTGTTTAGCTAAATTTTTAACTGCAAATGTTCTTACTGTCCCCGGAACAGTTTTGTCGAGCCAGGTTGCGGACAATCGCCTGAACCTTTTCCTGTTCACATCGCCAGGCCTCATCAATAATTTTCGCCGCCCATGCTGGAATATGCGGTGATAAGCGGTAATGAACCCACTTACCTTGCTTGCGGTCCAGCAATAGCCCGCTTTCACGCAGCAATGCCAGGTGGCGGGAGATCTTGGGCTGCGACTGGTCGAGAGCAGTGCAGAGATCGCAGACGCATAACTCTCCCAGTTCGCTGAGCAGTAAAACGATGCCCAGACGGGTTTCATCAGCAAGAATTTTGAACAATTGGATGGGTAACAGAAATGACATATTGCGCTCCTGATTGTTGCAGGTAGTGTCTCTCTTCGAAGCGGATAAGTCAAAAACATATATGACTTAACGAATGTGTAAGTGCAGAGGAAGGTAATAGGTGTGAATTTTGAGTTGGCTATTCATTTGAAAGGAGGTCTGAATCAGGACGTAAAAAAACCGACTTTGCGTCGGTTTTTTACTTTCCAGCCCTGAGTTGGTGGCTCTGACTGGAGTGAGATAGCCATCATCTAACGCATCAATGCTAATACCATACTGAAACTATTGCAAGGACGTGCTGGTTTTATAACCTGCATGTACTGTATGATTATCCAGTTAGCTCTGAGGCATTTTCACTCTGGCAATGCGCATAAACGCTTTCAAAGTCCTGGTCAGAAGTACGGGTGGTGCCGTTAACTGATGCTCTGGCCGGAGTGAGAGAGTTCTTATCTAACAATGAGACATGCGCCGTGACAGGCAGTGGATGAGTAAGCGGATGCATTCTCACTCCATCGCATGGAGAAAACGGGTGATTGATAAAGCAATCATCGTTCTAGGGGCGTTAATTGCGCTGCTGGAACTGATCCGCTTTCTGCTTCAGCTTCTGAACTGATAGCGGAAACGTAATTAAGGGCTAAGAGCACACTACTCTTAGCCCTTTAACATTTAACGCATTGTCACGAACTCTTCTGCCGCCGTTGGGTGAATGGCGACGGTATTGTCGAAGTCTTTTTTGGTTGCCCCCATCTTCAGCGCCACCGCGAAGCCCTGCAACATTTCGTCCATACCAAAGCCAATGCCGTGAATACCGACAATCTTCTCTTCCGATCCAACGCACACCAGCTTCATGCGGCACGGCTGGCGGTGAGTGGTGACGGCGGTATACATCGCGGTGAAAGAGGATTTATACACTTTCACCTGATCGTCGCCATACTGCTCGCGCGCCTGCGGTTCCGTTAAACCAACAGTACCAATCGGCGGATGGCTGAAGACCACGGTCGGAATGTTGCTGTAATCCAGATGCTCATCCGGCTTGTTATTAAACAGGCGTTCAGAGAGACGGCGACCCGCTGCAACTGCCACCGGTGTCAGCTCCACTGCACCCGTGTTATCGCCCACCGCGTAAATACCTTCAATATTGGTGTTTTGATATTTATCGACGACGATATAGCCTTTTTCGTTAGTTTTAACGCCAGCGGCTTCCAGGTTGATGTTGTCATTGGCAGGCTCGCGACCAATCGCCCAAATCAGGCAATCCACCGTTTCACTGCGACCATCTTCCAGCTCCAGCGTCAGGCTACCATCGGCATTTTTCACTACCGCTTTCGGGATGGCGTTGGTGTGCAGCTGCGGGCCTTCGGCGTTCATCACTTCGACCAGCGTTTCGGAAATCATCGGGTCGAAGCTGCGCAGCGGCGCATGTTTACGCACAAACAGATGCGTTTTCGCGCCGAGGCCGTTAATCACGCCCGCCAGCTCAACGGCGATGTAACCCGCGCCAACAACCGCCACGCGCTCTGGCAAAGCAGGAAGGGCGAAGAAGCCATCAGAATCAATACCGTATTCCACGCCCGGAATATCCGGGTGGCTCGGACGACCGCCTGTGGCGATCAGAATATGATCGGCCGTGATGGTTTCGCCGTTTACCTCCAGCGTTTTGGCATCAACGAAGCGGGCAAAGCCTTTGATTACATCAACGTTATTTTTACCGAGCACGTTTTCATAGGAAGTATGAATACGGTCGATATAGGCGGTACGGCTGGCGATCAACGTTTCCCAGTTGAATTTATTGATAGTGGTATCAAAACCATAATCCGGGCCGTACATATGGATCGCTTCACGGATTTGCGCCGCGTGCCACATCACTTTTTTCGGCACACAGCCAACATTTACGCAGGTGCCGCCCAACTCTTTGGCTTCAATCAGCGCACATTTCTGGCCGTACATAGCCGCGCGGTTGATGGAGGCGCTCCCGCCGCCGATGGCGATGTAATCATAGTGTTTAGTCATGACAAAGTGTCCTTATCGTTGATTACCGCGATTGTAGCGCGAGACGTAATAGGTGCCAGCAATGGCTGCAATTACTCCGGCACGATCCAGCTTACGGTGGCGTGCCCGGTGCCTGCCGGAACCAGTTTGCTGTGCAGCCACGGCAGCACGTTATTCATCTGTTGTTCCAGTTTCCACGGCGGGTTAATCACAATCATGCCGGAAGCGGTCATGCCACGGCGATCGCTGTCTGGCAGTACCGCCAGTTCAATTTGCAGAATTTTGCGAATACCGGTCGCTTCCAGATCGTGGATCATGCGCTTAATTTGCTGACGCAGCACCACCGGATACCACAGTGCGTAAATACCAGTGGCGAAACGTTTGTAACCTTCTGCTATCCCGCTGACCACCGCTTGATAGTCAGTTTTCATTTCATACGGCGGGTCGATAAGGATTAAACCACGGCGGGAAACCGGCGGCAGTTTGGCCTTAAGCTGCTGGAAACCGTCGGCTTTTTCGACACGCGCACGGCTATCTTTCTGAAATTCAGAACGCAACAACGGGTAATCGCTCGGGTGCAGTTCGGTCAGTTGCAGGCTGTCCTGTTCACGCAGTAGCAGGCGAGCAATCAACGGCGAACCGGGGTAGTAACGCAACTGACCGCTACGGTTGAAGTGTTTTACCACATTGATGTACGCCTCCAGTTCTGCGGGCAAATCGTCCTGCTGCCAGATACGGGCGATGCCTTCGAGATATTCGCCGGTACGCTCGGCATGTTCGCTGCCTAACTGATAACGCCCGGCCCCTGCGTGGGTGTCGAGATAGAGAAACGGTTTATCTTTCTCTTTCAGCGACTCGATGATCAGGCTCTGAACGGTATGTTTAAGGACGTCGGCGTGGTTGCCAGCGTGAAAGCTGTGGCGATAACTGAGCATGGGTAAAGGTGTTCCGGTAAGTAAAAATCGGCCCGTATTCGGGGCGCACAAAAGCGTATCAGGACAGTATACCGAAAAGAGGCCGCCGCCGCGAAAGCGTAACGTTTCTCATTGAAATTCACTACACTTAACCCCATGCTACACACATTATGTAAAGCGCCTGTTGAGCGCTTCCTTAACCTCTTTAACCAGGACTGCGCGAATGACGAATCCGTTACTGACTCCCTTTGAATTGCCTCCGTTTTCTAAAATTCTCCCGGAACATGTCGTTCCAGCCGTGACTAAGGCATTGAACGACTGCCGCGAAAACGTGGAGCGCGTAGTAGCGCAAGGGGCACCGTACACCTGGGAAAATCTCTGCCAGCCGCTGGCGGAAGTGGACGATGTGTTGGGGCGTATCTTCTCCCCGGTCAGCCACCTGAACTCGGTGAAAAATAGCCCGGAACTGCGTGAAGCCTACGAACAAACCCTGCCGCTGCTGTCGGAATACAGCACCTGGGTAGGGCAACATGAAGGGCTGTATAAAGCGTATCGCGACCTGCGCGATGGCGATCATTACGCCACGCTGAACACGGCGCAGAAGAAAGCGGTTGATAACGCACTGCGCGACTTTGAACTCTCTGGCATAGGTCTGCCGAAAGAGAAACAGCAGCGTTACGGCGAAATTGCGACCCGTCTTTCTGAACTGGGCAACCAGTACAGCAACAACGTCCTCGATGCGACAATGGGCTGGACCAAACTCGTTACCGACGAAGCGGAGCTGGCGGGGATGCCAGAAAGCGCGCTGGCTGCGGCAAAAGCCCAGGCCGAAGCGAAAGAGCTGGAAGGTTATTTGCTGACGCTGGATATCCCAAGCTACTTGCCGGTAATGACCTACTGCGACAACCAGGCTCTGCGTGAAGAGATGTATCGCGCTTACAGCACCCGCGCCTCCGATCAAGGCCCAAACGCCGGTAAATGGGATAACAGCAAGGTGATGGAAGAGATCCTCGCGCTGCGTCACGAACTGGCGCAACTGCTGGGCTTTGAAAACTACGCCTTTAAATCCCTTGCCACTAAAATGGCAGAAAACCCGCAGCAGGTGCTGGATTTCTTAACCGATCTGGCAAAACGCGCGCGTCCACAAGGCGAAAAAGAGCTGGCGCAATTGCGTGCCTTTGCCAAAGCCGAATTTGGCGTCGATGAGTTGCAGCCGTGGGATATCGCTTACTACAGCGAAAAACAAAAACAGCACCTCTACAGCATCAGTGACGAACAGCTGCGTCCGTACTTCCCGGAAAACAAAGCGGTTAACGGCCTGTTTGAAGTGGTTAAGCGTATTTACGGCATCACCGCTAAAGAGCGTAAAGATGTTGATGTCTGGCATCCGGATGTACGTTTCTTCGAACTGTATGACGAAAATAACGAACTGCGCGGTAGCTTCTACCTCGATCTGTATGCCCGTGAAAACAAGCGCGGCGGGGCGTGGATGGATGACTGCGTAGGCCAGATGCGTAAAGCTGATGGTTCTTTGCAAAAACCGGTCGCGTATTTGACTTGTAACTTCAACCGCCCGGTAAATGGTAAACCGGCGCTGTTCACTCACGACGAAGTGATCACCCTCTTCCACGAGTTCGGTCACGGCCTGCACCATATGCTGACCCGCATCGAAACCGCTGGTGTTTCCGGTATCAGCGGTGTGCCGTGGGATGCGGTCGAACTGCCGAGTCAGTTTATGGAAAACTGGTGCTGGGAGCCGGAGGCGCTGGCGTTTATCTCTGGTCACTATGAAACCGGCGAACCGCTGCCGAAAGAGTTGCTGGATAAAATGCTGGCGGCGAAGAACTACCAGGCGGCGCTGTTTATTCTGCGTCAGCTGGAGTTCGGCCTGTTTGATTTCCGCCTTCATGCCGAGTTCCGCCCGGATCAGGGGGCAAAAATCCTCGAAACTCTGGCAGAAATCAAGAAACTGGTTGCCGTGGTGCCATCTCCGTCCTGGGGCCGTTTCCCGCACGCTTTCAGCCATATTTTCGCCGGTGGTTATGCCGCAGGTTACTACAGCTACCTGTGGGCTGACGTACTGGCGGCAGATGCTTTCTCGCGCTTTGAGGAAGAGGGCATTTTCAACCGTGAAACCGGGCAGTCGTTCCTCGACAACATTCTGAGCCGTGGCGGTTCAGAAGAGCCGATGGATCTGTTCAAACGCTTCCGTGGTCGTGAACCGCAGCTGGATGCGATGCTGGAGCATTACGGCATTAAGGGCTGATCATTCAGTGAAAATCTGCTTAATTGATGAAACAGGCACCGGAGACGGTGCCTTATCTGTTCTGGCGGCCCGCTGGGGGCTGGAGCACGATGAAGACAACCTGATGGCGCTGGTGTTAACGCCGGAACATCTGGAATTGCGCAAGCGTGATGAGCCAAAACTTGGCGGCATCTTTGTTGATTTTGTTGGCGGAGCGATGGCGCACCGACGCAAATTCGGCGGTGGTCGCGGTGAGGCGGTGGCGAAAGCGGTGGGCATTAAAGGCGATTATTTGCCGGATGTGGTGGATGCCACTGCAGGACTTGGGCGCGATGCCTTTGTACTGGCTTCAGTCGGCTGCCGCGTGCGGATGCTGGAGCGTAATCCAGTGGTTGCCGCGCTACTCGACGACGGCCTGGCGCGTGGTTATGCGGATGCGGAAATCGGCGGCTGGTTGCAGGAGCGGTTGCAGTTAATTCACGCCTCCAGCCTGACGGCGCTGACTGATATTACCCCGCGCCCGCAGGTGGTTTATCTCGACCCGATGTTCCCGCATAAGCAGAAAAGCGCGCTAGTGAAAAAAGAGATGCGTGTCTTTCAGTCGCTGGTGGGACCGGATCTTGATGCCGATGGATTACTGGAGCCTGCACGCTTGCTGGCGACCAAACGCGTGGTGGTAAAGCGCCCGGACTACGCGCCACCGCTGGCGAATGTCGCCACGCCAAACGCGGTAGTCACTAAAGGGCATCGCTTTGATATCTATGCAGGTACGCCAGTGTAAAACTAAAACAGGGTAGCGATAACGCTACCCTGCTTTCTGCAAGAATAATTAATGGCTTTCCGGCGTCGCAATCATGCGTTTCAGCCACGGCACCATCAACAGCATCACTACTGCAACGCCCAGCGTGACCAGACCAATCTTACCAAACACGTTGGTATAGACGGGCAACGTCTCAAGCGGATCGGTAATGTTGTCCGGCACCGCGGTAAATGTTGCCACATAGCCGCCCAGCAAGAACGCGGCAGCCTGCGTCAGGAACCACATCCCGAGAATAAAGCCCATCAAATGCTGCGGCACCAGGGCAGCAATCATCGCCAGGCCAAGGGCGCTAATAAACAGTTCACCTAAGCTCTGGAATAAGTACACCAGCACGATAAACCATGGCGATGTCAGCCCTTGTGCATCCGCAAACCACATTCCCGCAGCTGCCGCCGTCAAAAAGCCCAGTGAGCACATAAACATGCCGAGAGTAAATTTCATCGGCATCGAGAGGTCTTTGCCTTTGTTACCCAGATGCGTGTAAATGCCTGCCAGTATTGGGCTGGCGAGTACCACCCAGAACGGGTTAAGCGCCTGGAAGCTGACCGGGTTGATGGAAAAACCGAGAATTTCATGATGCACGTTGTTGATGGCAAAGAAGTTCAGCGATGTTGGCATCTGGGCGTAGAGAATGTAAAACACCACCGCTTCGAGCATCAGGACAAAGGCGACAAACATTTTATTGCGCCCGGTTTTATCCAGCTTGAATGCCTGACGAAAGAAGATGATGGTGACGACGATGGAGAGAACAATCAGCACCAGATTGGCGACTTCTACGTTGTGCATCAGCCATGCGCATACGAAGATCATCACCACGCTGCCAAGTAACACGTACAACAGTTTGCTGAAGCTCATTGGCCGGAAGTCGGGTTCAGAACCAATGTCTTTCACCATTCCACGACAGGCGATGTAAACCAGTAATGCGATAATTAACCCCGCCCCGCACAGGTTGTAGGTGACTGAATAACCGAATCTATCAGCGATCACAGGGGCCAGCGATAACGCTATCAACGAGCCGATGTTGATCGACATATAGAACAGGGTGAATGCGCCATCAAGCCGCGGATCTTTCGGCGGATAGCACTTCGAAAGCAAGCTGGCTGGGTTAGCTTTAAACAGGCCGTTACCGACAGCGATAGTCCCCAGGGCGATGAAAATCAGGTCAGGCTTAAGTAGCGACATGCCGGTCATGAAGTAGCCAATCGCCAGCACAAGTGCTCCAAGAACAATGGTGCGTTTGGTCCCCAGCAGGTGGTCGCCGACATAGCCGCCAATGGAAATGAGGCCATAGACCAGCGCAGCAAAAGCACCAAAAGTGACAAAAGCCTGCTCTTGCGAGAATCCAAGCTGTTTAACGAAGAAAACCGCCAGTACGCCCTGCACGCCGTAGTAGCCGAATCGCTCCCATAACTCGACAAAAAAGATCATGAAAAATGGGCGAGGTTGCTGCAGCATCCCCATGGGTGTTGTTGTATTCATATTTATTAACCTTCCAATACCATCCTGAAAAGTATGAACGCGTAAGGGATAACGCGCGAAAAAGTTTACATCTGTCAGAGATTCTTAATATTGATGCGGTGAATAGATTAATACACTATTACAACAGAAAATAACCAGATGATCACACTAATGATGGAAAATATGATGGTGTTAAATGTTGTATTGGCTGGGGATTTTGATTGCGTACGCAGACCGTAGGCCAGATAAGGTGTTTACGCTGATCAGGTAACAAGGCGCGCCAAAAAGCAAAACGCCCGCATATGCGGGCGTTCAGGAACACGTCGTAGAGGGAAGATTATTCTTCTTCGTCGCGCAGCGGAACAATCAGCATATCAACGTGAACGGTGTTGATCAGCTGACGTGCGGAAGACATCAGTTTGCTCCAGAAGTCCTGGTGGTGACCACAAACCACCAAATCCATATCGTATTTCTTGATTGCATCGACCAGAACCTGGCCCAGGTCGCCGCTGCCGCTCAGGGTTTCAGTGATTGGGTAGCCTGCATTAGTGGAAAGCTCGGTCAGTGCATGATGTGTCTCTTCAGAGATGCGTTTCTGCATATCACCCAGATTCACATCAATAAGCCCGGTGTATAGGTCAGAGTAGTTTACATCTACGTGGATCAGAGAAACTTTCGCATTGTAGGGGCGAGCCATAGAGACTGCTTTCTCTACCAGAACTTTGCTTTCCGGGGAGAGGTCGACCGCGATGAGAATGTGTTTATAAGCCATAGTGTTACTCCTTCCATAAAGTTGTCGATGACTGGCCAGCTAGCGTTTCTTGTGCCGTTACGTCACCCGCGTCCTGCGAACTACGTGCGCGGGGCTAACCCAGCCGTAAAGATTCAGTGTTAAGACCATCCTTACCTTATAGCGACCCGGATGATCCGTCAATCCGCCTTGCTTACTCGTTAGATAAACAAATTTTCGACATGAATATATTGATAGTGGTTAACCTTCTGGAAAAAAAACAACCTGATCTCCTACACTATCTATAGAGCCGCTCGTATGTTGGTCACCACAAAAGCGGTTTCTCCAGGACCTGGTGTTAACTGATTGGCAGCGTATCGGGAGCGGTAGCCCCGGGGTGGAACTCCGCGGGCAGGTCGCCGGGGAGGAGGTATGATAAGCACCGTCGCATTATTTTGGGCTTTATGTGTCGTTTGCATTGTTAACATGGCGCGCTATTTCTCATCACTACGCGCGTTGTTAGTGGTACTGCGTAACTGCGATCCATTGCTCTATCAATATGTTGATGGAGGGGGCTTTTTTACCTCACATGGCCAACCCAACAAACAGGTGCGTCTCGTTTGGTATATCTATGCCCAACGTTATCGCGATCATCACGATGATGAATTTATTCGCCGCTGTGAGCGGGTGCGTCGGCAGTTTATTCTGACCAGCGCATTGTGTGGTCTGGTGGTGGTCAGCCTGATTGCATTGATGATTTGGCATTAAGCACTTCAGCAATAATAACGCATAAAAAAAGCGGGCCAGTAAACTGACCCGCTCGAGACTGATTACAAACGCAAAATTGCCTGATGCGCTACGCTTATCAGGCCTACATAATCTCTGCAATCTATTGAATTTGCATGTTTTTGTAGGCCGGATAAGGCGTTCACGCCGCATCCGGCATGAACAAAGCGCACTATGTCACAATCTGAAGCGGGCCAGCTGACCCGCTCGTTTTGGTGCGTACGATTACAGGAACTGCAAGGAGAGCCAGTACAGCCCGCCGGAAAGCAGTACCGCAGCCGGAAGGGTAAACACCCAGGCCATCAGAATGCTGGTCACGGTTTTACGCTGTAAGCCGCCACCATCTACCACCATCGTCCCCGCGACAGAAGAGGAGAGTACGTGAGTAGTGGAAACCGGCATCCCGGTATAACTCGCCAGGCCGATAGACACTGCCGCCGTCATCTGGGCAGACATCCCCTGAGCGTAGGTCATGCCTTTCTTACCGATTTTCTCACCGATAGTCGTTGCCACACGGCGCCAGCCAATCATCGTACCGATACCTAACGCCAGCGCGACCGCCATGATGATCCACACCGGTGCATACTCGATGGTGCTAAGCATGTCGGACTTCAGTTTCTTCAACAGGCGCTGATCGTCAGCACTCACGCCAGGCATCTTCACCACTTTGTCGATAGTGTCAGAAACGCACAGCATAATGCGGCGCATCTGGCTACGTTGATCAAGCGACAGCTTGTCGTAGCTTTCCACATCGGTGGTCAACATACCTTTCAGGCGGTTGAGCGCGTTAATGGTATTCGACGGATGGCAGTGGAACTCCGCAGGTTGCGTTGCGCCAGCTTCCGGAGCCGGTACTAACTGATCAGCACCGGTAGCCTGTTTGAGCAGCGCAGGATGCTGCTCAAAGTAAGCTTCGACGTTGTTGATGGCATCACGGGTACGGGTGATTTCGTAGCCAGTGGCATTCATGTTCACCACGAAGCCTGCTGGCGCGACGCCAATCAATACCAACATAACCAGACCAATGCCTTTCTGACCATCGTTCGCGCCGTGCGAAAACGCCACGCCGATAGCGGAAAGGATCAGCGCAATACGCGTCCAGAACGGCGGCTTTTTCTTGCCGTCTTTCTTTTCACGCTCCGCTGGGGTCAGGTGGATACGGGCGCGTTTCTTGGTGCCGCTCCAGTAGCGACGCAGCAAGAAAATCAGACCGCCAGCAAACACCAGGCCGACAATAGGGGAAACGATCAGAGAACCGAAAATACTTAATACTTTCGGGATATTGAGTGCATCCACCACTGACGTCCCGGTCATCAACGCATTGGTTAAACCAATCCCGATGATCGCGCCAATCAGCGTATGAGAGCTGGATGCAGGTAAACCAAAGTACCAGGTACCCAGGTTCCAGATAATCGCCGCCAGCAACATAGAGAACACCATGGCAAGGCCATGAGACGATCCCATATTAAGCAGCAGATCCGTCGGCAGCATATGCACAATGGCATAGGCAACACTCAGACCACCCAGCAAAACACCCAAAAAGTTGAATACCGCCGCCATAACCACGGCGAGCTGAGAACGCATCGCGCGGGTATAGATAACGGTTGCCACGGCGTTGGCTGTGTCATGGAAACCATTGATGGCTTCGTAGAACAGCACAAAAGCCAGTGCAAGCAATAATAACAGCCCGGTATGCAAATCCAGGCCAGCAAACAAATGTAGCATAGGACGTTACGCCATTTTGAGGACATGAACGCGGCGCATTATCAGTGACTTTCGCGGCGCGGGCAAAGTGAAATATAGACTTTTTTTGATTTGCCCCCTGTATGGATTTCACTCAAAAAATAATTATCTTATATAATTCAGGCAAATACTTCCTTTTAGTAATATTGATGCTGGTGCGACCACTGAGGAATCTTTACAATTCACGCCCGTTTTTTCTAAGAGGAGCGCAACGTGGAAAGGTTTGATGCCATTATTATAGGCGCTGGTGCGGCGGGTATGTTCTGTTCTGCGCTGGCAGGTCAGGCAGGACGCCGGGTTCTGCTGATCGATAATGGTAAAAAACCAGGGCGCAAAATCCTTATGTCTGGCGGTGGGCGCTGCAACTTTACCAACCTTTATGTCGAACCAGGCGCTTATCTGAGCCAGAATCCGCATTTTTGTAAGTCTGCACTCGCACGTTTTACCCAGTGGGATTTCATTGATCTGGTCAATAAACACGGCATCGCCTGGCACGAGAAAACGTTAGGGCAACTCTTCTGCGATGACTCCGCGCAGCAGATTGTCGACATGCTGGTGGATGAGTGCGAGAAGGGCAATGTGACCTTCAGATTGCGTAGCGAAGTGCTGAGTGTGGCGAAGGATGAAACAGGCTTCACGCTTGATCTGAACGGCATGACTGTCGGTTGCGAAAAGCTGGTCATCGCGACTGGTGGGCTGTCAATGCCGGGGCTGGGCGCGTCGCCGTTTGGTTATAAGATTGCCGAACAATTTGGCCTCAACGTGCTGCCGACCCGCGCGGGTCTGGTGCCATTCACTCTGCATAAACCGTTGCTCGAAGAGTTACAGGTGCTGGCGGGCGTGGCGGTGCCTTCCGTGATTACCGCTGAAAACGGCACCGTTTTCCGTGAGAACTTACTCTTCACCCACCGCGGCTTGTCTGGACCGGCGGTGTTGCAGATTTCAAGCTACTGGCAACCGGGGGAATTTGTCAGCATCAATCTGCTACCGGATGTGGACCTCGAAACCTTCCTGAATGAGCAGCGTAACGCACATCCGAATCAAAGCCTGAAAAACACACTGGCGGTTCATCTACCGAAGCGGTTGGTTGAACGCTTACAGCAACTCGGGCAAATCCCGGATGTTTCGCTAAAACAGCTCAACGTGCGTGACCAACAGGCACTGATTAGCACATTGACCGACTGGCGCGTACAACCCAACGGCACTGAAGGCTATCGCACTGCCGAAGTGACGCTCGGCGGCGTGGACACCAACGAACTCTCTTCACGGACGATGGAAGCGCGCAAAGTGCCTGGGCTGTACTTCATCGGCGAAGTGATGGACGTCACCGGCTGGCTGGGGGGCTATAATTTCCAGTGGGCGTGGTCGAGTGCGTGGGCTTGTGCGCAGGATTTGATTGCTGTCCGAGGACAATAAAGTTGTACACAAAGCACTAAAGTTGTAACCATTCTCAAAAAACGACGCTAATGTTGTATACTTACTGAATGTGTGGTTATAGGGTTGGAGACTATAAAATGCACATATAGGTACGTATCAATGTCGTTTTTAGGGTACGATCATGGCTAGGGGTAGGCGTCTCAAATCCTATTTGGATTATGAAAATGCGCTAGGTGACGGCATAGGAGTGGGCTATGGCCAAAGTTATCAGCCCTGGCTTAGAGCTCAGGACGTTAAATCCCGTGGAAACCGTTCGATAGTCTTTGGCCTTAAGACGTTTCGAAACCATCATCTCCTTTCTTCTGTCGAAAGTAACTTTTTCTATCTGGCTGAGTTTAATGACTCGGTGATTGATATCCGGGAACAATTCCCACTCTTTCCTCTCCGGCTTACCCAACAAATAGCAAATCATCTACATTTTCAACATCCTATGGTGAGGGGAGTAAGAGGAGTACCTGTCGAAGTTCTGAATGTTATGACAACCGATTTTTTACTGACCTTGAGAACTCCTGAAGGCGGACTTCGATACAAAGCTATAGCAGTAAAACATAACGAGAGCATACCTGAACGCGAAGCCCAAAAACTTGAAATAGAGAGGATGTTTTGGCAGTTGATTGATGTTGAGTTTCAAATTTATGTTGGCTCGGAACTCAATAACGTCGTCGGTAAAAACATTTGCTGGGCTACTTCTGTATTAAGAGATGGTTCTGAATTTTATGATAAATATCCTCTTGATAAAATCCTATGGAAGCTTAAACCAGATGTTTATCCCATAGTAGGACTACGTGCAATGATTTCATCAATCTTTGGGGTAGATGCACAAGAAGCGATGATGTTATTGCAGGCAATGATTGGATTAAAAATGATAAATGTTGATTTATCATATCCAATACTCGAAACCGGTCTGATAAAGATAATTTCCAATGACCACTATATAGGACTGAACTCAAATGGATATTATTAGGAATTCAGTCTGGCTCTCTCAAGGCACTGATTTGCTTGCAGAGGGACTTTACCGTGTTTTGGATTTTGACAGAAAGGTCGATTTGTTAATTTTGTTTAAAATAAAATCAGAAAGAACGGGTAAGCCAATCCCTTTCTCATTTTCAATGTTTAAATATTATATTGAATCAAATAGCATAACTTGTAAAGATTATATATATCCTTCATATATGTTAGTAGATGAGAAAGAATTAACAGATAAAGACAGAGGAAGGCGAGATGAAAATTACAATATCATTAAAGATCTTGTAGATGACAGAATGTTTCTGTTCGACTATGCATTACATAAAAAGTCGCACCTTTTAATGGATTACTCAAGAAATAAAAAATATCACAATATACTATCAGAACGCTTCTGGCGTTGTATTGGCGACATGGGCAGGATATTTATGCATTGCTACCCGCATTCTCGAACTGTGGCGCCGCTGGGAAAAGTAGAATCAAACATGAAATTAAACTTGGGAATTCCAAAAAAAACAGAGCATTACCTAATGAACGATCACGTGTTTTCATTCTTAATGAAAGAGATATAAATAATATTAGAAAATCTCTCATTACGTATCATTATAAAGTTAACGGAGATACGATAAAGAAAACATTAGAGAGACATATTGATTTGTATTTTAGGGATGAAATTAAAACAGCAAACCTAGAAAATAGAGCTCCATATGTTCCTTCTTTAAAACAATTTTCATACTGGAATAAAAAACTCTTCACTAAAGATTTCTCGATAAATAAGAAGAACACGAAAAAAGAAATAGACCTCAAAATGCGGGCGCTTTTAGGTAGTGTGGCTAATACAACTGTTTTGCCGGGTGATGTTTTCGAAATAGACTCAACTGTCGCTGATGTACATCTTATTTCGAGTTTAAACAGACGAAAAGTCATTGGGCGTCCTACTATTTATACAGTGGTGGATCGTGCAACAAGAATGATTGTTGGCCTTCATGTTTCTTTATACCATGCTTCATGGCGAGCCGCCCGACAAGCGTTAGCAAATTGCTTTATGCCAAAAAAAGAATATTGTAGATTATTTGGAATCTCTATTACTGATGATGATTGGCCTTGTTCTCACATTCCATTAACATTGATGTGTGACAACGGGGAGATGATTGGTCTTAAACCTCAGGAAGAGATGACCCCCCTGACAAAACTTGAGTTTGCGCCAGTCGGTAGAGGCGACAGAAAAAGCATTGTTGAACGCTGTTTCGGCATTCTGAATGATGAGGTTATTCATAGGCTTATTGGAACAACACGAAGGGGAAAGATTGTTAAAGGAGAGCCAACACCGCAATCCAGGGCTTGTTTAACGATTCAGGAGGTCACGTCTTTACTGATTCGGGAGATACTTGCACATAATCAGAGAACGTATGAGGAACTGGCTTATATCAATCCCTTACTGATTGAAAATGATCTCGTAATATCACCAAAAAATAGTTGGATGATAAGCTTAAAGCACGGGAGATTCAGCGCAAGAGCCGTTGGGGCCGACGAAGTGATCGCACGATTGTTAATCCCTGTGAACGCTAACATTACCGCCGGTGGGATTCAGTACAATAATCTTTTTTATGAATGTGATCCTGAAATTGCATCAGGTGTCAGAGTATTTGGAAGAACCACTTGTGAAGCAAGAATAGATGACAATTGCGTAGATTATATATATGTAAGATTTGACAAAAATAGCATTTTCAAAAAACATTACCTACTTAAGAAAAGAGATGTATTTAAAGGGAAAGCTCATCTTGATACAGATGTAATGGCTGATTGGGTAGATACTCAAAAAGAAATTAATTTATTTACTCTGGATTCGCTCAGCAATATCAATAATAAAGATGAATTTAACAGGAAAGGTAACGAAAGATTAAATGAAATATACGAATCTCGCCGGGTACATGGTAAAGATATTAAAAAGAACAGGAAAAATGAACTTGATTCATTAGGGCGAACTCATGTTGCTAATGGAAGATCTGAACCCCTACTTCCTTCATCCAGTAATGTTCTGCTTTTGCCTGGCCGGGAGGAGAAACAAAGATGGTTAAAAGGTAAGAAGAAGACTGAGGACGCAGAATAATGAACCTTATACGGCGCGTTTCAGCGATATATAAAGAACAGGAGTTACCTGAGTATCGTGGCAATCCCTTAATTGAAGCACTTCCTGAAGCGCTTACGGAAGATGAAGTACTTCTGGAAATGAGTTATTTCCCCGAAATTGACGAAAAAATCCGCTGGACTGCCCCGGCGAATGTTAGAGAGCAGTATGTCGAACGTATAAAGAAATTCCGTTGCCCTCAAACCAATCTTATCCAGGCTTATAAGATGATCTTACGGGCACTTAGGGAAAGCTATGCAGCTCGTAATCCTTTAAAAAGCGGAACAATTCAATATCTTCATTACTATGGAAATGAGCGTCCTGATATTGAGCCAGAAAGTGGATATTTTAAATCCCAGGCTGAAACTATTACGATAGTTGGAATGAGTGGTTCTGGAAAAACTACCATGATTGAGCAAGTCATGGATCATTTCCCTCAGATTATAGAACACAGCAGCTATAAAGGAGTTTTTCCCGGCTTCAGTAAGCAAATTGTATGGGTAAAGATTAATTGTCCATACAATTCAAGTGTGAGAGACCTTTGTGAAGAGATTTTACAAAAATTAGATGATGCAATTGGTATTGAACGAACTACACCTGAGATTAGAAATGGTGCTCTGGCTCGCCAGATTGCACAAAGAATTAAATCATCATTTTTGGGTATCCTTGTTATTGATGAAATGCAGAGGCTTAAATTTTCAAGAACCGGGGGTGAGAGTAAGTTGATTGATTTTTTACATGAAATTGTAGATTCCATGGGGGTATCTATGGTTTTTTGTGGAAATCATCCTTTTGACGAGACGCTGACAAAGAAAATGAGAATTGCCAGGCGGGCAGAGTCTGGTGGTTACATGAAAATTAAGAATGTTAGATACGATTCACAAGACTGGCAATCGTTTATTCATTATTTATGGCCATTACAATGGACAAATGTTGAAACTCCATTAAATGATGAGTTAAACGAAAAATTATTCATTTTATCTAAAGGCAATATTGGATTGGCTCAGATGATTTATCGGGGGGCACAATTAAAGGTTATCGGTAGCGGCAATGAAATCATCACTGGCGCAGTCTTGTCGGCCTCTGTACCGGTACTCGTGAGTCATACGGAGGAATATAAGGATACTCCACTCCCGGGGGCCGCGACTGAAGATGAGGAAGCTAAATGGCTCTCTGCATCTAATGAGGGTGATGCTTCGGCTAAAATCATGGCAGAGAAGTCCCTAAAGTCTTTGATCCCTGGGGATATAGACAGGCCACAGCACAAGGAATTCGTAGGAAAAATAGACGAGGTTTTGCGCAATTTCGACGAGAAAATACTGTCTCTTGACCACGATCTTGTTATCAACAGAACAGCTGAAAAGAAAAATACCTACGATGCTCTTCAGCGTTGCGGGCTTATAAATATAGATCCACTTAATAAATTGTAATGAGGTAACAGTTCGTAACGGTCAAAGAGAGGTGTGGGAAATGAGAATGTTGCCTGTTTTGCCTGATGAATCCTTGTTCAGCCGGTTTTGTCGGACAACTACCGTGTACGGTATGTCCCCATCTTCTCTGTTAACGATCATTTTCAACAAACCTGATATGAACGTCCATCCAATTCTCAATTCAGGATTAAAGGCTATTTCTCTTCATACATCCGAAAGTGCAGATCAGCTCTGGCATGAACAGACTTTACTCCCTCTTTTTGCCTGGGCACTACCAATCAGTCGTAATGAAATTATGGATTTCAACACGACCCCTGCCAGGCTTAATCGATTGTGCCGCCTTAGTAATTTTTCACTAGGGCAGCGCACACTATTGAAGTTTTGCCCGGTTTGCGCTCGTGAAGATACTTTTCATTATGGTGTTACTTATTGGCATCTGGCGCATCAGCTTCATGGGGTTACAACCTGCCATCGGCATCCGGTAGCGCTTGAAAGCATCCATGTCCCTTCTTCACCGCACATACGTATTGGACTGATGCCTCCTGTTTCGTATACAGAACAACTTAGCAATGAGATAGACTTCGATTTTGCTAAGTTTTGTTATGAGTCCCTAAATATAATCAGAAGAAAAGATATTACACACCCCAATTACATGGATGTACTTAAAAAGTTGAATTTATTATCATTGGATGGAAATTTAAAGAAAAATGTATTCTACGCACATGTTTATGCTAAGTGCCAGTTATTTGGGGAGGGTTCATCGGGACTTATACCAACATCCCTAACTGATTATCATTACTGGGAGCCTATACTCAAAGACAAATGTTGTCAGCATCCCACAAAGCATCTTTTGCTTTGTTATTGTTTGTTAAATACTTGCTGGCCAACGTATGCAGGAAGTCGTACTAATAAAAAGAAAGAAATCTTTAAAAGTCATAAGAAATACAGTTTTCATATAGTTGAAAATAATACTAGTGTTAGCAACCTTGGGAAGGAATTTAGTCGCAGCAGATGTTACATTAAAACACTTATTTATAAAAAATACCTGAGGGCGTTTAAGCGAAACACAAAAATTAATATATTCACTGAATTGCTTATCAAGTCTATGGCTGTAAGGGGGTTTAGTCTGGCATCCATAGCTGAGAAAAACTCATTATCGGAAGGAGCTGTATCCTCTGTAATTTCATCTTGTTACGGTTTATGCTCATGGCGTAAAAAATGTAAAAAAGATTCTTTAAGACGGCGTCATAAGCAGAAAATATTAAGATTTATACATAATCAATCCGTTTCTATAACACGAAAGTTAGTCAAAGAAAGTTGTTATGCAAGTTTCTATTGGCTAAATAAACATGAATGTGACTGGCTTAATTCCTGTCTTCCTAAAACAATACGATGCTATAAAAATAAAAGAGTAGACTGGAGCGAGAGAGATATTATCTCATCATCATTAATAAATGATGTTTTATCTCAGGGGCAGTACTCGATGTCACTTACAAGTCTAGATGCTTTACTGGGAGGGCATGGCTGGCTTTTGAAATACAGAGATAAACTACCAATGACAATGATACTTCTCAGAAAAATGGAACTAATTAAATAAGAGGGAGTTATATGGTTTACGAAAATGAATTGTGGCACAGTTTTCTTCTGCGTTCACAGATAATGTATAACTTATCCAATTGCAGGAACATAATATCAAAGCATGGCGCACTAAGGTACGATGCCTTTCCTCGTTTCGAACTGATTGATATGTACAAATTGCATAGCTTGCAGGATATATATGACATTCTTGCCACTAGAAATGGTTATATACTAACTTCCAATATAGTGTCGTTATCTTCTGGTGTTTACGGGTATTTTAACGCTGTTGAAGATGCCTGTCGGAAAAATTTTCACATAACTAATTCATATCCATTGGTAAACATCTCAAACATTCGTTACTGTCACAAATGTATTGTTGAAGATATACACTCTAAAGGCATTGGTTATCTGCGTCATAGATGGTTGTTTGAATCTAAATGTGCAGTTCATAGTACCAGTTTATATGAGGTTTGTTTTGATAACTATTTGAATGCAGTGAAAGGACTTAGTGACTTAATTATAAGTGGAATAAATCCTCATGGTTATTGTTCCCTTGTGGTTGACGTTTCAAACCCTTTCAAAAATCCAGTGTATATATTACCATGTGCACGTAATAAAATTTTAAAATGGATTTCGGACAATAAAAATATGCTGATTTACTTTCTCTTTGATCTCTTCAAATGTAAGTCGCATTCAAGTTTATCTAAGGTTATCGAAGTCAAGATAATGCATGATAGATATATTTCTGCGGTATTCAAGATGTTAAGTGAAGTTAATTTTTGTAATTTCAACTCATTTATTTCTGATATTTTTGAGGACGTAAGTTATGCCTCTATCGGACTTGATGATTATTCTGTTAATGTGCATTTTCTCAGGCTAAGGGCTGCAGATTGTAAATTTTGCCAGTTGAATGGTAAATATTTTTGCTCACTTTACAATGTAAAACTTCTTCGCTAATTTCACTTCATTTATAAAATACTAAGAAAGCTAGTTAGATAAGGTTTTATATTTTGACTGGGGCAGGAATAAATTATCACTCATAGAGTTTCCCTGGGGGTTACCACCTGTGTATGATGCCGGTTAGCAACAACGTCTAAAAGACCTGCGATCACGTGGGTCCCTCTCCAGCAAAGGGGCAAGGGGTGCTATATAACGGTGTACTGCTTACCCAATACGGCCTTGTATTTGAAAGATGCCGCATCTTGGCAGGATTCGTATTACAGCCTATAGTCTGTTAATGAGCATTACAGCCTATATGCTGTAAATCCCTGCGTTATGCTTGTTAACCCGTCGATACGGAAGGTCACTTATGAACACTCAATACGCTTTGAAGACTTTGAATCAGTTACGTCCTGTTTTAATCGGCTTTCGCAAAGCCAATGGACTGACGCAAAAAGATGTTTCTGAACGTTTGGGTATAACACAGCAAACTTATGCCCGACTAGAGGCCAACCCTGCAAGTGCGGGTTTTGAGCGTTTGTTTAGGGTGTTCAGCGTCCTTGGAGTGGAGATCGTACTTTCATCCAGGGAACCATTGTCAGATGCAAAGCCCGAATACGGAGCTATGCACAATTATTCTTCACTTCCAGCCAGGCGGGAGAAATGGTGACGCCTGGCGCTTCCCGGTCTAATTTTTCTTCAACAAGATTAACCCCTTAGCGGCCTGAAGTATCAGGTTGCGATAGAGCCTTTCATTTCTTCTGTTATGTTAAATACACCATTTTGAGCTATTTCGCTCGGCCTTAAATTATCTCTTCATTCTTCAGTGAAAATTTTATGTCGATCACATTATCGATGAATTTAGGAAATAATCCGTAAATGAAAATCTATCTTCTTTTAAATTCATCAGTGTCAGTAGCAAATATTACGCATAAAAGAATGGTTATTATTATCATTTAAATTATAAAGCTCATGAGTCAATTCCAAAAAATATAATAAGCATTGAAATCATTACCGTGATTCTGGAGTTTTAACTTTGCCATGTAACCAACCACAAGTTAGTTTCCGGTGTTTTGAGGGGCAGTAAAGTTCTGAAAGCGCGACCAGATCATAATCCCGAAATGTCGTTAAGATATTCTGAATAACGGTTATCCCTGCTTGTTGGCAGGCATTTGAAAATATATTTTGTATTCAGGTTGCAGCAAAACGCTTTCTTACACACAGGACTTCATATGCGGCTCAGAAAATTAAAACTGAAAAACTTCAGAGGCTACAGAAACTCTACTGAAATCATTATTGATGAAAGCATGACGGGTATTGTCGGTCGTAATGACTTTGGGAAATCAACGCTTCTGGAAGCGCTGGCTATTTTTTTTGAAACAGAAGGAATGAAGGCTGACAAGAATGACATGAACTGTTTCAGCCTAAGAGAAGGGGACGGCCGTTTTGAAATAGCCTGTGAATTTGATGACCTGCCCGATTTTATCATGATCGACGACAGGGTGCAGACCACGCTCGCCTCAGAACATCTGCTGAATGAGGACGGCAATTTTGAAATCGTCAAAACGTTTAAAGCAACGACCTCAGGAAAACCGGAGCAGACCTGCATCCGCTGCATCCACCCGGATGAGGAGCCCCTGAGAAATTTACTGGGCATGAAAATTTCTGAGCTCAAGGCGGTGGGAAAAGAAGTTGAAAAAAATGTGGCGGATAAACGCACTGCATCGTTATGGCGTCAGGCCATCAGGGAAGCCGCAGCCCCCTATACCTGTTCGGAAATTATGCTGGATGTCGATAAAGAGTTCGGAACCGACACAAAATCATTATGGGGTAAGATCCTCGATTTGCTGCCCACGTATGCGATTTTCAAAGCCGACAGGGAAAGCAGCGACGGGGATTCCGAAGCTAAAAACCCCTTACAGCAGGCCGTAAAAGACGCTCAGGCTGCGCTGCAGGACAAAATTACAGCGCTGGAAAATGAGATTCAGGACAGCGTCCTGGATGTCGCACAGAGAACGCTGGATAAATTACGTGAAATGGCCCCCGAACTCGCCAGTGAACTGACTCCACGATTTAAGGAGAAACCCAAGTGGACCTTCAATTTCACCCTGGACGGGGAAAATGGCATCCCCATCAATAAGCGCGGCAGCGGGATAAGGAGGCTTATCCTGTTGAATTTTTTTCGGGCTGAGGCTGAAAAGAATGTCGCGGGGACGCCCAGAAATGTGATTTATGCCATAGAGGAGCCTGAAACGTCACAGCATCCGAACTATCAGATGATGCTGATGAAAGCGTTACTGGCACTGGCAGGCCAGCCGCACCGTCAGATTATCGTCACCACCCATGTCCCGGCGCTGGCCGGATTAATCCCTGTCGAAGGCGTACGTTATGTTACCCGAAATGAGGCGGGTGAACCCGTAGTAAAAATGCCGGATGACGCAGTGCTGAAGGAAGCCACTGAAAGCCTGGGGGTGCTGCCAGAGACCGGTATGGAAAGGGCGCAGGGGATTGTTCTGGTAGAGGGAAAGTCGGATGTTACTTTCCTGAGGCATGCGGCCAGTTCATTAAAACAGTCAGGTGCGCTGCCAGCCTCTCTGGAGGACGTGAAAATAGTGCCAGTCCTCATAGGAGGGTGTGGTAGCGTCAAACACTGGGTTACATTGAATCTGGCCAAAGATCTGGGGCTTCCCTGGTGCGTATTTCTGGACTCCGATATTGGGGGAGACCCTGCACAGGTTCTGTCCATCCAGAAGCGTAAAAAAGAAGTAGAGGAGGCCGGTAAGGTATTTTTCGCTACGCGCAAACGTGAGATAGAAAACTATCTGTGCCCGGATCTTATCGAGGAAATTACTGGTGTAGCCGTCACGTTTACGGACACCTGTGACGCTAAAAAAATAATCGGCCGGGCTGTGGGAATGAAACCCGATAATGTACTAGATAAATTCTGGCCTCAGATGACATCAGAAAGAATCATCTCAAGATCAACCTATCATGACGGAACGCAGGAGAGAAGCGAGCTGGTTGAGATCCTGAGCGACATTGTATCCATGACGAGATAATGTATTAAATAAGCATCTCAGGTGCATATATTCCGGTCCTCAACAAAGGACCGGAGTACAGAGTAGTAAAAACCCGAAATTAATCGGGTTTGAATTATATAAAGATTAACCGACTCCCGCGCCCAGGAACGATGTAAAATCACGCTTGTCGTGACATTTCTACAATGTTTACTTTTGACTATCAAGCCATTTATTCATCTGCTCAATTTCACCTTTTTGAGCTTTAATGATGTCCTGCGCGAGCTTTCTCATTTTCGGATCTTTTCCGTATTTGAGCTCGGTCTCAGCCATTGCTATTGCCCCTTCATGGTGCGCTACCATGCCTTTCGCAAAAGCCTTGTCGGGATCGGACTCATTTACGGCAGCCATCATTTTGTCATGCATGTCTTTCATGCCAGCCATATATTCCTGTGACGAAGCCGAGGTAGACATATCAGTCATTTTCATTTCTGAATGTTCTGCTGAAATCGCTGGCAGGGATAACATTAATACTGCAAATAAAGTGTTTCTGGCTTTCATAAAAAATATCCTTTTAGCGTTGATGCCCGTTAACTGTAGCAGAATCTGATAAAAATGCCCCCTGTAGGGGGCAAAGATGTTGCCATATATCCGGTTACGGAAAAATCTATCAAGGAAATAAGGACAGCACAGATACTTCCCTCGCCGTCAGCCTGCACTGAGCATGCGACGATGCGCTTCGGCCATGGCCTGATGTGGGCCAGACTGACCGTTATTCATAAATTCATGGGCAACTGCAGCTCTTTCATGCTCATTCATTGCCGCTAATGACTTCGACGGCCCGGTAGGGGAAACGGTCTGACTTCCCATCATCCTCTGATGACTTTCCACCATTTTCTGGTGCGCATCCGCCGACCCGTTCGTCATGGTTTCATGAGCAATAATGGCCTGTTCATGCTGGTCCATACCGGCCATACGAGGTGCAGTCCCCTGGATCCCGACAGGAGCCGCAGCAGACTGCATCTGGTGAGCAGGTGCCTGTGCATTGTTGACCCGCTCATGGATATTCACGGTTTCAGTGGCCCAGGCCGAAGAAATTAAGCCAAAGCCCAGCAAGGATGCTAATACGATATTTTTCATGATAACTCTCCATTTCTTAATTAGTGATGTCCGGGGGAGTACAACCGGTGTTTTCAGTTCCATAACTGAAACAGGTTCGGAAGTGTTTATTTCTCCGGGAGGGGACTGGATATTCATTTCCTGGCGTCCACTGACGCCGGATATTGATAAAGCAATCCAGCCTTCCTGATAAGTTGCACTAATTATATCGAATGGCTTCTGTTTGCTGCATGACAGGCTAATGACATCTTTGTCATTTAAATCTTTATTCCCAGCACTGGGTGTCCGGAATCATTTTCTCCAGTCTGGGCACGGATAAGATAAAACGCGTTGAGTGTACGTCCGATTCCACCTGCACTCTTCCGTGATGTGCTTCCACGATTGACTTCACAATCGCAAGGCCGATGCCGCTGCCTTCTCCTTTTCGTTGTCTGGACGGATCCACCCGATAAAAACGGTCAAACAACCTTGATAAATGCTCTTCAGGGATTGGTTTCCCCGGATTGTCAATCACAAGGTCAAAAAAGCTCTCCTGCTCTCTTATTGAGACGGTGATTGCCTGTCCCTCTGGGGTATAACGCAGGGCGTTGGATAACAGATTATTGATCGCTCTTCTGAACATTTGTGGATCTCCCTCAACCAGGCAGGGCATCCCGTTAAATTTGAGCATAATATTGCGTTCTTCGGCCCAGGCTTCGAAAAACTCGAAGACTTTCATGACTTCTGCTCTGAGGTCAAACCGAACCCTGTCAGGTATCAGCTGATTATTGTCCGCCTGTGCCAGGAACAGCATGTCGCTGACCATTTTGGTCATCCGGTTATACTCTTCAAGGCTGGAATAGAGGACATCCTCAAGTTCCTTCTGCGTTCGATCCTGACTCAGAGCGATTTCAGTCTGCGTCACCAGATTGGTGATGGGTGTTCTGATCTCGTGCGCGATATCGGCAGAGAAATTGGCCTGGCGGGTAAAAACATCCTCAATCTTTCCAATCATATGATTGAACGAGATAACCAGCTGCTCCAGCTCAATGGGAACGCGTGTCGGTTCCAGCCGCGCATCAAGATTCTCGGAGGTGATGTTTTTAATGGCATTGCTGACATTACGAAGGGGCAGGTGCCCCTGACGGACAGCAATGCGAATGATCAGAACAATCAGCAGGCTTATCACGACGGCAATCGCAATCAGATTTTTTTTCAGCGCATCGAGGTAATGGAGATGGAAATTAATGGAGAGGCCAGTCAGCATGACATAGTTCTGCTGTTTGCCCTGAAATGTCGCCTGGCCAGAGGAGGCGATAATCCTGTATGTTTCCATCTTCATTTCGGACCCGGTATCCATCGGTCCCGCAGGATCCTCCACCGTCCAGAGAAAGACATCCCGTGCGCGGCTGTGCTCGCTAAAATCTGCTGAATTCACTGCCGGGCGTAGTGCCGCCCCCTGAGCTGAGCTAAAGAGCACTTCACCCCTGGGATTGAGGAGCAAAAGGGCAACGTTGCGGTAGCTGGCAATTGATTCCTTTATTTTGCTTATTTTTTTATCATCCGGATCCACCGGGGACTGCAGTATACGGTTCAGTGTGGTGCTGATTTGTTGAAGATCGCTGACATCCTGCTCGGCAAAATGATTTTCAACAGAATGCAGCATAAACCAGGTGAAGGCGATAAAAGCCAGTATCGTGGACAGGCTGATAAAAAAGGTCAGCCGCAGAGCGAGTGAGAAAGGGCGTCTGGAAGGTTTGCTATGCATCCGGGACCTCCAGCATGTAGCCCACGCCCCGGACTGTCTGGATCAGCTTTGTCCCGTAATCGTTGTCTATTTTAGCGCGGAGTCGCTTTACTGCGACATCGATCGCATTAGTGTCGCTGTCAAAATTCATGTCCCAGACCTGAGAGGCAATCAGGGAGCGGGGAAGAACCTCTCCCTGATGGCGAATGAAGAATTCCAGCAGGCTGAACTCTTTACTGGTGAGCACAATGCGGTTTCCGGCGCGACTGACTTTTCTGGATACGAGATCAATCGAGAGGTCAGCCACCTTAAACTGGCTTTCCGTGATCATCGTGTTTCCCCGCCTCAGAAGGGTTCTCACCCGGGCGAGCAGTTCGGCAAACGCAAAGGGTTTAACCAGATAATCGTCCGCACCCAGTTCCAGTCCTTTGACCCTATGTTCGATCGTGCCGAGGGCTGTCAGCAGTAAGACCGGCATACCCTTTCCGGCAGTGCGCAGCATGCGGATGATATCCCAGCCGTTCACATCAGGTAGCATGATATCCAGAATGACTAAATCATACTCGGCTGTCATGGCGAGATGATATCCGGTAAGACCATTATCAGCGTGATCCACTACGAACCCTGCCTCTGTAAGCCCTTTGCTGAGATATTCACCTGTTTTAATTTCGTCTTCGACGATCAATATTTTCATCTTGCTCCCCGGCTGGCTGCTAATGTCATTCTATTGCGCCCACGATCGTTATCAACGGATTACAGCAAAAATGACAACATTGTCATTATCCTGTCACCCGGCAAACAGAGAGCGTTAGGTAAAGTACCCCTATCAATACTCTGGACTTCATTTGAACCATTTACCAGGTCTGCCTGGACGAGAAGCGTTATGTTCAAATTAAAATTACTCAGCATTAGCACGATATTCATCCTGGCAGGCTGCGTGTCGCTTGCGCCTGAATATCAGCGGCCCGCAGCACCGGTACCCCAGCAGTTTTCACTGTCCCATAACAGCCTGACGCCAGCGGTAAATGGCTATCAGGATACGGGCTGGCGTAACTTTTTTGTCGATCCCCAGGTTACCCGGTTGATCGGTGAAGCTCTGACTAATAACCGTGATTTGAGAATGGCTGCCCTGAAGGTTGAAGAGGCCCGAGCCCAGTTCAACGTCACGGATGCAGATCGTTATCCCCAGCTGAATGCCTCATCCGGGATAACATACAGCGGTGGTCTGAAAGGTGACAAGCCGACCACACAGGAGTACGACGCGAGACTGGAGCTCAGCTATGAGCTCGATTTTTTCGGCAAACTTAAGAACATGAGTGATGCTGACCGCCAGAACTACTTTGCCAGCGAAGAAGCCCGTCGGGCCGTACACATCCTGCTGGTCTCCAACGTTTCACAGAGCTATTTCAGCCAGCAACTGGCGTACGAACAACTCCGTATTGCGCGGGAAACGCTGAAAAATTATGAACAGTCCTATGCTTTCGTTGAGCAACAGCTCGTGACCGGGAGTACGAACGTTCTGGCACTTGAACAGGCGAGAGGACAAATCGAAAGTACCCGCGCCGAAATAGCCAAACGAGAAGGCGATCTGGCTCAGGCAAACAATGCCCTGCAACTGGTGCTGGGAACGTACCGCGCACTTCCGTCAGAAAAAGGGATGAAAGGCGGGGAGATCGCACCAGTAAAATTGCCACCAAATCTATCTTCACAAATTTTGCTGCAGCGACCGGATATTATGGAAGCGGAATATCAGCTGAAAGCGGCTGATGCCAATATTGGCGCAGCGCGAGCGGCCTTTTTCCCCTCCATTACCCTGACCAGTGGTCTTTCCGCAAGCAGTACGGAGCTGTCAAGCCTGTTTACGTCAGGAAGTGGAATGTGGAATTTTATCCCTAAAATTGAAATTCCTATTTTTAATGCTGGCAGGAATAAAGCCAATCTGAAGCTGGCTGAAATTCGCCAGCAACAATCGGTGGTTAATTACGAACAAAAAATTCAGTCAGCCTTTAAGGATGTTTCCGACACGCTTGCGCTGCGCGACAGCCTTAGCCAGCAACTTGAGTCACAGCAGCGTTATCTTGATTCACTTCAGATAACTCTCCAGCGTGCCAGAGGATTATATGCAAGTGGTGCTGTCAGTTACATCGAAGTGCTGGATGCAGAACGTTCCCTCTTCGCTACGCAGCAAACCATTCTCGATCTTACCTATTCCCGACAGGTTAACGAAATTAATCTGTTTACCGCGCTGGGTGGCGGTTGGGTAGAGTAAATTTATTTAATTAATCAGGAAATTAAAAATGCGTAATTCACTTAAAGCCGTTTTATTTGGTGCCTTCTCTGTCATGTTTTCTGCCGGTCTTCATGCTGAAACACATCAGCATGGCGATATGAATGCTGCCAGTGATGCTTCGGTACAGCAGGTTATCAAGGGCACCGGTGTCGTTAAAGACATTGATATGAATAGTAAAAAGATTACCATTTCGCACGAAGCAATCCCTGCTGTGGGCTGGCCTGCAATGACCATGCGCTTCACTTTTGTTAATGCAGACGACGCTATCAATGCCCTGAAAACCGGCAACCATGTCGATTTCTCGTTTATTCAGCAGGGCAATATCTCCTTACTCAAAAGCATTAACGTTACGCAATCCTGATTATCAGTCCGGAGCGAATACATCCAGTGCGCCTGAACATTCATTAAGGGATTACTGTGAATGAATGATCGGGCGCATATGCCAGGTGTTTTGATTTTTCAGCGAGAAATTGTATGGCTTCTTTAAAGATAAAATATGCTGCAATAATTATCAGCAGCCTCATAGCAGGGGGGCTGATATCGGTTACTGCCTGGCAGTATGTAAACTCATCACAAAAAACAGTACAAACCGAACAAAAGGCACCGGAGCGAAAGGTACTTTTCTGGTATGACCCGATGAAACCGGATACCAAATTTGATAAACCCGGAAAATCTCCCTTTATGGATATGGACCTGGTGCCAAAATATGCTGATGAAAGCGGCGATAAAAGCAGTGGCGGGATCCGTATCGATCCAACGCAGGTTCAGAATCTGGGATTAAAAACGCAAAAAGTCACGCGAGGAATGCTGAATTATTCTCAGACAATCCCGGCTAATGTCAGTTACAACGAGTATCAGTTTGTCATTGTGCAGGCGCGCTCTGACGGTTTCGTCGAAAAAGTGTATCCCCTGACGATTGGCGATCATGTGAAGAAAGGCACTCCGCTTATCGATATCACCATTCCTGAATGGGTTGAGGCACAAAGTGAGTTCCTGCTGTTATCCGGTACAGGCGGTACGTCAACCCAGATAAAAGGGGTTCTGGAGCGACTTCGTCTGGCTGGTATGCCGGAAGAGGATATTCAAAGGCTGCGTTCAACCCGCACAATCCAGACCCGTTTTACCATTAAAGCACCTATTGATGGTGTCATTACTGCGTTTGACCTGCGCACCGGAATGAATATTTCGAAAGATAAAGTAGTGGCTCAGATTCAGGGGATGGACCCGGTCTGGATCAGCGCTGCAGTGCCAGAATCTATCGCATATCTGCTGAAAGATACGTCGCAGTTTGAAATTTCGGTACCGGCTTATCCGGATAAAACATTCCATGTCGAAAAATGGAACATTCTTCCCAGCGTGGATCAGACAACCCGTACGCTTCAGGTCCGTCTCCAGGTTTCTAATAAGGATGAGTTTCTCAAGCCGGGCATGAATGCCTATCTGAAACTGAATACCAAGAGCCAGGAGATGCTGCTGATACCAAGCCAGGCCGTTATCGATACCGGCAAAGAACAGCGCGTGATTACTGTTGATGATGAAGGCAAGTTTGTGCCGAAACAGATCCACGTTCTGCATGAATCACAGCAACAGTCCGGCATTGGCTCCGGCCTGAATGAAGGCGATACCGTGGTGGTCAGTGGCCTGTTCCTCATTGACTCCGAAGCCAATATTACGGGCGCGCTGGAACGTATGCGCCACCCTGAAAAAACAGAAAACAGTATGCCAGCAATGTCTGAGCAGCCTGTAAATATGCATTCAGGGCACTGAGGAGACGACGATGATTGAATGGATTATCCGGCGCTCTGTCGCCAACCGTTTCCTGGTCATGATGGGCGCACTGTTTCTCAGCATCTGGGGCACATGGACGATAATTAACACGCCGGTCGATGCGCTGCCTGACCTGTCAGATGTGCAGGTCATTATTAAAACCAGCTATCCCGGACAGGCCCCGCAGATTGTAGAAAACCAGGTCACCTATCCGCTTACCACCACCATGCTGTCCGTACCTGGCGCAAAAACCGTGCGTGGCTTTTCACAGTTCGGTGATTCGTATGTGTATGTCATTTTTGAAGACGGCACCGATCTGTACTGGGCCCGTTCGCGCGTGCTGGAATACCTGAATCAGGTTCAGGGCAAACTGCCTGCGGGTGTGAGCTCTGAAATCGGCCCGGACGCCACGGGAGTGGGCTGGATATTTGAATATGCCCTTGTCGATCGCAACGGAAAACACGACCTTTCAGAACTGCGCTCTCTGCAGGACTGGTTCCTGAAATTTGAGCTGAAAACCATCCCGAACGTGGCTGAGGTCGCTTCGGTTGGCGGCGTGGTGAAACAGTACCAGATTCAGGTCAATCCGGTAAAACTGTCCCAGTACGGTATCAGCCTGCCCGAAGTGAAACAGGCACTTGAATCGTCTAACCAGGAGGCCGGTGGCTCATCCGTTGAAATGGCCGAAGCGGAGTATATGGTCCGTGCCAGCGGTTATCTTCAGAGCATTGATGATTTTAATAACATCGTCCTGAAAACAGGTGAGAACGGCGTGCCGGTTTATCTGCGGGATGTTGCCCGCGTGCAGACCGGGCCCGAAATGAGGCGTGGTATTGCCGAGCTGAACGGCCAGGGAGAAGTCGCCGGCGGCGTGGTGATCCTGCGGTCGGGTAAAAATGCGCGCGACGTTATCACGGCAGTGAGGGATAAACTGGAGACGCTGAAGGCCAGCCTGCCGGAAGGCGTTGAAATCGTGACCACCTACGATCGCAGCCAGTTAATCGACCGGGCGATTGATAACCTCAGCTCCAAACTTCTGGAAGAGTTTATCGTGGTGGCCATCGTCTGTGCTCTGTTCCTGTGGCACGTACGTTCTGCCCTGGTGGCGATTATCTCTCTGCCGCTTGGCCTGTGTATCGCCTTTATCGTCATGCACTTCCAGGGACTGAACGCCAATATCATGTCGCTGGGAGGGATAGCGATTGCCGTCGGTGCGATGGTGGATGCCGCCATTGTGATGATTGAAAATGCGCACAAACGGCTTGAGGAGTGGGATCATCAGCATCCGGGTGAGCAGATTGACAACGCCACCCGCTGGAAGGTGATTACCGACGCCTCCGTGGAAGTGGGACCCGCGTTGTTCATTAGCCTGCTGATCATCACCCTGTCCTTTATTCCTATCTTTACCCTGGAAGGGCAGGAAGGTCGTCTGTTTGGCCCGCTGGCATTCACGAAAACGTACTCCATGGCGGGAGCGGCCGCACTGGCCATCATCGTCATTCCTATTCTGATGGGATTCTGGATCCGGGGGAAAATTCCTGCCGAGACAAGTAACCCCCTGAACCGGGTGCTGATCAAAGCGTATCATCCTTTGCTGCTGCGGGTCCTCCACTGGCCAAAAACAACCCTGCTGGTTGCGGCCTTGTCCATTTTCACGGTTATCTGGCCACTGAGTCAGGTGGGCGGTGAATTTCTGCCGAAGATTAACGAGGGCGATCTGCTGTATATGCCGTCGACCTTGCCTGGCGTCTCTCCGGCAGAAGCTGCAGCGCTCCTGCAGACAACAGACAAGTTAATCAAAAGCGTTCCTGAAGTGGCTTCTGTATTTGGCAAGACCGGTAAAGCAGAGACCGCAACGGATTCCGCGCCGCTCGAAATGGTGGAAACCACGATCCAGCTCAAACCTGAGGATCAGTGGCGTCCCGGCATGACAATTGACAAGATTATTGATGAACTCGACAGGACAGTCCGTTTACCTGGTCTGGCAAACCTCTGGGTGCCGCCTATCCGTAACCGTATTGATATGCTCTCAACCGGGATCAAAAGCCCGATAGGTATCAAAGTGTCCGGGACTGTTCTGTCCGATATCGACGCGACGGCGCAGAGTATCGAGGCGGTAG
>ERZ779746.245-NODE-245-length-33279-cov-4.379545_pt1 | contig 33279 bp, 30 predicted proteins | sample MGYA00511888_ERZ779746 | MGnify/ENA primary metagenome ERZ779746 (study PRJEB29588, sample SAMEA1964695) | human gut metagenome | biome: human gut; feature: human-associated habitat; material: faeces | place: Denmark | collected 2008/2010 ... | reverse complement strand
TTGGTGATTTTGAACTTTTGCTTTGCCACGGAACGGTCTGCGTTGTCGGGAAGATGCGTGATCTGATCCTTCAACTCAGCAAAAGTTCGATTTATTCAACAAAGCCCACTTTTGATACAATGTTAAAACATTCAATAGCTTGCTATACATCCTTTGATTACAAGTTATCTCTGGTGGCGTTGTTGCTCAAATCAGGGAACTATCCCGCAGTTTGGTGATCTGATCTCTTAGGTTCACCACCGGGAGCGCCAGATGGGCAAGTCCAAGCACAAGATCAGCAACTGGAAACAGTACAACCAAGCCTTGGTGCAACGTGGTTCGTTGACCGTCTGGATGGATGAGCAAGCCATCCAGCAGTGGCATTGCCAGACCCATCATGGCCGCCGAGGGCGAGGCTTCCATTACAGCGACTCCGCCATTGAAACCGCGCTGATGCTCAAGGCGGTATTCAAGCTACCGCTGCGTGCCTTGGAAGGCTTCATCAACTCGCTGTTCCAGCTGATGAATGTGCCCTTACAGTCGCCGGACTACAGCTGTATCAGCAAGCGCGCCAAGACGGTCGAAATCAAGTACCGCCTACCGAGCCATGGCCCAGTAGCTCACCTGGTCATCGATGCCACCGGACTCAAGGTCTATGGCGAGGGCGAATGGAAAATTCGCAAGCACGGCAAGGAGAAACGCCGCGTCTGGCGCAAGCTTCACCTGGCCGTAGATGCGGCGACCCATGCCATCGTCGCAGCCGAAGTCAGCCTGGAAACGGTGGGCGATAACGAGGTGCTGCCCACGCTGCTCAACCCCTTGCGCCGCAAGATAGAACAAGTCAGCGCCGATGGTGCCTATGACACCAAAGCCTGTTATGCCCTACTACAAAAGAAGGGCGCCAAGGCCACCATACCGCCGAGAAAAAATGCGGCATTCTGGAAGACAGGCCATCCACGCAACGAGGCGGTTGCCGCGCTCAAGGCAGGAGAGCTGGAGCAATGGAAAAAGGACTCTGGCTATCATCAGCGCTCGATAGCTGAGACCGCCATGTATCGCTTCAAGCAGCTCATCGGTCCGAAACTGAGTCTGCGGAGCTACAACGCCCAGGTGGGTGAGATCCTGGCTGGGGTAAAAGTCATGAACAAGGTCATAGGGCTTGGTATGCCCATTCGGCAGGCCGTCAACTAAGCCCGCCCGGCGGGTTGGGGAGCGAGTATCCGACTTTGGATTTGATCAACAAGGCCCCAAGAACGTCTTTTTAAAATATTATAGCCAGTCTGTAACTGAACTTGTTCATTGGTCAGAATCGGATGCTAAATATTATCAGGAAGCAATAGGTCAAACGTTGAAAGACTATTTGCCTGACCAAGGAGAGAAGAGTGAGTAATATAAAAATCGATTCGCGTTCGGGTGAACGACTCAGTTTTTTCCAGTTGTTTGAACAAAGATATATGCAGGTAGAAACCCCTATAATCCAACGGGATTATGCCCAAGGCCGGATAGAAGTTGCAGAGGTTAGAGATACCTTTTTACAAGCATTACATGGCTATTTGGAAAAAGGTCTGCCTTTTCAGGATTTGGACTTCGTTTATGGTAGCGTGATTAGCAATGATACTGGACGGCATCGTTTCATCCCCTTGGATGGTCAGCAACGGTTGACCACCTTGTTCTTACTACACTGGTATCTTGCTCAAATTGCAGATCAGCAAGAATCCTTTCGACGGGTATTAAGTACGGACGGGAACTCCCATTTTACCTATGAAACTCGCAGTAGTTCGAGAGAGTTTTGCAATGCATTGGTTGGCAATGATATAGATTTCTGTGCTTTGTTGCTGGAGTCTGGTACTGAGTGTCTGAGTAAGACGATTAAAGACAGGTCATGGTTCTATTTATCGTGGGAGAGTGACCCTACTATTAGTTCAATGCTGACGATGCTGGATGCGATTCATCTCCATTTTTCTGGAAATGTAGATTACTTTGATAAGCTTACCGACAAAGACAAACCGGTAATTACATTTAGATTTCTTAACCTTGCTGAATTCAACCTCACGGATGATTTGTATATCAAAATGAATGCCCGAGGCAAGCCGCTGACAGAATTTGAAAATTTTAAGGCAAGGCTGGAAAAAACCATTAAATCATTCACCGGAGATTGGCCGGAATATAGACTAAGTTTCAAATATACGCCTGTGTCTGGCTATGAATATTTCATTCATAAAATTGATACGGATTGGGCTGATCTGTTCTGGTGCTATCGAAATGTTGTAACCAAAGATAATTCTTTTGATGATGAGTTAATGAACTATATTGCCATATGTGCAGCCAACTTTCTGTTACTGCAAGAAGCAGAGGATAGTTATAGCTTACAAAAGCAACTGTTTGGTTCGGGTGGTAAAGTTAACTCATTATCCTTTATGGAGTATGAACAGTATGGATATTTGTCACAGACGCTAATAGCTGAATTGATTATGCAACTGGATCTGTTACGTGGTCATGCTAGTTCATGCTCGGGTTTGTCCATATATCTGGAAAATAACAGATATTATGATGAAGAATCTATTTTCAAAAAAATCATTACCAATAACTCAAGTTTTTCGGAAAAGGTGAGGTTTCATGCTTTTTACGCTGGTGTAGCGAATGGCAAGATAGGGGAGGAGTTAGCATCCTGGATGCGAGTTGTATTCAACCTCACGGAAAACACTATTTTCAATACTATAGATGATTATCATAAAGCATTGCTGTCTATCAATGAATTGTCCCAACGTGATGATACTGTGCTGAATTTACTCATCCAGGATGTAATGATAAAAGGTTTTCTCGCGGTTCAAGTATCTGAAGAAAAACTGAAAGCTCATCTTTTGATAAAATCTTCTGAGTGGAAGGAGGCTATTCTTGCACTTGAAAACCACGAATATTTCAGGGGGCAAATAGGTTTCGCATTGAAGTTCAGCGGTATTGCTGACTACTTTAACAGTCACGGAAACGTTGATTGGGATGATGTGAAGGAAAACTATTTTACACGATTCAAACACTATGCAGATACTAGTTCGGCAGTATTTAGTGCAATAGGCGAAAGCTCGGAAGTATTAGATTTTGCATGGGAGCGTGCTGTGCTTTCAAAAGGTGACTATCTTACCTCGACAACAGCGGATAGATTCAACCTTCTCAGTTCACGTACAAATAAGAATAACGTCGAACGCGATCATTCCTGGCATCGTCTATTGCGGCAAGACTCAAATATTCTTTGGAATGCACGGCAACAACATGTTAAAGCCGTGTTGGATGATCCGGATTTTGATATGGGTGATTTAAGGGGTGGATTAGAGAGGATTTGTGCTAAGGCATTAAGTGAGCAGCCATTTAACTGGCGTACTATCTTGATTGAGAAGCCAGAGTTATTTAGCCTTTCTAATCAGGGGTTTATTGTATTGAATACTCACGAGAGCGTATTGTTACATGAGTCTCAGCGAAATCACTATCAAAGTGAACTTTATTCCAAGTACTTAGAGTTGGAATTAAAAGATAGAAAACTGAATACAGCTCCTTTCAAGCACAAGTTCTACAATAGCGTACGTAGTGGGGAAGATATATCATTTCTACATTTAAGTGGTTTTTCTCTTCATGGGCAACAGGTTGAGTTGGAAATATTCTTCAGAGACAACCAATATAACATCTTGTTCTACCGAAATGATGAGACAGTACCATTCTCAGATGAACTGCAGAGTGCTATGGAATCTTGTGGATTTATTGTTCTAGCTGATTCGAAGGATTACAATCCTGAAGACTGGCAATGTAGTGATGATAATTATGTGTACTACTGTGAAGAGCCTGATCGCGCATTAGCAATAATATCCAACCTTTGCACTCGGCTAAGTGATCTAGCCCGCGAGCAATTGTCATAGCATTAAGTGAGATTGCTGTATGTGAATACATGCAGTAACACGAAACCACCGTGTGGTCAGATACAACGTGACACACGGTGAGTTTAAGCTATGTGCTGATTCTGTGCTCAGCGTAATCCAAGTCTATCTATTTACTGCCAATTACAGTCAAGTAGAAGGACAACTACAGCAAAGTTTCGCAATGCACTGCTATGTAACTCATTGATCCTGCGTAGAATTTAAAATCCCTCGGCGTTCGCGCTGTGCGGGTTCAAGTCCCGCTCCGGGTACCATGGGAAAGATAAGAATAAAATCAAAGCAATAAGCAGTGTCGTGAAACCACCTTCGGGTGGTTTTTTTGTGCCTGCAACTTGTCGTTACACCCTCCTTAATTTTTAATCACCGGCAAAGCCACTCAAAAAGTATCTCTGATACGGACCGGCATGTAAGATAGGTGCTGGCGAGTTGAGATCCACAAGGAAAAGCGTATGAAAACGGGACCGTTAAACGAAAGTGAGTTTGAATGGCTGGACGATATTCTGACCAAATACAACACTGACCACGCCATCCTTGATGTAGCGGAGCTGGACGGTTTATTGACGGCGGTGTTGAGTTCTCCGCAAGAGATTGAACCGGCACAGTGGCTGGTTGCCGTGTGGGGTGGGGCTGACTATGTGCCGCGCTGGGCGTCAGAGAAAGAGATGACGCGCTTTATGAATCTGGCTTTTCAACATATGGCCGATACCGCAGAGCGTCTGAACGAATTCCCGGAGCAGTTTGAGCCGTTATTCGGCTTGCGAGAAGTTGATGGCAGCGAGCTGACGATTGTTGAGGAGTGGTGCTTTGGCTATATGCGGGGCGTGGCACTTTCTGACTGCTCAACGTTGCCCGATTCGTTAAAACCAGCGCTGGAGGCGATTGCGCTGCACGGTACTGAGGAAAACTTCGAGCGGGTAGAGAAAATGTCGCCAGAAGCGTTTGAAGAGAGCGTAGATGCCATTCGACTGGCGGCGCTTGATCTACATGCGTACTGGATGGCGCATCCGCAGGAAAAAGCTGTTCAGCAACCGATCAAAGCAGAAGAGAAACCGGGGCGTAACGATCCTTGCCCGTGCGGTAGTGGTAAGAAATTTAAGCAGTGCTGCCTGCATTAAGAGGTCAAATTGGGTGTCAGCGTTAATTCTGGCACCCAATAAGGAATTTGAGGCTATCTGATCACCCCACTTCTGGTAACAACCCTGCCGCAATCAAAAATTGCACGCCAATCACAGCAATACCACAGAGAAACACCACCACCAGCGCCGGACGACCACCTTTCACCCGGTAACCCGCCTGAGGATTGTGCTTTCTGCTTTGCCAGGTCAACAGCGAAGGGATAATCAATGCCAGTACCGCCAGCGCCACACCGGCGTAACCCAGCGCCATCACAAATCCTCGTGGATAAAACAGTGCAAACGCCAACGGCGGCAGAAAGGTAATTGCACCAGTTTGCAACCGTCCACCAACGGTATTTGAACGCTGAAATAAATCAGCCAGATAATCAAATAAGCCTAACGCAACGCCGAGAAATGACGTGGCGAGGGCTAAATCAGCAAATAAATGCACTGCCAGCTCAACATGCGGAGAGGCCACCATTTCGCGTAACGCCTGTAACAGCCCGTTTAATCCAGCATGATTAGCCAGCAATCCCATAAAGGTTGTTGAATCAATGCTGCCAAGCGTTGCCACCTGCCAGAAAATATATGCCACCAGGGGGATCGCACTACCGGTTATAAACACCCAGCGTAGCTTACGAACGTTGCCATCCATATAGCTGACAATACTCGGCACGCTACCGTGAAAACCAAATGAGGTAAAAATCACCGGGATTGCTGACAGAGCCAGCCCCTGTTGCAACGGCAGGGTTAAAAGATTCACTTTGTGAATATGCGGTAGTAGCAATACCAGCATCACCACCAGAAAAATAATTTTGGCGCTGAACAGAAAACGGTTAAATAAATCGACCAGCGATGTTCCAACACAAACCACGCCACCGGCAACAAAAGTGAACAACAGCACGCCAGCGGTTGCCGACATTGAAATACCTGTCCAGTCGCTGATGCTGGAGGCCAACAATTCACCGGCACCGCTGATGTATGCCGCAGTCAGAGCATACATTAAGAACATCATACTGAAGCCCGTCAGCCATTGACCGTAGCGTCCCAGATAGCGTTTTGCCAGCGTGCCCAGACCGGTATCTGCCGGAACATGCTGGTACACCTCCAGCAGTAATAGCGCCGTGTAGCACATCAACGCCCAAAGCCCAATCAACAAGATTAACGTAACGCTAAAACCAACACCGGCCGCAGCCAGCGGCATTGCCAGCATGCCTGCGCCAATTGTGGTTCCCGCCACGATAAAAACACTTCCCAGAGTTCTGTTTTTCACGCTTTCTTCTGTCCTGACGATCTTTATGAGTGATATCTGCGGCGCAGGTTAAGGCATAACGGCTACTTCGTCAAACCGACGTTACATATGGTGTAAATATAAATGTACAATAAAAAGCATTCAGTTCTGCTCTGGCGCAAAGTCTTCATAAGCGGCAATCGCTACGCTAGGCTTTTTTTGAGGAGGAACGATGGACTCTATTCACGGTCATGAAGTGTTAAATATGATGATTGAATCAGGCGAGCAATATACGCATGCCAGTCTGGAAGCAGCAATTAAAGCGCGTTTTGGTGAACAGGCACGTTTTCACACCTGCTCGGCAGAAGGGATGACTGCGGGAGAGCTGGTAGCGTTTCTGGCAGCAAAAGGCAAATTTATACCTTCAGAAGAAGGTTTTTCGACCGATCAGAGTAAGATTTGCCGTCACTGATTTGAAACGGCGGCAGAAAACCTGCCGCCTGAGAGCATTAGTTTTGTGTGTCGAGGGTAGAGAGTTCTTTGTCGATAAAATACAGACCTTCGCCGCTTTTGCCTGCCAGGCTTAATTTATCAATAATCGATTTGAACAGTTTCTCTTCTTCATGCTGCTCAGAAACATACCATTGCAGGAAATTAAATGTTGGGTAGTCCTGATTGGTCATTGCAGCATGAGCCAGTTCGTTAATTTTCTGCGTGATTAATTGTTCGTGTTTATAGGTTTCCTGGAATAATTCATCAAGTGAGGAATATTCAGCAAACGGAGATTCAACGGTATTAATACGCGGTAAATTGCCGGTATCAGTCAGGTAATCAAACAGACGCTGCATATGCGTCATCTCTTCCTGGGCGTGACGGCGCAGGAACGCGGCAGCACCTTCGAAGGTATGATAGCTGCACCAGGCGCTCATTTGCTGATAAAGCAGTGAAGAGTACAGTTCCAGGTTCATCTGCTCATTAAGTTTTTCAATCATTTCTGGTTTCAGCATGATAGTGCTCCACAAAGGTTATATTTGTTGCTGTGGCGTCACTATAATTTGTTATTTTATTATTTGCAAAAGGTAAAATATAAACTTCAATTATTAAAAATACGAATGGGAATAAAACGCATTACCGCTATTTCTTTAATCAGCGAAGATCCCCTCGCTGATTAAAATATTTAGAGAAAGACAGGGAAGGCGGAATGATGGCACTGATATGACAAAGTGAATTCCGTATTCAAACATAAGGAACCCGCAAAAAGGCTACAGTTGCCTACTGGCTGACCAAAGGGGACCGCGTGGGTATAGCCTTCCTGCTGGCATGCGCGATCGGCGATCCCGCGACTGACATAACGATCGGTATGGGCATGCTGCAAAAAAGCCTGGTCATAAACCAACCGTACAATACCTGTTGCCGCGTCAACTTCGCTCACATGGGCCTGGCGAGTAACCGTACACCCCGCCAGCGTTATTAATGAAAGAGTCAGAATCAGAAGTCTCATGGTCCAGCCAGAAGAGTAAGAGAAAGCACTATTTTACGCGTTACAGCGCTGCGACAATGGCCGGAAAAGACGCCTGGCAGGCGCTATTTCTTGCCATCTGTAGGTGTCAGAAATAGGGGGGCTGTTTTTTGATTATCATTTTTATAACATTAAAGGGGTATTTATGTGATTTGTATCACATAAAGATTGATTTTTGTGATGGTTGTCATATTATAAGCGCAAAGACAATAACACCTGTATAACAAATGGTCGGAGTGCCGCGATGAAACTGCGCAAAATCCTGAAAAGTATGTTCAATAACTATTGCAAGACGTTCAAAGACGTACCGCCAGGCAATATGTTCCGATAATAAAAAACCTGCTCCGGCAGGTTTTTTTGTGTCCTGATGAGGGTGGATGTGACTATCGCTGAAGATGTGAAGCCGCTACTATAACGGCTTTCAAAATGCTATCAGGAGTTTACGATGTCCCAGCCGCTGAATGCCGATCAGGAACTGGTTTCTGATGTGGTTGCTTGCCAGTTGGTTATCAAACAAATTCTGGATGTTCTCGATGTAATCGCGCCCGTTGAAGTTCGCGAAAAAATGTCCAGCCAGCTGAAGAATATCGACTTTACTAACCATCCCGCCGCCGCAGACCCGGTCACCATGCGGGCAATCCAAAAAGCCATCGCGCTGATTGAACTCAAGTTTACCCCACAGGGTGAATCCCATTAAAAAACCGCTGCTTCAAAAAGATGAGGCAGAGGTTTCTCAAAAACTTCATCGGCGCAATGCATTAGCGCCGATGTATGATCAATGCAGCTGATGCGACACGACATTCAGAACATGTTGGTCGGTCTGCACAGGGCACATACCCGCAAGTTTCGCACTGCGCACTTCATCAAGAATGGTTTGCAGCAACAGGCCATCATGCTGCTGTTCTTTTTCCAGATCGCGCAGGAAATTGACGGTTGAATCATCATTCAGTTCTTTCGCTTCATCGGCTAACTGCGCCAGCGTGCTTGAACGTTGCTCGTATTCTTCCATCGTTTTTTGGAACAGTTCTTCCAGAGAGTTCAGTTTTTCACCGGGAACATCAATGGCTTTAACGATGGGGGTAGCGCCGACACTCTTCATAAAGTTAAACATGCGCATCATTTGGGTCACATTACTCTGTGCCTGGGCGCGAAGGAAAGTGGCGGTGCCGTTCAGACTCTGTTCAGAACACCAGTTACTCAGGTGAAGGTAGAGATTGGATGCGTAAAACTCGCGGTTCATTTGAGAGTTGAGTTTGAGAAGCATTCCAGCGGTTGCCATACCTAATATCCTTATATCCAGAAGTGGAGAGGTGCAAGATAAATCAAAACACCATAATTACTGTTTGCAGAATAATTCCTTTCTGCCGGTCCGAAATGTGATCGTGGAGTCAATTCTGACGATGATCTGAAATAAGAATAACGTCTGAACGGGTATAAGAAAATGCTTAAATCATCAAGTTTATATATTTTTACATTTCATTGATGAAATCAATGTAACTGCAATGAATTTTAATGATAGTGCTTTTTGTATCTTGTTGATATTAACCGATGAATTTGAATTCATGATGAAGTGATGATTTTATAAAACGTTTTTTCATTTTTGCGAGATAGCTCTCATTATACGTGTTCTGTTAATTAATGAGCACAGTGATAATTAATGGCGAAATGAATGACGCGCATTTTCCACATCTTTGAGTTGTGGTTATTACACCATTTCAAAAACTCAACGCCAGGTAATGCGGCCTATTGACTGGTTAAAAAGAGGACATCCCGCATGGGTACCAAAGACAACAAGGATTTCCAGGCTAATCTTATGGATTAATCTGCTGTGCATTCAACAATTTGTCTGACAAATTGGCTTTTCCTTATGTCTTTTCCCGCTAAATTTATGCACGTTCTCACTGTAATTCTGCGATGTGATATTGCTCTCCTATGGAGAATTAATTTCTCGCTAAAACTATGTCAACACGGTCACTTATCTTTTAGTTAAAAGGTAATGCTTTGTTTTCCGATTAATTTAACGAATGTCATTCGTTTTTGCCCTACACAAAACGACACTAAAGCTGGAGAGAACCATGCACAAATTTACTAAAGCCCTGGCAGCCATTGGTCTGGCAGCCGTTATGTCACAATCCGCTATGGCGGAGAACCTGAAGCTCGGTTTCCTGGTGAAGCAACCGGAAGAGCCGTGGTTCCAGACCGAATGGAAGTTTGCCGATAAAGCCGGGAAGGATTTAGGGTTTGAGGTTATTAAGATTGCCGTGCCGGATGGCGAAAAAACATTGAACGCGATCGACAGCCTGGCAGCCAGTGGCGCAAAAGGTTTCGTTATTTGTACTCCGGACCCCAAACTCGGCTCTGCCATCGTCGCGAAAGCGCGTGGCTACGATATGAAAGTCATTGCCGTGGATGACCAGTTTGTTAACGCCAAAGGTAAGCCAATGGATACCGTTCCGCTGGTGATGATGGCGGCGACTAAAATTGGCGAACGTCAGGGCCAGGAACTGTATAAAGAGATGCAGAAACGGGGTTGGGATGTCAAAGAAAGCGCGGTGATGGCGATTACCGCCAACGAACTGGATACCGCCCGCCGCCGTACAACGGGTTCTATGGACGCACTGAAAGCGGCCGGATTCCCGGAAAAACAAATTTATCAGGTACCTACCAAATCTAACGACATCCCGGGGGCATTTGACGCTGCCAACTCAATGCTGGTTCAACATCCGGAAGTTAAACATTGGCTGATCGTCGGTATGAACGACAGCACCGTACTTGGCGGCGTACGTGCAACCGAAGGTCAGGGCTTTAAAGCAGCCGATATCATCGGTATTGGTATTAACGGTGTGGATGCCGTAAGCGAACTGTCTAAAGCACAGGCAACCGGCTTCTACGGTTCCCTGCTGCCAAGCCCGGATGTTCATGGCTATAAATCCAGCGAAATGCTTTACAACTGGGTAGCAAAAGACGTTGAACCGCCAAAATTTACCGAAGTTACCGACGTGGTACTGATCACGCGTGACAACTTTAAAGAAGAACTGGAGAAAAAAGGTTTAGGCGGTAAGTAATTTGCCGGAAAAATTCCCCTCTGCATGATGCAGAGGGGGTGTGAACGACCAGTGATTCACGGAGACGTTATGCAACAGTCTACCCCGTATCTCTCATTTCGCGGCATCGGTAAAACGTTTCCCGGCGTTAAGGCGCTGACGGATATTAGTTTTGACTGCTATGCCGGTCAGGTTCATGCGTTGATGGGTGAAAATGGCGCAGGAAAATCAACTCTCTTAAAAATCCTCAGCGGCAACTATGCGCCAACCACGGGTTCTGTAGTGATTAATGGGCAGGAAATGTCCTTTTCCGACACGACCGCAGCACTTAACGCGGGCGTGGCGATTATTTACCAGGAACTGCATCTCGTGCCGGAAATGACCGTCGCGGAAAACATCTATCTCGGCCAGCTGCCGCATAAAGGCGGCATTGTGAATCGCTCATTGCTGAATTATGAGGCGGGTTTACAACTTAAACATCTTGGTATGGATATTGACCCGGACACGCCGCTGAAATATCTCTCCATTGGTCAGTGGCAGATGGTTGAAATCGCCAAAGCGCTGGCGCGTAACGCCAAAATTATCGCCTTTGATGAGCCAACCAGCTCCCTCTCTGCCCGTGAAATCGACAATCTTTTCCGCGTTATTCGTGAACTGCGAAAAGAGGGGCGGGTGATCTTATACGTTTCTCACCGTATGGAAGAAATATTTGCCCTCAGCGATGCCATTACTGTCTTTAAAGATGGACGTTATGTCAAAACCTTTACCGATATGCAGCAGGTTGACCACGACGCGCTGGTGCAGGCGATGGTCGGGCGCGACATTGGCGATATCTACGGCTGGCAACCGCGTAGTTATGGCGAGGAGCGCCTACGTCTTGATGCTGTGAAAGCACCAGGCGTGCGTACGCCAATAAGTCTGGCGGTTCGCAGTGGTGAAATTGTTGGGCTGTTTGGTCTGGTAGGGGCGGGGCGTAGCGAATTAATGAAAGGCATGTTTGGCGGGACGCAAATCACCGCCGGTCAGGTTTATATCGACCAACAGCCGATCGATATTCGTAAACCGAGCCACGCCATTGCCGCAGGCATGATGCTCTGCCCGGAAGATCGCAAAGCGGAAGGCATTATTCCCGTGCACTCCGTTCGCGACAATATCAACATCAGTGCCAGACGTAAACATGTGCTCGGCGGTTGTGTAATCAACAACGGTTGGGAAGAAAACAATGCCGATCACCACATTCGTTCGCTCAACATCAAAACGCCGGGCGCGGAGCAACTGATCATGAATCTCTCAGGCGGAAATCAGCAAAAAGCCATTCTGGGCCGCTGGTTATCGGAAGAGATGAAGGTCATTTTGCTGGATGAACCTACGCGCGGCATTGATGTTGGCGCTAAGCACGAAATATATAACGTAATTTATGCGCTGGCGGCGCAGGGCGTGGCGGTGCTGTTTGCCTCCAGCGACTTACCTGAAGTCCTCGGCGTTGCCGACCGGATTGTGGTGATGCGGGAAGGTGAAATCGCCGGTGAATTGTTACACGAGCAGGCAGATGAGCGTCAGGCACTGAGCCTTGCGATGCCTAAAGTCAGCCAGGCTGTTGCCTGAGTAAGGAGAGTATGATGTCTTCTGTTTCTACATCGGGGTCTGGCGCACCTAAGTCGTCATTCAGCTTCGGGCGTATCTGGGATCAGTACGGCATGCTGGTGGTGTTTGCGGTGCTCTTTATCGCCTGTGCCATTTTTGTCCCAAATTTTGCCACCTTCATTAATATGAAAGGGTTGGGCCTGGCAATTTCCATGTCGGGGATGGTGGCTTGTGGCATGTTGTTCTGCCTCGCTTCCGGTGACTTTGACCTTTCTGTCGCCTCCGTAATTGCCTGTGCGGGTGTCACCACGGCGGTGGTTATTAACCTGACTGAAAGCCTGTGGATTGGCGTGGCAGCGGGGTTGTTGCTGGGCGTTCTCTGTGGCCTGGTCAATGGCTTTGTTATCGCCAAACTGAAAATAAATGCTCTGATCACGACATTGGCAACGATGCAGATTGTTCGAGGTCTGGCGTACATCATTTCAGACGGTAAAGCGGTCGGTATCGAAGATGAAAGCTTCTTTGCCCTTGGTTACGCCAACTGGTTCGGTCTGCCTGCGCCAATCTGGCTCACCGTCGCGTGTCTGATTATCTTTGGTTTGCTGCTGAATAAAACCACCTTTGGTCGTAACACCCTGGCGATTGGCGGGAACGAAGAGGCCGCGCGTCTGGCGGGTGTACCGGTTGTTCGCACCAAAATTATTATCTTTGTTCTCTCAGGCCTGGTATCAGCGATAGCCGGAATTATTCTGGCTTCACGTATGACCAGTGGGCAGCCAATGACGTCGATTGGTTATGAGCTGATTGTTATCTCCGCCTGCGTTTTAGGTGGCGTTTCTCTGAAAGGTGGCATCGGAAAAATCTCATATGTGGTGGCGGGTATCTTAATTTTAGGCACCGTGGAAAACGCCATGAACCTGCTTAATATTTCTCCTTTCGCGCAGTACGTGGTTCGCGGCTTAATCCTGCTGGCAGCGGTGATCTTCGACCGTTACAAGCAAAAAGCGAAACGCACTGTCTGATGCTTTTTTCTGCAACAATTTAGCGTTTTTTCCCACCATAGCCAACCGCCATAACGGTTGGCTGTTCTTCGTTGCAAATGGCGACCCCCGTCACACTGTCTATACTTACATGTCTGTAAAGCGCGTTCTGCGCAACACAATAAGAAAAGAGAAGGAGGAGAACCGGGTGACAGAACCGTTAACCGAAACCCCTGAACTATCCGCGAAATATGCCTGGTTTTTTGATCTCGATGGAACGCTGGCGGAAATCAAACCGCATCCCGATCAGGTCGTCGTGCCTGACAACATTCTGCAAGGACTACAGCTACTGGCAACCGCAAGTGATGGTGCATTGGCATTGATATCAGGGCGCTCAATGGTGGAGCTTGACGCACTGGCAAAACCTTATCGCTTCCCGTTAGCGGGCGTGCATGGGGCGGAGCGCCGTGACATCAATGGTAAAACACATATCGTTCATCTGCCGGATGCGATTGCGCGTGATATTAGCGTGCAACTGCATACGGTCATCGCCCAGTATCCCGGTGCGGAGCTGGAGACGAAAGGGATGGCCTTTGCGCTGCATTATCGTCAGGCTCCGCAGCATGAAGACGCATTAATGACATTAGCGCAACGTATTACTCAGGTCTGGCCACAAATGGCGTTACAGCAGGGAAAGTGTGTTGTCGAGATCAAACCGAGAGGTACCAGTAAAGGTGAGGCGATTGCAGCTTTTATGCAGGAAGCTCCCTTTATCGGGCGAACGCCCGTATTTCTGGGCGATGATTTAACCGATGAATCTGGCTTCGCAGCCGTTAACCGGCTGGGCGGAATGTCAGTAAAAATTGGCACAGGTGCAACTCAGGCATCATGGCGACTGGCGGGTGTGCCGGATGTCTGGAGCTGGCTTGAAATGATAACCACCGCATTACAACAAAAAAGAGAAAATAACAGGAGTGATGACTATGAGTCGTTTAGTCGTAGTATCTAACCGGATTGCACCACCAGACGAGCACGCCGCCAGTGCCGGTGGCCTTGCCGTTGGCATACTGGGGGCACTGAAAGCCGCAGGCGGACTGTGGTTTGGCTGGAGTGGCGAAACAGGGAATGAGGATCAGCCGCTAAAAAAGGTGAAAAAAGGTAACATTACGTGGGCCTCTTTTAACCTCAGCGAACAGGACCTTGACGAATACTACAACCAATTCTCCAATGCCGTTCTCTGGCCCGCTTTTCATTATCGGCTCGATCTGGTGCAATTTCAGCGTCCTGCCTGGGACGGCTATCTACGCGTAAATGCGTTGCTGGCAGATAAATTACTGCCGCTGTTGCAAGACGATGACATTATCTGGATCCACGATTATCACCTGTTGCCATTTGCGCATGAATTACGCAAACGGGGAGTGAATAATCGCATTGGTTTCTTTCTGCATATTCCTTTCCCGACACCGGAAATCTTCAACGCGCTGCCGACATATGACACCTTGCTTGAACAGCTTTGTGATTATGATTTGCTGGGTTTCCAGACAGAAAACGATCGTCTGGCGTTCCTGGATTGTCTTTCTAACCTGACCCGCGTCACGACACGTAGCGCAAAAAGCCATACAGCCTGGGGCAAAGCATTTCGAACAGAAGTCTACCCGATCGGCATTGAACCGAAAGAAATAGCCAAACAGGCTGCCGGGCCACTGCCGCCAAAACTGGCGCAACTTAAAGCGGAACTGAAAAACGTACAAAATATCTTTTCTGTCGAACGGCTGGATTATTCCAAAGGTTTGCCAGAGCGTTTTCTCGCCTATGAAGCGTTGCTGGAAAAATATCCGCAGCATCATGGTAAAATTCGTTATACCCAGATTGCACCAACGTCGCGTGGTGATGTGCAAGCCTATCAGGATATTCGTCATCAGCTCGAAAATGAAGCTGGACGAATTAATGGTAAATACGGGCAATTAGGCTGGACGCCGCTTTATTATTTGAATCAGCATTTTGACCGTAAATTACTGATGAAAATATTCCGCTACTCTGACGTGGGCTTAGTGACGCCACTGCGTGACGGGATGAACCTGGTAGCAAAAGAGTATGTTGCTGCTCAGGACCCAGCCAACCCGGGCGTTCTTGTTCTTTCGCAATTTGCGGGAGCGGCAAACGAGTTAACGTCGGCGTTAATTGTTAACCCCTACGATCGTGACGAAGTTGCAGCTGCGCTGGATCGTGCATTGACTATGTCGCTGGCGGAACGTATTTCCCGTCATGCAGAAATGCTGGACGTTATCGTGAAAAACGATATTAACCACTGGCAGGAGTGCTTCATTAGCGACCTAAAGCAGATAGTTCCGCGAAGCGCGGAAAGCCAGCAGCGCGATAAAGTTGCTACCTTTCCAAAGCTTGCGTAGGAGCGGTTAATCACCCGTAAGTGGAACTAACAGCACATCGACCTCACTTGAGGCAATCACTCTTTTCGCCGAGCAGGATGCTCGCGAAAAGAAACTGTGATTGTGATTACCGCAAATCACCAAATCGAAATGATGTTTGTGACATACTTCCAGAATATGTTCGCTTAACTCACCGTAGGCAATAAACGTCTTGTCAACGGGATACCCCGCATCCTGAATTAACTTATCAAGAAAGCTTTGCGTTTCTTCCTGCATCACGCTGCGTAAATCTTCAAGCATCGGCGCAGCTAATTGATTGTACATTTCCGGGTCGGAAGCGAGAGTAATTAAACTGATGTGTCCCTTTACTGGCCTGGCGATAGATACCGCTTTTGCCAGCAGTTGCTGACTTTCCGGTGTAACCGCAACAGCGACAAGAATATTGCTATAGCTCATAACCTGTTCCTTATTCTGTGAACTTCAGGTGACATTAAAGCTTTACTCCTAATGGAGAAACGACGCAATCCCAACTCAGTCAAACAGGTAAATATTAGTCTGATTATTAGTAAAGATAATTAATCAATCACTCCCGGTGATCATATGATTTCAACTGTAATTATAAGAAAATAATGTACTGATTCCCCGTATTAAACAAGTGGTTAATATATGCAAAACATTTTATTAACATTAAGTTGATTGTTGCCTTTCTTTGTATCTAATTAGTTTGTTGTGCGGTAAGTGTCTGTTTAAAAATAGCTTATCTGGTATTGCATGAAAGTGATTATTTATAGCAGATGATTATTTACGGTGAGTTATTTTAACTGTGCGCAACATCCCATTTCGATTATTCCTGTTTCATTTTTGCTTGCTAGCGTAGCGAAAAACTTTTTAACAGATTGAAATACACCCAAAACAAAAGTATGGCTTATACATTTATGTTAAGTAATTGAGTGTTTTGTGTGATCTGCATCACACATTATTGAAAATCGCAGCCCTCCTCCGTAGTATGTGCGTGTAGTGACGAGTACAGTTGCGTCGATTTAGGAAAAATCTTAGATAAGTGTAAAGACCCCCTTCTATTTGTAAGGACTTATTAAACCAAAAAGGTGGCTCTGCTTATTGCAGCTTATCGCAACTATTCTAATGCTAATTATTTTTTGCCGGGTCTTCCCGGCGACATCACGGGGTGCGGTGAAACCGCATAAAAATAAAGTTGGTTATTCTGGGTGGGAATAATGCATACCTCCGAGTTGCTGAAACACATTTATGACATCAACTTGTCATATTTACTACTTGCACAGCGTTTGATTGTTCAGGACAAAGCGTCCGCTATGTTTCGTCTCGGCATAAATGAAGAAATGGCGACAACGTTAGCGGCACTGACTCTTCCGTAAATGGTTAAGCTGGCAGAAACCAATCAACTGGTTTGTCACTTCCGTTTTGACAGCCACCAGACGATTACTCAGTTGACGCAAGATTCCCGCGTTGACGATCTCCAGCAAATTCATACCGGCATCATGCTCTCAACACGCTTGCTGAATGATGTTAATCAGCCTGAAGAAGCGCTGCGCAAGAAAAGGGCCTGATCATGAGTGAAAAAAGCATTGTTCAGGAAGCGCGGGATATTCAGCTGGCAATGGAATTGATCACCCTGGGCGCTCGTTTGCAGATGCTGGAAAGCGAAACACAGTTAAGTCGCGGACGCCTGATAAAACTTTATAAAGAACTGCGCGGAAGCCCACCGCCGAAAGGCATGCTGCCATTCTCAACCGACTGGTTTATGACCTGGGAACAAAACGTTCATGCTTCGATGTTCTGTAATGCATGGCAGTTTTTACTGAAAACCGGTTTGTGTAATGGCGTCGATGCGGTGATCAAAGCCTACCGTTTATACCTTGAACAGTGCCCACAAGCAGAAGAAGGACCACTGCTGGCATTAACCCGTGCCTGGACATTGGTGCGGTTTGTTGAAAGTGGATTACTGCAACTTTCCAGCTGCAACTGCTGCGGCGGCAATTTTATTACCCACGCTCACCAGCCTGTTGGCAGCTTTGCCTGCAGCTTATGTCAACCGCCATCCCGGGCAGTAAAAAGACGTAAACTTTCCCAGAATCCTGCCGATATTATCCCACAACTGCTGGATGAACAGAGAGTACAGGCTGTTTAACTGATACGGTGTGGCGCAACATTCCAGCAGCGGTAACGACGTACCGCTGCTTTTTTTTGCCCCAATCGCGCGTTAACGCCTGACGACTGAACATCCTGTCATGGTCAACAGTGGAAGGATGATGTCGTGCTTATCTTATTAGGTTACCTGGTTGTTCTCGGTACAGTTTTCGGCGGTTATTTGATGACCGGTGGAAGCCTTGGAGCACTCTATCAACCCGCTGAACTGGTGATTATTGCCGGTGCAGGGATTGGGTCGTTTATCGTCGGCAATAATGGCAAAGCGATTAAAGGCACGCTGAAAGCGCTGCCGTTGCTGTTTCGTCGCTCCAAATACACCAAAGCAATGTATATGGATCTGCTGGCTCTGCTTTATCGGTTGATGGCGAAATCGCGGCAGATGGGGATGTTTTCGCTGGAACGTGATATTGAAAATCCCCGTGAGAGCGAGATCTTCGCCAGCTACCCACGCATCCTCGCGGATAGCGTCATGCTTGATTTTATCGTCGATTATCTGCGCCTGATTATCAGCGGTCACATGAACACCTTCGAAATCGAAGCCCTGATGGATGAAGAGATTGAGACGCACGAAAGCGAGGCAGAAGTCCCGGCGAACAGTCTGGCGCTGGTCGGGGACTCACTTCCGGCGTTTGGTATTGTCGCGGCTGTAATGGGGGTCGTTCACGCGTTAGGTTCAGCCGATCGTCCTGCCGCCGAGCTGGGGGCGCTTATCGCACATGCGATGGTGGGGACTTTCCTCGGTATTTTATTGGCTTACGGATTTATTTCCCCACTAGCGAGTGTTTTACGTCAGAAAAGCGCCGAAACCAGCAAAATGATGCAGTGCGTCAAAGTCACTCTGCTTTCTAATCTGAACGGTTACGCACCGCCTATCGCCGTTGAGTTTGGTCGCAAAACGCTCTATTCCAGCGAACGTCCGTCGTTTATTGAACTGGAAGAGCATGTGCGTGCGGTGAAAAATCCGCAACAACAGACGACAACCGAGGAAGCATGAAGAATCAAGCGCATCCGATTATTGTCGTCAAACGACGCAAAGCCAAAAGCCACGGGGCAGCACATGGATCGTGGAAGATTGCTTATGCCGACTTTATGACTGCGATGATGGCCTTTTTTCTGGTGATGTGGCTGATCTCCATCTCCAGCCCAAAAGAGTTGATTCAGATTGCGGAGTACTTCCGGACTCCACTGGCGACTGCGGTTACGGGCGGCGATCGCATTTCTAATAGTGAAAGCCCAATTCCCGGCGGTGGTGATGATTACACCCAAAGCCAGGGGGAAGTGAATAAGCAGCCGAACATCGAAGAGCTGAAAAAACGCATGGAGCAAAGTCGATTGTGGAAATTGCGGGGTGATCTCGACCAGTTGATAGAGTCCGATCCGAAACTGAGGGCGTTACGTCCCCATCTCAAAATCGATCTGGTCCAGGAAGGTCTACGTATTCAGATCATCGATAGCCAGAATCGCCCGATGTTTAGAACCGGCAGTGCCGATGTCGAACCCTATATGCGCGACATTCTGCGCGCCATCGCGCCTGTGCTGAATGGTATTCCCAACCGTATTAGCCTTTCGGGTCATACCGATGATTTCCCCTACGCCAGTGGTGAGAAAGGTTACAGCAACTGGGAGCTTTCTGCCGATCGGGCCAATGCATCCCGCCGCGAACTGATGGTCGGAGGGTTGGATAGCGGCAAAGTGTTACGTGTCGTCGGCATGGCGGCAACGATGCGCTTAAGCGATCGCGGACCTGATGATGCCGTCAACCGTCGCATCAGCCTGCTGGTACTGAACAAACAAGCCGAACAGGCCATTTTGCATGAAAACGCCGAAAGCCAGAATGAGCCAGTAAGCGCCCTGGAAAAACCTGAGGTTGCACCACAGGTCAGTGTTCCCACAATGCCATCAGCCGAACCGAGGTGACAGCGTGAGCATGGATATAAGCGATTTTTATCAGACATTTTTTGATGAAGCGGACGAACTGTTGGCTGATATGGAGCAGCATCTGCTGGTTTTGCAGCCGGAAGCGCCAGATGCCGAACAATTGAATGCCATCTTTCGGGCTGCCCACTCGATCAAAGGAGGGGCAGGAACTTTTGGCTTCAGCGTTTTGCAGGAAACCACGCATCTGATGGAAAACCTGCTCGATGAAGCCAGACGAGGTGAGATGCAACTCAACACCGACATTATCAATCTGTTTTTGGAAACGAAGGACATCATGCAAGAACAGCTCGACGCTTATAAACAGTCGCAAGAGCCGGATGCCGCCAGCTTCGATTATATCTGCCAGGCCTTGCGTCAATTGGCATTAGAAGCGAAAGGCGAAACGCCATCCGCAGTGACCCGATTAAGTGTGGTTGCCAAAAGTGAACCGCAAGATGAGCAGAGTCGCAGTCAGTCGCCGCGACGAATTATCCTTTCGCGCCTGAAGGCCGGGGAAGTCGACCTGCTGGAAGAAGAACTGGGACATCTGACAACGTTAACTGACGTGGTGAAAGGGGCGGATTCGCTCTCGGCAATATTACCGGGCGACATCGCCGAAGATGACATCACAGCGGTACTCTGTTTTGTGATTGAAGCCGATCAGATTACCTTTGAAACAGTAGAAGTCTCGCCAAAAATATCCACCCCACCAGTGCTTAAACTGGCAGCCGAACAAGCGCCAACCGGCCGCGTGGAGCGGGAAAAAACGACGCGCAGCAGTGAATCCACCAGCATCCGTGTAGCGGTAGAAAAGGTTGATCAATTAATTAACCTCGTCGGCGAGCTGGTTATCACCCAGTCCATGCTTGCCCAGCGTTCCAGCGAACTGGACCCGGTTAATCATGGTGATTTGATAACCAGCATGGGGCAGTTACAACGTAACGCCCGTGATTTGCAGGAATCAGTGATGTCGATTCGCATGATGCCGATGGAATATGTTTTTAGTCGCTATCCCCGGCTGGTGCGTGATCTGGCGGGAAAACTCGGCAAGCAGGTAGAACTGACGCTGGTGGGCAGTTCCACTGAGCTCGACAAGAGCCTGATAGAACGCATTATCGACCCGCTGACCCACCTGGTACGCAATAGCCTCGATCACGGTATTGAACTGCCAGAAAAACGGCTCGCCGCAGGTAAAAACAGCGTCGGAAATTTAATTCTGTCTGCCGAACATCAGGGCGGCAACATTTGCATTGAAGTGACCGACGATGGGGCGGGGCTAAACCGTGAGCGAATTCTGGCAAAAGCGGCCTCGCAAGGTTTGACTGTCAGCGAAAACATGAGCGACGACGAAGTCGCGATGCTGATATTTGCACCAGGCTTCTCCACGGCAGAGCAGGTCACCGACGTCTCCGGGCGCGGCGTCGGCATGGACGTCGTTAAACGTAATATCCAGGAGATGGGCGGTCATGTCGAAATCCAGTCGAAGCAGGGTACTGGCACTACGATCCGCATTTTACTGCCGCTGACGCTGGCCATCCTCGACGGCATGTCCGTACGCGTTGCGGATGAAGTTTTCATTCTGCCGCTGAATGCTGTTATGGAATCACTGCAACCCCGTGAAGCCGATCTCCATCCACTGGCCGGCGGCGAGCGGGTGCTGGAAGTGCGGGGTGAATATCTGCCCATCGTCGAACTGTGGAAAGTGTTCAACGTCGCGGGCGCGAAAACCGAAGCCACCCAGGGAATTGTGGTGATCTTACAAAGTGGCGGTCGCCGCTACGCCTTGCTGGTGGATCAATTAATTGGTCAACACCAGGTTGTGGTTAAAAACCTTGAAAGTAACTATCGCAAAGTCCCCGGCATTTCTGCTGCGACCATTCTTGGCGACGGCAGCGTGGCACTGATTGTTGATGTCTCCGCCTTGCAGGCGATAAACCGCGAACAACGTATGGCGAACACCGCCGCCTGAATGAGTAAAAAGGTAACAATATGACCGGTATGACGAATGTAACAAAGCTGGCCAGCGAGCCGTCAGGCCAGGAATTTCTGGTATTTACCCTTGGTGATGAAGAGTACGGTATTGATATCCTGAAAGTGCAGGAGATCCGTGGCTACGATCAGGTAACACGGATTGCGAACACGCCAGCGTTTATCAAAGGCGTCACGAATCTGCGCGGCGTTATTGTGCCGATTGTTGACTTACGAATTAAGTTCAGCCAGGTGGATGTGGACTATAACGACAACACGGTAGTTATCGTCCTGAATCTCGGACAGCGGGTGGTCGGCATCGTGGTTGACGGCGTCTCAGACGTGCTTTCATTGACGGCGGAGCAAATTCGTCCGGCACCGGAATTTGCCGTGACGCTTTCAACAGAATATCTCACTGGACTGGGCGCACTGGGCGACCGGATGTTGATTCTGGTGAACATCGAAAAACTGCTGAACAGCGAAGAGATGGCGCTGTTAGATAGCGCGGCGTCAGAAGTGGCGTAATTCTCCCGATTTCCTCAATTGAAATGAACCCGATGATCTGCGCATCGGGTTTTTTATTTCAATTTCGCGGCGGGTGGCATCAGCAATAAAGTTTCCCCCCTCCTTGCCGATAACGAGATCAACTTGTTTTCAGGAAGGTGCCTTATGATTAACCGTATCCGCGTAGTCACGCTGTTGGTAATGGTGCTGGGGGTATTCGCACTGTTACAGCTTATTTCCGGCAGTCTGTTTTTTTCTTCCCTTCACCATAGCCAGAAGAGCTTTGTGGTTTCCAATCAATTACGGGAACAGCAGGGCGAGCTGACGTCAACCTGGGATTTAATGCTGCAAACGCGCATTAACCTGAGTCGTTCAGCGGTACGGATGATGATGGATTCCTCCAATCAACAAAGTAACGCCAAAGTTGAATTGCTCGATAGCGCCAGGAAAACATTGGCGCAGGCAGCGACGCATTATAAAAAATTCAAAAGCATGGCACCGTTACCTGAAATGGTCGCTACCAGTCGTAATATTGATGAAAAATATAAAAACTATTACACAGCGTTAACTGAACTGATTGATTATCTAGATTATGGCAATACTGGAGCTTATTTCGCTCAGCCAACCCAGGGAATGCAAAATGCAATGGGCGAAGCGTTTGCTCAGTACGCCCTCAGCAGTGAAAAACTGTATCGCGATATCGTCACTGACAACGCAGATGATTACCGATTTGCCCAGTGGCAACTGGCGGTTATCGCGCTGGTGGTGGTATTGATTCTGCTGGTGGCGTGGTACGGCATTCGCCGTATGTTGCTTACTCCGCTGGCAAAAATTATTGCTCACATTCGCGAAATCGCCGGTGGTAACCTGGCGAATACCCTGACCATTGACGGGCGCAGTGAAATGGGCGACCTGGCGCAGAGCGTTTCACATATGCAACGCTCTTTGACTGACACCGTCACTCATGTCCGCGAAGGTTCAGATGCCATCTATGCCGGTACCCGTGAAATTGCGGCGGGCAACACCGATCTTTCCTCCCGTACTGAACAGCAGGCATCCGCGCTGGAAGAAACTGCCGCCAGCATGGAGCAACTCACTGCGACGGTGAAACAGAATGCGGATAACGCGCATCATGCCAGCAAACTGGCGCAAGAGGCTTCTATTAAAGCCAGCGATGGCGGGCAGACGGTTTCCGGTGTAGTAAAAACGATGGGCGCTATCTCCACGAGTTCGAAGAAAATTTCTGAGATCACCGCCGTCATCAACAGTATTGCTTTCCAGACGAATATTCTGGCACTGAATGCTGCCGTTGAAGCCGCGCGAGCGGGTGAGCAAGGGCGTGGATTTGCCGTTGTCGCCAGCGAAGTACGGACACTCGCAAGTCGCAGCGCTCAGGCGGCGAAAGAGATTGAAGGCTTGATCAGTGAATCAGTCAGGTTAATTGACCTGGGGTCGGATGAGGTGGCAACGGCCGGGAAAACCATGAGCACTATTGTTGATGCCGTCGCGAGTGTCACACATATCATGCAGGAAATCGCCGCCGCCTCGGATGAACAAAGTAGAGGCATAACGCAGGTTAGCCAGGCGATTTCTGAAATGGATAAGGTGACGCAACAGAATGCTTCTCTGGTAGAAGAGGCCTCAGCGGCGGCGGTGTCCCTTGAAGAACAGGCGGCACGATTAACTGAGGCGGTGGATGTATTCCGTCTGCACAAACATTCTGTGTCGCCAGAACCTCGCGGAGCGGGTGAACCAGTTAGTTTCGCTACGGTGTGAAAATGTTCAAGGAGGGATCGACAGATCCCTTCACCTTTCAGAACGGCATTGATTTTCGAATAGCGTTAATCATCAACTGGCAACCAGAAGAGAACGTCGCATCTACGCGGGTCAGTATTCCAATCGGTTCGCCTGCACCATGTCCCGGAACAGGCAGGGCCACCAGCGTGGCATGACGCAGGTCGTCTTTTACAGCGCCAGAAGGGACAAACCACACGTAATCGTATTCAACCGTAAGTTGACGAGATAGCGAAGCAGACAGCGTTTCGATACAACCCGAAGGAATTTTACAGCCCTGGCTCTGCACTAATGCATCTGAATGCTGGCGTGGCGCAGTGCCTTCTGGTGATACAACGACCGGCCATTCCAGCACCCGGCTTAGCGTTACGTTCTCCTGAAGTAGCGGGTGATTAGGGCGGACAACCAGCTTCAACGATTCAAGAAACAGCAGTTCGTAATTAAGCCCGGTCATCAGTTCAGGATCTGACATCCGACCAATGCCGATATCGATTTCCCCGGTTTTTAAACCCGCCAGAATCATAGGGTTACTCATTGTCGCAACTTGCAAGGTCGTCTCTTTTTGTTGCTGATGAAACTGACCTATAACCGAAGGTAATATCCCCAGTGCCGCAGTAGGTAGTGCACCAACCCTGACGACATCATTATTAAGACCTTCTTTACGATGAAGCGACCGTCCGGCAGTGTTGATGGCGTCAAGAACTCTGACTGCATGCGTTAAAAATTGTTCGCCGGGTAAGGTAAGTTGCGCCCCCTGACGACCACGCTCAAACAAGCGAGCGCCAGTCAGCTGCTCCAGTTCATTCAATGTCTTAGAGAGCGCAGGTTGACTCAAATTAAGGGTTTCAGCCGCGCGCCCCAAAGTTCCTTGTTGTGCGACAGCTACGAATGTATGAAGGTGGCGCAAACGGATGCGCTGACTAAACAGACTATTTTTTTCCATAAGCGATGTTAAAAACGAAGCGGTGTCGCTGACAAGTGAAGTTGTTTGATTATGATAACTTGATTGCAAAATATTATTAACAATTAAAGCAATTATGTTACAGCAAAATGGATAATATTGATGTTTTCGCGGCGAGATCACAGTTTGTAAATTCTTCCCGCAAGAGTGAATGCGGTTACCTACACTCCAGATTACTGACCACTGGAGGCAGACACTATGGCGAACAGCATCACGGCGGATGAGATTCGGGAACAGTTTTCGCAGGCAATGTCAGCCATGTACCAGCAAGAAGTTCCGCAATATGGCACGCTGCTGGAACTGGTAGCTGATGTGAATCTGGCTGTGCTGGAAAACAATCCTCAACTGCACGAAAAAATGGTAAATGCAGACGAGCTGGCGCGACTGAATGTTGAACGTCATGGGGCGATTCGCGTTGGGACTGCACAAGAGCTTGCTACTCTTCGGCGGATGTTTGCCATTATGGGGATGTACCCGGTGAGCTATTACGATCTCTCGCAGGCAGGGGTGCCGGTACATTCGACAGCATTTCGGCCCATTGATGATGCTTCTCTGGCGCGTAATCCCTTCCGCGTTTTTACCTCCTTACTCCGCCTTGAGCTTATCGAGAACGAAATTTTGCGCCAGAAAGCGGCGGAGATTCTGCGTCAGCGCGATATCTTCACCCCACGTTGTCGACAACTGTTAGAGGAATATGAGCAGCAGGGCGGTTTTAACGAAACACAGGCACAGGAGTTTGTGCAGGAAGCCCTGGAAACGTTTCGCTGGCACCAGTCAGCAACGGTAGATGAAGAAACCTATCGCGCATTGCACAACGAACATCGGTTGATTGCTGATGTGGTCTGTTTTCCTGGATGCCATATCAACCACCTGACGCCACGTACGCTGGATATTGACCGGGTGCAGTCGATGATGCCTGAATGCGGAATTGAACCCAAAATTCTCATCGAGGGGCCGCCGCGCCGCGAGGTACCGATTTTACTACGCCAGACCAGCTTTAAAGCACTGGAAGAGACGGTGTTGTTTGCGGGGCAGAAACAGGGCACGCATACCGCGCGCTTTGGTGAAATTGAGCAGCGTGGCGTGGCATTAACGCCGAAAGGGCGACAACTGTATGATGATCTTCTGCGTAACGCTGGAACCGGGCAGGATAATCTCACTCACCAAATGCATTTACAGGAAACCTTCCGCACTTTTCCTGACAGTGAGTTTTTAATGCGTCAGCAAGGGTTGGCATGGTTCCGGTACCGTCTGACGCCTTCGGGTGAGGCGCATCGTCAGGCGATTCATCCTGGAGACGATCCACAGCCCTTAATTGAACGTGGTTGGGTAGTGGCGCAACCCATCACCTATGAAGATTTCTTGCCCGTTAGCGCGGCGGGGATCTTCCAGTCAAATCTGGGTAATGAAACGCAGACACGCAGTCACGGTAATGCCAGTCGCGAAGCATTTGAGCAGGCGTTGGGTTGTCCGGTTTTGGATGAGTTCCAGCTTTACCAGGAAGCGGAAGAACGCAGTAAACGTCGCTGTGGTTTGCTTTAAAATCTGACCATCCGCCTTTGCAAAAATTTGCCTGATTTTACAAACGAATCAGGCTCATCCCATCGACATAAAAAAAATGCCGATTTATGCATATTCTCTCAGTTCAACAATTGGATTATTAATAAATATTGTCTAGAGTGAGCGGTCATAAATAAGCACTTTCTTGCCGCTGAAAACGACCAGCGCGGGACCATTCACAACACCAGAAGGACTCACTTTCAGGTATGGATCGTAGACGATTTATTAAAGGTTCAATGGCTATGGCCGCCGTGTGCGGTACCAGCGGCATTGCTTCTCTTTTTTCTCAGGCGGCATTCGCGGCAGATTCTGATATTGCCGACGGGCAAACCCAGCGTTTTGACTTCTCCATTCTACAGTCAATGGCGCACGACTTAGCGCAAACAGCGTGGCGTGGTGCGCCTCGTCCGTTACCTGACACGCTGGCGACAATGACGCCGCAGGCTTATAACAGTATTCAATACGACGCCGAAAAATCGCTCTGGCATAACGTTGAGAACCGTCAACTGGACGCTCAGTTCTTCCATATGGGAATGGGATTCCGTCGCCGCGTTCGTATGTTTTCTGTAGATCCAGCAACACATCTGGCGCGTGAAATTCACTTTCGCCCGGAGTTGTTCAAATACAACGATGCAGGTGTTGATACAAAACAATTAGAAGGGCAAAGCGATCTCGGCTTTGCCGGTTTTCGCGTGTTTAAAGCCCCCGAACTGGCGCGCCGTGATGTAGTATCATTTCTCGGCGCGAGTTATTTCCGCGCCGTTGATGATACATATCAATACGGTTTGTCGGCCCGCGGCCTGGCGATCGACACTTACACCGACAGTAAAGAAGAGTTCCCCGACTTTACCGCCTTCTGGTTTGATACGGTAAAACCGGGGGCAACTACCTTTACCGTTTATGCGTTGCTCGATAGCGCCAGCATTACTGGTGCCTATAAGTTCACTATCCATTGTGAGAAAAGTCAGGTGATTATGGATGTGGAAAATCACCTGTATGCGCGCAAAGACATTAAACAGCTGGGCATTGCGCCGATGACCAGTATGTTCAGCTGCGGTACTAATGAACGTCGGATGTGCGATACAATTCATCCGCAAATTCATGACTCTGATCGTCTGTCCATGTGGCGGGGCAACGGCGAGTGGATTTGCCGTCCGCTGAATAATCCGCAAAAATTGCAGTTCAATGCTTACACCGACAACAACCCGAAAGGGTTTGGTTTATTGCAACTGGATCGTGACTTCTCCCATTATCAGGACATTATGGGCTGGTATAACAAACGCCCAAGTCTGTGGGTGGAACCGCGTAACAAGTGGGGTAAGGGCACCATCGGCCTGATGGAAATCCCAACAACGGGCGAAACGCTGGATAACATTGTCTGCTTCTGGCAGCCAGAAAAAGCTGTAAAAGCAGGTGATGAGTTTGCATTCCAGTATCGTCTGTACTGGAGTGCGCAACCGCCTGTTCATTGCCCATTAGCGCGCGTTATGGCGACGCGTACCGGCATGGGCGGTTTCTCGGAAGGTTGGGCGCCAGGTGAACACTATCCCGAAAAATGGGCGCGTCGTTTTGCCGTCGATTTCGTTGGTGGTGATCTGAAAGCTGCCGCGCCAAAAGGCATTGAGCCGGTGATTACGCTTTCCAGTGGGGAAGCGAAGCAAATCGAAATTCTCTATATTGAACCCATCGATGGTTATCGTATTCAGTTTGACTGGTATCCGACTTCGGACTCCACTGATCCGGTCGATATGCGGATGTATCTACGTTGTCAGGGGGACGCTATCAGTGAAACATGGCTGTATCAGTATTTCCCGCCAGCGCCGGATAAACGTCAGTATGTTGACGACCGCGTGATGAGTTAATCGTTTTTTCTTCGGCACCTTCTTCGGGAGGTGCCGTCTGGTTAAACACGATCCCGCTCGCATTTTTCCCTAAGTTAAATGAGTAATCTGATGGTGTGTATTTCAGATACACCTTGTCAGCCACTAACAGGGAGTGCGTATGTTTCCAGAATACCGAGATTTAATATCCCGTCTGAAAAACGAAAATCCTCGCTTTATGTCCTTGTTCGATAAACACAATAAACTTGATCATGAAATTGCCAGAAAGGAAGGTTCCGACGGTCGAGGGTACAATGCGGAAGTGGTCCGCATGAAAAAACAAAAGCTACAGTTAAAAGATGAGATGCTCAAAATCCTGCAGCAGGAGAGCGTCAAAGAGGTGTAAACTTTCCTAAGCCGCCAGCCAGGCGGCTTTTTTAACAACTGCATGGATTGACTGGAGATAAGATGACTGAAACGATAAAAGTAAGCGAATCACTTGAATTACATGCTGTTGCAGAAAATCACGTCAAACCTCTTTATCAGTTAATCTGTAAAAATAAAACCTGGTTACAGCAGTCGCTAAACTGGCCGCAGTTTGTTCAAAGTGAAGAGGACACGCGAAAAACGGTGCAGGGTAATGTGATGTTGCATCAACGCGGCTATGCCAAAATGTTCATGATTTTCAAAGAAGATGAACTTATCGGCGTTATCTCGTTTAATCGTATTGAACCACTGAATAAAACCGCTGAAATAGGCTACTGGCTGGACGAATCTCATCAGGGGCAGGGGATCATTTCTCAGGCGCTGCAGGCATTGATTCATCATTACGCCCAGTCTGGTGAACTTAGACGCTTCGTGATCAAATGTCGGGTGGACAATCCGCAAAGCAACCAGGTCGCTTTGCGCAATGGTTTTATCCTTGAAGGTTGCCTGAAACAGGCTGAGTTCCTGAATGATGCCTATGATGATGTGAACTTATACGCGCGTATTATCGATTCACAATAACCCTGCCAGCGGCGTTCGCGTAATGCGCTCCTCGCCGTTAATGACTTTTGGACCACGGACATGAACCGTGTCGCCATCAAAGGCTTCAACGACGGCGTGGTCGGTTAACTCCACATGGTTTTCAATTATCACCGCACCTGTAATACGGCTCTCACCTTGTATGACAACGTGCTCGTCGAGCAGAATCGGTCCGCCACGTACCACGGCATTTCCGCCAACCAAGACATGATGTTTTAACACACAATTACCTTCCACAATGGCATATTCCGCCACCTGCGAACTGTAATGAATCGTCGGAATGGCATCTTCTTCTATGCCAGCTTTCACCTGCGCGTGACCGTAGACTTTAGCGCAATCGCATAGCCAGACATTGTTCTCTTCATTACCTTCAATACTGGCAAAATCAAAAACTTCGGCGCGATGTTCAATAAAAGCATACCGGACGACGGCATCGCCATAAATTTGTGCCTGGTGGACAATACGCGAGGCGCTAACCCTTGCGCGATCATAAATTTGGAGCAGGAGTTGATGGTCGGGCGTTAAGCCTTGTGCGGCGACGATCATAGAATGTTGATCAATTAAGGCGTGACCAAATATTCTACATTGCCCGTAAACTAATGAGTCATGAATGGTGACGCTGTCACTTATATATGCACCCTGGCTGATTTCACTATTATCGATCCAGACGTTATCCGTTGCGTAAACCTCTCCCCACAGCACGCTGGTGCCGGTGATACGCGTATTACCGGAAATCACCGCTCCGCCGAACGCAATAGCATTCTGGTCGTAAATCCAGCAATTTCCTTCTTGTGCTAACACCGTTTCGCGATCGATCCAGCCGCCAGCGGTTCCTGCTATCACATCGTTAAAATCGCTAATGGCGATAATCTGCCGTAATAACACATTTTTTTTAGTGCCATCTTCCTGATAACTAAAGGCTCGCTGTTCTTCACTTAGACGATATTTGCGCATAGCGTTTTCCCACAGGTGACTTACTATAACCGTAGCAAATTCTGCGGCTCTGGCTATGCTCGAGAAAATTCCATAAAATGCAATTCAAATATACTTTATAAATTAAACAAAATGAGTAAGAAGATGCAGAGCGATAAAGTGCTCAATTTGCCGGCAGGCTACTTTGGTATTGTGTTGGGGACGATAGGGATGGGATTTGCCTGGCGCTATGCCAGCCAGGTTTGGCAGGTCAGCCACTGGTTAGGGGATGGGCTGGTGATTCTGGCGATGATCATCTGGGGATTATTGACTAGCGCATTTATTGCCCGACTCATACGCTTTCCGCATAGCGTGCTGGCGGAAGTTCGCCATCCAGTGCTGAGCAGTTTTGTGAGTTTGTTTCCGGCAACGACGATGCTGGTGGCGATTGGTTTTGTTCCGTGGTTTCGCCCACTGGCGGTGTGCCTGTTCAGTTTTGGTGTCGTGGTTCAGTTGGCTTATGCCGCCTGGCAAACTGCGGGATTATGGCGCGGATCTCACCCTGAAGAAGCTACCACGCCTGGACTGTATCTGCCGACAGTTGCCAACAACTTTATCAGCGCAATGGCCTGTGGTGCGTTGGGCTACACCGACGCCGGTCTGGTGTTTTTAGGCGCAGGCGTTTTCTCATGGCTAAGCCTTGAACCGGTGATCTTGCAGCGTCTGCGCAGTTCGGGAGAATTACCCACGGCACTGCGGACATCACTCGGCATTCAGCTCGCTCCTGCGCTGGTGGCTTGTAGTGCCTGGCTGAGCGTCAACGGCGGCGAGGGTGACACGCTGGCGAAAATGCTTTTCGGTTATGGACTGCTGCAACTGCTGTTTATGCTACGTCTGATGCCATGGTATCTCTCCCAGCCATTTAATGCTTCATTCTGGAGTTTCTCGTTCGGCGTATCTGCACTGGCAACCACCGGTTTGCATCTGGGGAGTGGCAGCGATAATGGATTTTTCCATACGCTGGCGGTGCCGCTGTTTATCTTTACCAATTTTATTATTGCAATACTGCTCATCCGTACTTTTGCGCTTCTGATGCAGGGAAAATTGTTAGTCAGAACCGAGCGCGCCGTTTTAATGAAAGCAGAGGACAAAGAATGATCATTCGTGACGAAAACTATTTTACTGATAAATATGAATTAACCCGCACACACTCTGAAGTACTGGAAGCGGTGAAAGTGGTTAAACCGGGTAAAACGCTGGATCTGGGCTGTGGCAATGGTCGTAACAGTCTTTACCTGGCAGCCAATGGTTATGATGTTGACGCATGGGATAAAAATGCCATGAGTATCGCCAACGTCGAGCGCATTAAATCCATTGAAAATCTGGATAATTTACACACCCGAGTCGTTGATCTGAATAACCTCACATTTGATAGACAGTACGATTTTATTCTTTCGACTGTGGTGCTGATGTTCCTTGAGGCTAAAACCATCCCCGGGTTGATTGCCAATATGCAACGTTGCACTAAACCTGGTGGTTACAACCTGATTGTGGCGGCGATGGATACCGCTGATTATCCATGTACCGTCGGCTTCCCGTTTGCCTTCAAAGAGGGAGAATTACGTCGATATTACGAAGGCTGGGAGAGGGTGAAATACAATGAAGACGTCGGCGAGCTGCACCGCACCGACGCCAACGGTAATCGTATTAAACTGCGTTTCGCCACGATGCTGGCACGTAAAAAATGACCCGGTAAGCACAAAACGCGTGAAAATTCCCCACGCTGAGATGATTTACTGTTCTTCTTTTCGGTAAGCATATTTTTTATCGAAGGGATGTGAAATTAATCACAGTAGTCGAAGTTTTTAGCAGCTTAACTTACTGAAATTTAAGTACTGATGATTGACTTAGCCCCTTTTTCGGCATTGACTATGTCGTCTGAAAAGGGGCTGAAAAATTTATTTTCACCAACACTTTTTTTGCCACAACACGAAGCGGCGCTTTTTGCTATAACTTAGAAAGTAATATAATCATCTCAGGAAACTATTCATGCGTACCACATCATTTGCGAAAGTTGCAGCTTTATGCGGCTTATTGGCTCTGTCTGGTTGTGCCTCTAAAATCACCCAGCCAGATAAATATTCTGGTTTTTTAAACAATTACTCTGATTTAAAAGAAACAACCTCGGCTACAGGTAAACCTGTTTTACGTTGGGTAGACCCGAGTTTTGATCAAAGCAAATATGACAGCATCGTCTGGAACCCAATCACTTATTATCCGGTACCGAAACCGTCGACCCAGGTAGGGCAGAAAGTTCTGGATAAAATTTTGAACTATACCAACACCGAAATGAAAGAAGCGATAGCGCAGCGTAAACCACTGGTTACCACCGCTGGGCCGCGTAGTCTGATTTTCCGTGGGGCCATTACCGGTGTAGATACCAGCAAAGAAGGGCTGCAATTCTATGAAGTGGTTCCTGTTGCATTAGTGGTTGCGGGGACGCAAATGGCTACAGGCCACCGTACCATGGATACTCGCCTCTATTTTGAAGGTGAGCTGATTGATGCAGCGACTAATAAACCGGTTATCAAAGTCGTTCGTCAGGGCGAAGGTAAAGACCTGAATAACGAAAGTACGCCAATGGCTTTCGAAAATATTAAACAAGTTATTGATGACATGGCGACCGATGCCACCATGTTTGACGTTAACAAAAAGTAGTTCCAGACGCGCCATCGTTAGATGGCGCTTTTTATCCGGTGCGCCGTAAAACCCCATCCTTCAGGGCGGGGATATAAGGCGCGGTTTTCCACCTGACCAGGTGTTTGCTGTTGTTCAATGTATTGGCGGATGACGGATATTGGCGCACCT
>ERZ779746.231-NODE-231-length-34488-cov-3.103912_pt1 | contig 34488 bp, 28 predicted proteins | sample MGYA00511888_ERZ779746 | MGnify/ENA primary metagenome ERZ779746 (study PRJEB29588, sample SAMEA1964695) | human gut metagenome | biome: human gut; feature: human-associated habitat; material: faeces | place: Denmark | collected 2008/2010 ... | reverse complement strand
CCACCACCCAGCCTGTCTACACCCAACTGCTCAAAAGTCACGACATTATCCTTACGGCTCTGGTCATTTAACTTGTCAAGCCGCACCTGCAATGCTTTCCTCGATTTTTCCATCTGCTTAATGGTATAACGCTCCCCGTTGTCTCTTTTTGCCTGATCAATAGCAAGCTCAATCTCATCAATCTGTTTTTCGATTGTGGCTGCCTGTCTTTCCTGTGATAACGGGATTTTTTCAAACTGACTATGCCCGATAATAACGGCATCATAATCACCTGTTGCAATACGGGAACAAAATTTCTTACGGTTGGCGGGTTCAAAATCCTTTTTCGTTGCCGCAAGGATATTTGCTCCGGGATATAACCGAAGGAAATCACTTGCCCATTGTTCAGTCAGGTGGTTCGGCACTACAAATAAGGACTTCTGGCATAATCCCAGACGCTTGCTTTCCATTGCTGCCGCTGTCATTTCAAAGGTCTTTCCGGCACCGACACAATGTGCAAGCAGGGTATTATCTCCATACAGCACATGAGCAACCGCATTTTTCTGATGTGGCTTTAATTCAATATCCGGTGTCATACCCGGAAATTTCAGATGCGAACCGTCATATTCTCTTGGTCTGGTGGAATTGAAAAGCTCATTATATTTTGCCACAAGTGTCTGCCTGCGTTCCGGATCACGGAATACCCAGTCCTTAAATGCCTCCCTTATGGCTTCCTGCTTCTGGCTTGCAATCATGGTTTCCTTTTTATTGAGGACTCTCTTTTCCTTTCCATCCTCCTCAATGGTGTCATATACTCTCGTATCTTTGAGGTTCAGGGAATCTTCCAGTATCTTATAGGCATTTACCCGGCTTGTACCATAGGTCATGTTGACAAGCGTATTTCCAAAGTCCGCATTTTTCCCCTTAATGTTCCACTCTCCGGTCACACCCGAAAACTGCACACCAATCGTATCCCTGCGGAATAAATGTTCCGGTGTCTGGAACGTATCACGCATAAAATCATTGATATACTTTGGTTCAATCCATGTGGCACCGATACGCACCTCAATCTCCGATGCGTCCAGCTCCCTCGGCTGTACCTGCGTAAGAGCCTGTACATTCGGGGCATATTCCGGGTGATTTTCTGCATAAGTTGTTGCTATGGCAAATTTCTCACGCACATTTCCGCTTAGATACTGGTCTGCTGTCTCCCAGACATCGGTAAGCGGATTCTGGAAAATAACACCACGAAGCTCCTCGGTAAGTGTATCCTTGTCCTTTCCTGTCAGCTCTCCCATAAAATCAAGGTCGATTTTAGCTTTTTCTGCTAAAGATACTGCCAATGCTTCACTTGCAGTATCCACATTTGTGACCACCTCTGCCCTTTTAATGGTACGCTTCGTGAACATATCCGCCTTGCCTTTGAAATTGCCCTCATCATCAAGTTTTTCCAAGGAACACAGCAGACAATAACTGTTGTCCTGATTAAAAACTCTCTTATTCGTCTGCGAATTGATCAGACCATATTTCTTAGAGAAATTATCATACAGACTGTTAAGCTCTGCCTGTTTTTCTTTGATTGCCGCATCGGAATATTCCTCAAGCTGCATATCAATCAGTTCCTGCGTACAGTTACGGATTGCCACCATTCCCTTGATACGCTCTTTTGCTGTGTCTGATACTTCCACAGGCTTCATGACAGAGTTTTCACGGTAATACACTTCATTCTCCACCACAGTATAGCTGAAATTCTTGACAGACGGATCAGCTGGAATACTCTGCCTGCTCATTTCATCCGCAAGCTCCTCATCCAGATCAATCATATCAATCTGTCCAGTGATGTTTTGAAGTGCTTTCGCTAACTGCTCCTCAAATGGTCTGCTTTCATCTGCCTTACAGGTGCTTTCCATGCCATAAGGACCGGATACCATTTCCATCTTTCCTACGATCTGCTCCGGATGCTCTGCAAAATAAGCGTTCATTGCAATGCCGTCTGCATCTGTTCCCAGATGTACCCAGTCCGGCTCTCTCTCCACCATGCGGTCACGTTTCTGGAAAAATAAAATATCCGAAGTCACTTCTGTTCCTGCATTTGCCTTAAATGCGGTGTTCGGAAGTCTGACTGCACCAAGCAGGTCTGCTCTTTGTGCAAGGTATCTTCTGACTTCCGGACTTGCCTTGTCCATGGTTCCCTTGCTTGTGATAAAAGCAACCACACCACCGGGACGCACTTTATCCAACGTCTTTGCAAAGAAATAATCGTGTATCAGGAAATTATTTTTATCATACTGCTTATCTGCCACCTTATACTGACCAAAAGGCACATTTCCGATTGCCACATCAAAGAAATCATTCGGATAATCAGTCTTTTCAAAGCCTTTGATCTGCACATCTGCCTGCGGATAAAGCTGCCTTGCAATCCGTCCGGTAATGCTGTCAAGCTCCACTCCGTACAGCCTGCTTTCTTTCATGGAATCCGGCATCATACCGAAAAAGTTGCCGATGCCCATGGAAGGCTCCAGTATATTCCCTTTGGAAAATCCCATTTTCTCCAATGTTTCGTACATCTGGCGGATAATGACCGGACTTGTGTAATGGGCATTCAAGGTACTCTCCCTTGCCATGCGGTACTCCTCCGGTGATAGCAGTTCCTTTAACTGGTGATATTCTGCTGACCAGTTTGATTTGCTCTCGTCAAACGCATCGGCAAGACCACCCCAGCCGACATACTGGGATAAAATCTGCTGTTCCTGCGGTGTAGCATAACGGTTTTCGCCCTCGATCTGCTCCAACAGCCTGATTGCTGCAACATTTCTCTGGAATTTCTCTTTTGGAGAGCCTTCGCCCAAGCGATCATCACTGATATGAAAATTGACTGCGTTGCTTTTATCCGGTGTAGCCACAGATCTTTCCTGTACAGTCTTATTCTCCTCTGCCGAAGGTGTAAGCGGCTCCCATTCTCCGGTAAGCACCTGTGACAGCATTTCCTCTGTCTGTCGGTCTGCTTCACCATTCTCCAGACGCTCACGGGCAGACTGCGTATCTATACTGTCCAGTTCATCTTCGGTCTGTTCTGTAACAACATTCTGTTCCTTTTCATCAGAAAACTCCGCTTCTGCTTCCCTGCCACTTTCTGCAAGCTCATTGCCCCAGTCCATTGCTTCCTGCAAAGTCGAAAATGTCTCCAATGCCGGACGGGTGGTGTCTGCCGTATCATAAATAGCATATCCGTCCACTTCCTTATCAATCCAAAGAAATACTCCCTCTGATAAGGTGGCACTCCACTGTGTCGGATTTCCATATTCATCATCTGCATCATGTACCACATGCCACGCTAATTCCTGCACTTCATCCAGCTCTGCGATACCATCCGTCCCCTCAAAGCGTGAAAACACTTCTGCTTCGTGCCTGTCAATATCTTCCTCTGCAATGGCATTGATATAATCGTCCTCTACTTCGCTACGCTCCGGCTTATGGTCGTATTCAAAGGTTTTCCCATTGACCTGTGCATAATAAAAACTGCTGTCCTCTATGTTATTTCCAAGCAGGTATTTCTCTTTTTCACTGCCCCACTGATCAACCGGAATGCATTCATATCCATCAATCGTGACTGTTTCCTGTGCTTCCTTTTCTTTTTCCCGAAGCACATTGATATATCTTCTCGCCTGATTGGTAAATCCGTCCAATACCGCCGGATGTGAGCTTAGAATCAGATCATTATTCTGCCACTCATTTTCCGCAACAATGCCTTTTGCCCATTCCTTATTGTTCTGCGAAAACCGCCCATCATAATCAAAATGCGTGACGGTATTTGCAAGAACAAATTCCACACAGTCAATGCCATATTTATCTATGATTTCATCTGCGGTATTCCTCGGAAGCACAAAACCATTGAATTTCTCGGCAATCAAGGCTTCGATGTCCTTCTTACATTCAAGTCGCTGTCCATGCTCCAGACGGGAAAGCTCTCGCTGTCTTGCTTTCTCTGCCTGTTCTTCCTTGTATGCCTTGTAGTTTTCTTTCCCCTGTGGAGATAAATAATTATCCTCATGGATCAGCTCACGTAGCCTTTTCTCGACTACATTCCAGTTCAGAAGCACTTTTGCATACGGATTGCCATAACTGCCTTTCTCCAGACGGATACCTTTTCCATCATGTTCATTATGGGAATCATCATTACCCGGCAGTCCACCGGAACCGCCACCGATGCCATATTCATTTTTCAGAAAAGCAACCGTCTCCTTCTGATCATGCCCTTCCATGAAATACTCATAGATGCGGAAAGCTCCATGCTCATAGCCGCTTCCCCTGCCTAGTGCATAGTCAATCTCATCCTGTGTAATAAAATCTTCCTGTGCTACCTCCACCGCATCCGGCAATGGAAATTCCAGTCTCTCCCGGTCAAGGTCTGCTATCTCCGATAACAGATATTCCGGTGATTTCACATGCCGCCATTTTAATTCTGCTTCTCCAGAAGCAAGGCGGTTTGCCGCATCTTCCAAAATATTTTTAAGCTGTTCCCTGCCCTCATGGGTGGAAAGAAGCTCCATGAGTTTTGCTTCACTTTCCGGATAATTTCCTGCTTTTAAGCCAAGCTCCTCCGGCATTTCATCCATTCCATCCCGCAGAAAGAAATAGATCTGGTTGGCAACACGATTTCTCTCCTGTGTATCCACAAGAAATGCTTCACTGGTACTCATATATGTTCCATTTTCGATCATGGAACGGATATGGCTCTCCACATCTTCCCAATCCATCGTGACAATCGGTGTTTCCCTTGCCTGTGTTCCATAGCCGACACTCATACCATGCGCATCGAACCACACCGATACCGGATTTCCATTGATTTCAAAACCTTTTCCGGTCTGTCCGTACTCATTTTTCAGAAAATCCACCATCTGCTCGGCATTTCTGCCCTCTGTGTACTTTGCAAAGATACGCTTTCTGCTGTGCTGTTTTCCTCCACCACTGCGAAGAATGGTTTCAAGCTCATTCTGTGGCAAAGAAAAAGCAGCGGGCATGGTATATTTCATACTTGCTTCCGCTGCTGCGACTGTTCCGACCTGCTCCTCAAAAGAAGGAAACAGGCTGAGTTGTGTAAAGGTGGGTTCCGGTGCTTCTCTCCGAAGCGGCGTATCTGTTACAGGCTGTATACCAGTTCGCTCAATACCACTTCCTCGGCTCGGCTCTGAATGTTGTTCATCTTCGCTACCCAGAGCATCTGATCGGCTTCCTTGAGCTGTTCTGTCACTCCCTCTGTTTCCGCCATCTGGCTTATCAGCTTCTCCATTCTCTCCTCTGCCTGCTTCTGAATGGTCAGCAGGTGTTCTTTCAATGTCCCTTTCAGAAGAAACGCTGAGTACACGCCCCTGTGGTTCTCCTTCAGATAAGTCTCCCTCATCATTCCGTACTTCGTTACGGTTCCCTCCGGCTGACTGTCCGCCTGTAATGTCGGGATCAGATAATCCCCATTCTTCTCGTATGTCAGATTCATTGCTATTGCCCCTTTCTACGCTGTTTTGATTGTTGTCAATATATTCCTCATGTCCGCTCTCGCTTTCACGCTTTAACGCATTGTAGTCTATTTCAGAAGTATTTGCAAGTCTTTTCTGCGTTAAATTTTCTGTTTGTTCCTGTTCGTGGCTTCTGTTATATGCCCTTATGGTTCTTCCAATCTCTAAAAGTACCGGTTTTGCAAGCTCATTGGCTGCATCTCCAAGTACTGCAAGGGTGTCCATGGAATTAAATTCATGGATAAAATCGAAAGCAAATTCCGAACCATACTCCTGCATATCTGCACCACAGGCAGATAAAAGTGTAAAGGAAATGCTGTCCGATAATGTCTCCCTCAAGCGGATACCGACATTCTGTTCATCCAGTCCCTCTAAGAAACTGTCCTCGATCATGTACTGCAGATCCGGCAGCAATTCCTCATAATAATCTGCCGCAATCCTCTCAGCTATCTCCATAAGTCTCTCTTCAAACAGCTTTTTATCATCGGTAGCACCATAAGTCTGCTCCAGACGCTTAATTACATCTTCCTTATGTTCCTCATGTAATTCCCATAGTTCCGGATACCGTCCGATTCTCCTTGCCGCATGGACATCCGACACATCAAATACATATTTCAGGCGCTTTCCATGTGCTTCATCCTCGTCCAAAAGCGCAATACCCTTTGCCCCTTTGTTTACCCAACAGTGCATACGCTCATTCCACAGCTCAATGGACGCACACGCTGTTGCGTCCGGTCTTTGTGCATAGATTAAAAGCTGTTCCCGGAACGGATACTTGTATAATCTCGCCGCTGTAGTAAGGTATTTCATCCATTCCTCACGATTTTTGACAACCTCGGCTGCTGTCTCCTTTGCCAGAGCCGATATAAAATCATATTTTCTCACGCAGTTCTCCTTCCTGTCATAGATACGACAAAAAGGCAGCCACATACACTACATGACTGCCTTTCCTTTATTTCCCGTTACTTTCCTATTCCGTTGTACCGAAGCTGAAAGTCTTACTCTCAGCCGCTTTCTTAGGCGTAAACCTTGCCTTAACTTCCGCAACCCTCCCCTCTAATGCCTGAAACATAGCGTCCACCTGTTCCTGTGTATATTCATAGGAACTGCGGTTCGCAAGATTTTCCAGTCTGCCAATGACATCCACCGCCTTATTCATGCGGTACTCGCCAATACGGATAAACTTCTCCGCTTTTGTCTCATTTTCCTTTGCTGCAGGCTCTCCCTGCGTTTCCTCTGTTGTCATTGTTACATTTGCTTCTTCCATGTGATTTTCCTCCATTTTGGATAAAAAAGAGAGCGTACAGGTTTTCCCATACGCTCTAACGCTGTGTTAATATTAAGTTATGTGTGGTATTGGTGTTGTCCAAACAATCTGGAAGTTGTCCATTCACTCATGTTCTTCCAGAAACTTTTTGTTTTCTTTATATACCTGATTCACTTCCTTCGTATTCTATTCATAAATATAATCGTTCCACAATTTTAATCCACTCCCTGTCCATAAAAACTTATTATATTCACCATCATTTTTCTTCATTGCATTTATAAATTCAAGTGATCGTAATCCTAGTGAAGCATCTCCTATGGTAATAAATACATTTGGATATTCCGAAACAAAGCACATTCCCTATGAAAACAAGATAACACAAAACAATACATCCTGCTATAGTAACCTAAATCGTATGAATTTATTTACCATTTTATAGTCTGTATATATCTGGATTTACATCTTCACCACTAAAACATTTTGAGAATACGTGACTATTACCTTCAAATCTATCATTTTTAATTACAAATAACGTTTTTTCCGCAAATTCATATCTATCTGTTATTTCAAGCAATAACAATCTGCCTAAATTTACGACATAGTAATTAAACTTGTTATATGCGACATTCATTTCTTTATCAATAATCATAATTTTTGTATTATCAATAAATACCTCTTGAAGCCACATAAATGTTTGTAGCATTTCTTTCTTATTGTATTTTTTTAATTGTTCAAAACTATCCATAGCATATTTTGTTTCTATATGTGCTTGTGCTCTTTCATGTAAAGTTAATAATCTTTCGGTAATGTTTTCTATTGATGCTATGTTGTCTTGGTATACATCCAAAAACATTATGACCTTATCGTATAAAGGCTTCTTTCCCTTCAAACATTCCATTTGCTTTTTAACTATATCAAACAAAGAAATGTCAAAGGCAGGAAAAATCAAATCATAATCCTTCATTCTTTTTAAGATAAATCGTTTTCTTCTATGGCTTATCTTATTTGTCATACAAACATCTTCAACCAGCTCTTTTAGTTTGGTCATATCATATTGTAATATCTCATTATATGCAATAGTTACTTTTTCAATTTTATAGTCTAACGTTTTTACAATACTATCTAGTATCTCCTGTATTGTAAAATCTTCCTTATCAGAAAAAGCTTCCATATTATTTTTACATTTTGAAAGAAAATCTTTTAATTGTTCTTCAGCTTTATGAGATATAGCTTTTTCAGCTATTTGATTATACTCTATCTTTAGTGTCCTCTTAGCTGATTTAGGTAATTTCTTTATATATTCTTCTCCAGCTTTCAAAGCCTCTTCATAACAAAGATTGTCATAATATTCATAATAATAATATCTTGCTAGTTTTTCAAATTCCGTATTACCTAAATATTCTATATATGGAATATTTGCATATAACTTTGTTATTTCAGAATTGCATTTCAGAATTTTTGATAAAACTATCTCTTTGTTCCTCTCAAATTCCTGTTTATAAAAAACCCCTGCAACTAATGTACTTGCAAATATTCCAGAAGAAATAGAAGTAAGAAATGACTGCATTACTAAGACATTGATATCTGTATGAAAATGAAAAAAGTATTCAATATTTGTTCCTATTTCATATAGTCCTTTTTCCGATGAAAAATGAATACACACAAAAAATAGCAGAGAGAAAACACATACTATTTTTGCAACATAAATATTTCTTTTTAACGTTCTCACTAATGATGGCTCCTTTGTTACTCAGACATAGAGTGCGTTTCTTCTGTATCATCTTCTTCCGTTTTCTCTTCAATAATTTTTAGATTACGCTTTGCAACATACCCCTCCTTCGTCTCACCATGTTCATCTGTAAAAGTAACCTTGTAATAATAATTGGTATTTTCAATGACTATTGCCTCAATATTCTCATTAATCTGTCCAATTATCTTTGCTCCTTTTTTTGGAAGTTCTTTCACATTGCTAACAACATATGCTGTTACTGGAATACCAACTTTTTCCTGAAAATATGGCTGAAAGAAATTTCCATAAATAAAGCATATTAATTGCCAAATAATAAAGAATTGTACTTTTTTCTTTTCAGTCCATCCAGCAAACCTAGCCTGAAAACCTTTTGGATTAGCAACTTGCTCAGTTAGTGCTTCTTGGACCTCTGCTTCTGTAAATGAATCGTTTTCGTTTCTTTCCTCTTCCAACTCATCTTGAACCAGAGAATATGCTGTTCCAACAATATCCGATAAAGAAGTTGCTTTTGGAACTATATCAGCAAACATAGCAGAAAAATCTATCTGTTCTAACTGTCTCAACTGTTCTGATGCAAAACTTTTTGAAATTGCATTCATTGATTCTGCTATTGCTTTTGCTGATTCTGAAATATTGATCTGCTCATATGCTTTAAAAGACTTCAAAAACGATTCAATAGTATTTCTCATTGAATCTGAAAACATACCACTTTTTAAATTAGACATATTCATTTTTGCATATGAATTCATTGTTTTTTGCAATGATTCTATGGTTCTATCAATTTCAATCTGCGAATACGCTGAGTATGTTTTCATTATTTCATTCATACTTGACATTAAAGAACTAGATAATTTCTTGTATGATTCTAACGATTCAGCCAATGATTTTAATGACTTTTCAGTTGGTGTAGCAAATGAGGTATCCATTCTAATAGCATTTTTCACTAGTAAAGCCCCCTTTTTTATCATCTGCTTTGACATTTTGGTCGTCAAATTTCAATTTTTCTTTTCCTCACTATACCACAATCACAGCCACTTTCCTACCCCTGCTTTCCCTTCGTCTGTGGAAATTCCATCTTAAATTTATACTGGAATCCCTTGATTTTCTTGCCATCTTTCGTATAAGAAAACTCCTCAATGTTCTGCTGAATCAGGTACGCATCATAACTGCCTTTCTTTCCTTTCAGACCTTTGACAAGTATCTTTTTCCCTTGAAGCAAGCTCTTGACCTGTGAATCGGAAAGTGTTACTCCAAGTGCCTTGCCGACATTCATACCACACTTTCCGGTACAGTACGCCCCAAATTTCCCTTTTACTACATCAGCACCACATTTCGGGCATTTTCCAAGCATTTCCTGCCCACTCTTTCCTGCCCCAAACATGGCTTTCTGCTCGTTGCTAACGCTATGATAAGTTTTTACAAGGTCACTTACCATGGCTTTAATCCCAGACATAAACTGTTCTGCAGTAACTTCTCCTTTGGATACCAGTGTAAGCTCGTTCTCCCAGTCAGCGGTCAGTTTCGGAGATTTTACTACATCCGGAAGTATCGTGATCAGCTTCATTCCGTCCTCTGTCGGGATTATCTGCTTTTTCTCACGCTTCACGAATCCGTCTTTTACCAGTTTTTCAATAATATCTGCTCTGGTGGCAGGTGTACCAAGTCCTTTCCTCTCCACTTCGTCACCCATATTTTCTGCTCCAGCTCGCTCCATGGCAGACAGCAGGCTGTCCTCGGAAAGATTTTGTCAAGGGTAATTAAGAAAAATCTTCGCTGTTTATGTCATGTAATATCAATCTGTTAATCTTATCCGTCATGGTTTCCCTGCTCGTTTTGCTGAAATGAATTGCCACGTTGTAGGTGGTTCTTCCGATTTTCTTTTTGATATGCGGACACTGTTCTTTGTCCGTTGTCTGCTTTTCTGTCTGTTCCATAAATCTCCTTTTCCCAACGAAAAAAGGTGCATGAAATCCTTCTGTTTTCCATGCACCTCACGCTGTGGTTAAATTGTGTTTTCGTGTTTCTTTTCCCGGTTCTGCTCCCTTGCCTGCTCGTCTACTCTCTGCTGTACTTCCATTTCCCTGAGATTGCCTTTGAAAACGGAAAGCCTTGCAAGGTCGGTAGCAACCCTACTGCTTTTTCTCTGTATCTGCTCCTGCTGTGCCAACACCTCTGCTAACTGCTTATCAATATATGGCTTTGATATTTTCATATTTTCCGGCATGACTGCCTTTACCCTGTCACGATATATCGCATAGTTTTCAAGCTCTGTTTCATGCTTCTTTTTAAAGGAATTTTTCCTCAATCCGCTTAATGCCTGATACTCTTTCATGACTGGCTGATACTGCTTGTAATCGTCATAATCAGATACCGCCTGCGTCCACTTCTCATAACGCACACTTAACTCTGCAAGTTCTGCTCTGCAATTCTCCAACACCTCCGTCTGCTTTTCCTCAAACGCCCTCACATCTTCCCATGTTTCAAAATGGTTTGTGTCAATCAGCTTTGCAAGCTGTTCCACATTACCCAGAAGCCGCTTGTCTTTAAATCTCTGTACATATGGAAAAATCGGTCTTACAACCATTTCTGACCTTTGTTTCTGCAACATCTCCAATGCGGTCTGAATCTCTGATTTTTGTTCCGGTACAGAAGGATTGATGGATTGATTGATAGATTGAATACCATCCTTTTCTGTCCGGCTTTTTCTCTCAAAAGCAAATTTGAAAACTCCCTTTTTCAGTTCCTCTTTGAGTTCAGAGATAAATCCATAAATTTTCATTATCATGGCATTGTATTTCTCGATTGCACGATTGATATTGCCCCTTTCTGTCCAGATGCCTTTTCGTTCCAATGCACTTGCTCTTTCCCCTAAATGAATGGTCGGAATAAGCGGTATCCCTCTGTCCTTATAAGAACGTGGGTCAACACGCTCGGCTATGCCTGCTTTTTCATTGGTGGCATTGATAACCTCTGCAATGGCATTTCTCCATTCCTTTGCCTTGCCTTTCTCATTCCAGTCAATCACATTTACTTTCCGGCTTTTATAGCCTTTTCCGCTGGCATTGGGTATCCGGTTACCGTCTGCGTCAAGAACGTATTCTTTTCTTGATTTTGCTCCCCATGTACCATCCTCATTGAGAGGTCTGAGGGTAAGAAGGATATGGATATGCAGATTAGGCTGTCCTTTATCGTTGTACGAACGATGAATACCATAATCTGCACACATTCCCTTATCTACAAACTGCTCTTTGATAAAACGCTCCATGACCTGCCTTGCGGTGGCTTCGTCCCACTCATTGGGCAGGGAATATTTCAGGCTCCTTGCAAGCTGGGCATTCTTCGCTTTCTCGTTCTTTTCTACAGAGTTCCATAATACTGCCCTGTCTGCAAATTCCGGTGGTGCGTGTTCCGGCAGAAGCACACCTGCACCGACTAAATCCTCTTTGGCAGTTCTGTTATAGGTCATGCCATAATAATCACTGTAAAGGGATGTCCTGCTGATATAGGCTGACTGCTCAACCGCCGACTGTCCTTTGCTCCGCTGGACTATGGATGCCCTGCTGCTAATTGTTCCGTTCTTCACTGTCCTCTCCTTTCCCACAACGTAGCGGGTTGCATCGGCAGACTTTGTGGGCAGATGAAAGCACGTCTTTTTGTGATTTCATCTGAACGCAAAGTTCACTAGGGTAGGCTTTATCCCGCCGAAGGGAGTGTAGCTCCCTTATAACAAAAGGCTTGCCTTTTGTTCAACAAGGTACAGGCACCTTGTGTCGGATACGAAGTAGCCGACTGCCCTCTGCAAGAGCCTTCGGAGAACGCACAGCACCGCCCCAAAGGGTGGTGTATCTGTGCGCCCTCAACAAAGTTGAGGGAATTGGCTACAACGCTGCACATTCCCTATTCTTCTTCGTTTTCCTCCTCGTCTGCTTCCTCATTTATCGCCGTATCCGGCATTTTTTCCTCCACCCTTGCAAGCTCCCGTTCAATCTGCTCCATGCAGTTCTTGACCTCTCTTGTGGCAAATGCCACCTGCATAATCCGTCTGGTCTGCTCCTCGCTGTATCTCCTCGGCTCATTAAGGAATGTTTCAAAGTTTGCACCCACCACAATCTTTCTGTGGTTATCTGCTTTCCTCTGCTCCATCTTTGCCTTTTTCATCAGCATATCCAGCTTGTTCTTTTCCTGCTCCATGCGTTTCCGCTGTGCTTCGATTTTATTTTCTAAATTCATCTTTCATTACCTCTGCTTTTTTATATTTTTTGTCGGTAAAACAGAAAAGCGGTGCTTCCGTTTTATTGGATAACACCGCCTAAATGACTGCCCGTATTCGTTTTGATTTCTGCAATGTACTCCTGTCTCCTTTCTGCCCCTGTCGCTGTAAATAAAAAGAGCAACTAAGATTTTTATTTCTTAATTGCTCCATACTTGTATTACTTTACTAAATTTTTGTTAAAACGATAGCCAACTCCCCAGACCGTTTGAATGTAAACAGGCTTGCTTGGATTGTCCTCTATCTTTTCCCGAATATTCCGAATATGGCTCATGACGATGTTATAATCGCCGGAATAGGGTTCTTTCCAGACAATATCATATATCTGCTCTTTGCTGAATACCGTTCCCGCATTCTGAGCAAGTAGTAACAAAATTTCAAATTCGATAAAGGTCAATTCAATTTCCGAGTCATTCTTAATTACAATATGCCTACTCTCATCAATTTCTAATTTTTCAAAACTTAAAACATCTTTAGGAGTATCCATAAGTGTAAAAGATTTCGCCCCTGCTTTAACATAAGACATAATGTGATGAAACACATCTTCCTCGTTATCATTAAACATCAAGACCATTATTTCCCCAAGACTATCATCTCCTGTTATATTATTAATGCTTCACTTTAATGCCTTGCACCAATTCGTTTATATCTCACAATATTAAATATGATTCCTGCTACAAAAATAATAATTGCAGATATAATTTCAATCCCTGATATATGCACGAAACCATAAAGGCGATTGTTTTCATAAAATACATTTTCCAGTGATAAAATATAAGCCCCTGCTACTACTGCCAATGGTGTCACTTTCATCAGCATTGTTATCATATTATTACTACATGAAGATAAACAAAATGCCATGCTGCCTACACCAATTCCCATCAATCCCATAATCACCATAAATAAACCAAAGACTTCTGCGTATGTAATATGCAAAGTAGGTTTTATATGATACATAAAGGAAGCTAATCCAACTTTTCCAAAATCCATAGCGTTTGTAGTTCCCCACACTGCCATTCCAAAGGCTATCACTACTACTTCTACGAGTAGCACAGAAAAAATTGTGCAAAAATATTGTATCTTATATATTTTTCTTCCAATCTTGCTACTATACTGTTCCCTGTTCATATTGCTTGCAACATCATTTACCATAACCGGTGAAGCTACCATTAATACTACTATTAGACACCAAAGAGACATGTACCTAAGAAGATCTGTCGAATAAATGATTACTTCATCCGGCAAAACATTGTAGCATCCTTCTGAAGCCATTTCATAATCCATCATCATTTTTTCATATTCTTGTAAATAAATAGAGCTGTATGGAGTATCTGCAAAAAGTGTTTCATCCATTTCTTTATATTTATGATAATCAAATCCTTCTTTGCCATTTAAAACATTTGTTTGATATTCCAAAAATTCTTTGTAGTTTTTCACATCACATTCAACAAAAGCTTTTTTCTGTACCATACTTTTCTCTATTTCTGCGATGATTTCATGATATCTATTTTCTATATCGGTAAACTCTTCCGATTCAATTGTTGCTCCATATTCCATCATCCATTCTCTGGAAATACACAGTTTTTCCTGAAAAGCATCAACCCCATCCCCTACCTCAAATCGCTTTACAATCGGACTAAGGAACGAACGATACACCAAAATTGATATAACTATCAGCAAAACAATACGCATAGGTGTGCATATTTTCTTTAATTCCTGTAAAATCATTTAACATATATCCTTTCTTCGAAATAAAATGTATACCACATATAACCCTGTCATTCCAAAAAACAAATGTAAAACAACTGATAATGTTTCCTGCCATGGAAATAAAGTATAATATCCAAGATCGGTAAACCACATCTGGTTAATATATACATTAACTGTAATGCTCCAGTTATTTAGAAAATATAATTCTGGTATTTGTCTAAATAAAAACAATCCAAAATAAGGTAATATCAAGCACGCTGCTAACGCACAGATTGCTACACTGATTTTCTTATTGGCTAATACAATTAATGTACTAAATAACCACCATGAAAGCCATATACCAATCATCAATACAATCGATGCACAAAAGTATTGCTTAACCGTGAAGCTTGTCCATGTGATAAAAGGTTTCATAAATATAGGATCATCATAATCATTGATGTAATTATAACTGCTTGCGATATTTGAATCCCATATTTTTTCAAAATCCCACATATGAAAAAATATAAAATAGCATAATAGACTTAAGACAGCTAAGCATAACGTCCCTATAATTAACACAGCAGACATCTTGTCAAAAACAGTTCTTCTTCCACGAAAACTGGAATATACAATATAAGCAGTTTTATTATGGTATTCCATAAAGGAAGTCTCCAACACAAGAAATGCAAATAATAGAATTCCTTCAATAATAAGAGCTTTTGTTAAATACTCAAACAGCACCGTGTGTACATATGGAGTTAATTCTCCTGCATATGTTGACATATCTGCCTGTTGTTCTGATAACATTTCTAATGATGATTCTAATTTTTGATATTTTTCATGCATCAATGCAACCAGTGTGTTGGACTTTTTATACCGTTCATCATAATATGCAGAACCCAATTCACTTCCATCAATATCCTTAAATATTTTCTGCCCTGACTGGTATTCATAATTCTCAGACATTTTTTTCAATTCACCACTTTTTGATGACGTTGCAATGATTAACCCTATATTAAAGATAGTACATATAACCAAAAAGACTATCATTGATTTATTATATAAAATCTTTCGTATTTCTTCTTTCAAACAATTCATTTTCTTTATCTCTCATCACGATAAACAACTAAAAATACATCTTCCAAATTAGGTTTAACCAATACTGCATTATCTGGCTTTTCTTTACAGAAGAATCTTTGCATTGTTCCTTCCGGGCTTTGCCTTTCATACAAAAGAATATGTTCACAATTTATAAGACTATCTACTGGTAATTCAAATATTTTTCCTTCCAATCTATTGCAAATATTTTCCAAGCTGTCAAAACAAAACAACTTATGATTTCGTATCATAATAATTTTGTCTGCTATTGTTTCAATGTCAGACACAATATGTGTGGAAAGTATTACTATTCTTTCTCCTGAAAGATCTCGTATCATATTTCTAAAACGAACTCTCTCCTTTGGATCAAGTCCAGCAGTAGGTTCGTCCAAAATTAAAATTTTCGGATTATTCAACAAAGCTTGTGCAATACCAACTCTTTGTATCATTCCACCAGAAAATTTTTTTATCTTCTTGTCTCTGACATCTGATAATGAAACCTTTTCAAGCAAATCATCAATCAGAGAATTTATCTTATTTTTTTCTATACCCTTTAATGTAGCCATATATTTCAGAAACTGTTTCGGTGTATAATTTTTATAATATCCAAATTGTTGTGGCAAAAAACCTAATATATCCCTATATTTTTCATCTAAAGCTACAATATCAATTCCATCCCATGTGATTTCTCCATGTGTTGGAAAAGAAAGCGTTGCAATCATATTAAGTAATGTAGTTTTTCCTGCTCCATTTGGAGCTAACAATCCATAAACACCATTTTCCAGTTCCAAATTTATTTCTTTCAAAGCAGTAAAACTACCATATTTTTTTGTCACATTATTTATTGAAAGCATATTCCTTTTCTCCTTCTATTCTTTTCAATGTATTAAAAAGCAACATACTCAAATACACAATACTGCTGGCACACACAATGATTGCTACAATATACCTCGGCAAATCCATAAGAAATTTTTCAAAAGCCTGCCCACCAAAACAAATGAAAAGTACATTAGCAGTTACCCACACTCCCGAACATATCAATTGTGAAATCACCGTCTTCCTTCTCCATCGAAAAAAAATAATAGCAATACCATATAAAAAAGTTGCTGCAAAAGAGATGCCTAACAAATTCATAAAATCAGCACCTCTTACTCTCACAAGTTGCATAATCAATATCGCTATACTGTTCAATGCTAAACTTATCATACTGAAATACAACATTCTAACTGACGATAAAAGCTGTAGATTATACTTGCAAGCCATCTTCATCTCATAAAGATCAAATATCATTTCTTTCCAAACCACTAAGGAATATACGACAATATAGACAAGAGGTGACAATAAATAAACTCCACAACCTATCAGCTTTGTATCTACCTGAAAAAACATTAACCAAAAAATTGCACTAATGATTATTCCTAGAAAAATGCAATCATTGATTCCATAGAACGCTGTTCTAATATCACAAATTTTCATTCTGTCTATTAAATTCGCCCAACGCACTGCTGGAGTAAGAACACCTTGTTGTACAATGTAATTAATTGACTTTTCCTTTTTGTCATTTGATAAATTCTCTATACTCATCTGCAAACTCCTTCCTAATATCTTTCATTAAACGGTAATATTTTGTTTTTACTGTAGCTTCTGATATTTCCACAATTTGGGAAATTTCTGCAAATGTATAATCACCATATATGTGCAGCCTAAATATTTGTTGTATTAACACTTGATATTTGCAAACAAATTTCTCTATCTTCTTTAACAGTTCTCCTTGCATCCATGTTTCTACAAAATCATAGTGTTCTATAACTTCTATTTCATCTATATCTACGGCAATAGGCACATATTTTTTTTTGTAATCAATCACTTTATTGGTTGCTATTCTATATAACCATGTCCGGAAACTTGCCATTTGCTTTTTATATGCAGAAATTGATTGCAACATGGATATAAATATATCTTGAGTTAAATCAAGAGCCTTCTCCGCATCATTAATTTGTCTGAAAACAAAAATATATATTTCATCATAATAAGAACGTACTAATTGATCTGCATCTTTCTTTGAACCAAAGAGTTTTATTCCACTAATCCACTTCTGTTCTTGCTGTTCTCTATTCTTTTGCACTGGTTTCCTCCTTCCTACACTTATATATTCGAATACCACGGAAAAATAGTTTCACTAATTTTGACTAAAATATATTTTAATACCTATTCTCGATCAAATATAACGGTCAGTTCCATTGTACCTATACATTACACACATATTATACAATTATTTTTCTCCGTTTAGAGCAATACTTCCTGCACCACACAATCTTACACCGAAAGCTCTGCTTACAGTCATGCACACACTTCTTGCACTGTTCATTATACTGTATCCTGTTCTTGTCATTCAAAAAGAACACCCACAACCGTTTTTCTTTTTTGCCCATCCTCGCCACTGCGATACCCTCCTTCAAAATGTTCAAATTATGTAGCCTTTTTCCGTTTTTTATGCCCTTTAAGCGTGTTAAAAGATATGCAAGGCATATTGCCCTGTCCCTTCATCAGGAACGTTTTAAATCGTCAATTTCCTGTCAGAAAAGGCAATCAGTGTTCAAACCGATTGCCCCCTCAGATGTTGTGACACTTTCTTATTCCGTCTATTGTATCTGCCTGAATGCTTCTTCAAAATGTGCTAAAGCCTTATCCCTTTCTGTCCGCTGTTCCTTTGTCAATGACGGTTCATAATCTTCAAATTCTTCTGTCCCGTTGACCTTTGCCTTATCCACAATCCAGCAGAATTTCCATTTATCCAACAAGTGATGATACAAGTCCTCTGCATTGTCGTAGTTGGAATTATTCTCAAAATACCCATCCATGTAATACTCCAGTACAATAAAGCCGAACCTTTTATCATATACCACACACATATCTCCCAATTCATCCATCATACTGCGGAACAGTTCCACAACCTTTGTACACTTTCTGATTTCTTCCTGTTTCATAAGCTCTCTATCCTCCATACCCTTAACCGTTTACTGTGACTTCCTTTGATTTCTGTTCTTCCCCTGCGATACGCTTTCTCCGCTTTTCCATGTATCTGCGGTTATATTCTGCTTTTTTTGCCCTGCGTGCTTTCAGCTTTTCATGCTCTACAATTTCTTCCGCAGTCGGTTCTTTTACAGGCAGTTCAAACTTCCCGATAAAGTTCAGGTAAATCTCCACTTCCTGTACCCTTTCTCCGCTGGAATAATCCGCTTCATGGACAAGTATCTTTTCCACAAATTCATTCAGCATGGGGGTAGTTAATTCACTGAAATCCGTATAGCGTTTCACAAGTTCTATGAATTTGTCTGCCCGGACTGTATCACTCTCATATTTTTCAATCTCGGCTTTGGCATTTTCCATTGATATTTCAAGGGTGTCCTGTTCATTTTCAAACTCGCTGAGCATAAATTCAAAACGCTTGTCAGACAACTTTCCGCTGATATTATCCTCATACAGTTTCTTCATCAGCATATTCAGCTCGTTTACACGCTTGGTATCCTGTGCAATTTTTCGTTTCAAAGACTTTATGCTCTCTTTCTGCTTGTCTCTCGAAGAGGAATATATCCTGTTGATAAATTCCTCCTCATTGGTAATCACATAATCACTGACCGCTTTGATGGTTTCCAGCACCAGCTTTCTTACAACCTCTGTCCTGATATAATGCTGGCTGCACTGTTTATCATAACTCTGTCTGCTTAAGTTATAGGTGGAACAGTTATACTCATCACGATCCGGTCTGCGTTTTCCATTTAATTCCCCTTTCCAATTTCTTGCCCTTCCTGCTCCGCCACGATGGTTATACATTTTCGCACCGCAATCGGCACAATACAACAGTCCCGTAAATGGATTGGCTTCACCGACTGTATCCGTCCTGCGGGCAGTCTTTCTCAGCCCCTGCACCTTATTCCACATTTCTTCAGAAACGATTGCTTCCTGTGTATTCTTGAAAATAACCCAGTCCTCTTTTGGTGTCTTTTTTGCCCTCTTATCCTTGTAAGACTCTTTATAAGAGCGGAAATTTACGGTATGTCCCATATACTCCGGCTTGGAAAGAATATCACTCACCGTTGCCCCACGCCACACATAAGGGGTTGTAGTATTATTGTTGGAACGACAGGTTCCAAGTCCCCGCTTGGCAAGATAATAGGATGGACGCTCGATTTGTTCCTCTGACAGTATTCTTGCAATCTCATAGGGTCCTTTTCCCTCCAAAGACATCCGGTATATCCTGCGTACCACCTCGGCAGCTTCTTCGTCAATTACCCACTGGTTTTTATCTTCCTCACTTTTCCGGTAACCGTAAATAGCATTATTGGTGGTGTGTTTTCCCTCCATTCCCCTTGCACGAAGCACCGTAGTCACTTTCCGGCTGGAGTCACGAATATACCACTCATTCATGATGTTTAGAAATGGGGCGAACTCACTGCTCTCTCTTTTCTGATTATCAACTCCGTTTGCAATCGCAATAAAGTGGACTTCCTTTTCCTTGAACATGACCTCCGTATAAAAGCCCACCTGCAGATAGTCACGCCCTATCCGGCTCATATCCTTTACAATAACTGTGCCAATGCTTCCGTCCTCAATTCCTGCTACCATTCTTTTCCAGTCCGGTCTGTCAAATGAACCGCCGGAATAACCGTCATCTGTAAAATGCTCTATGTTGGTATAGCCATTCTGTTTTGCATAGTCCTCAAGCATCTTCTTCTGGTTGACGATACTGTTACTGTCCCCTACCATTTCGTCATCACGAGAAAGTCTTTCGTAGAGGGCAGTAATCTTTTCATTTTCTGCTTTTTTTGTTCTCATTTTTTGTCCTTTCTTGTGCTTTTTTCTTAACTACCCTTTACAATATAAGTCCTCAGTGTAATGCTTTGGCGGCTGTGTGAAATGCTCGGAAACCTTTGTCTGCTCCACTGCAATCGTCATGCCCTCACGAAGCTCCGGCAGCTTCTTTTCCTCCTCTGCATCCGATTTATCCTCTGCGGTTTTATAGGAATTTTTGAAGAAATCCTCAAATTCCTTCCATCCATTTTTCCACACTTCCTTGCCGGATACCTTAAATACAGTATTGTTGCAGGTAATCACTGCCTTTGTGGAATTATAAATGTGCTTCTCCCCGGTCGCACACAGCAGACGGTTTGCACAAAGGGAAAGTATCTTCATTTCGCTCTCCGGGATTGCCTTTAAGTCCTGCTTGATGATCTCCATGGTAGGAATGATTGCGTGGTGGTCCGTAACTTTCTTGCTGTTCAAAATTCTTTTAATATCTGGATTGAACATGATATTCTGCTCAAATAACAGAGAATTGAAAATCGCTTCGATCACATTTTTTGCAGTACCTTCCATGTCATCGGAAAGATACTGGCTGTCTGTTCTTGGATAAGTCACTAACTTTTTCTCATAAAGGCTCTGCGTATATTCCAATGTCTGCTTGGCAGTAAAGCCAAACAGACGGTTTGCATCCCTCTGGAGTGTGGTAAGGTCATAGAGCTTCGGCGGTGCTACCCACTTTTCTTCCTTTACCACGGAAGTGACAAGAGCCTGTCCGTTTTCACAGGCTCCTGCAATCCTCTCTGCTTCCGTTTTATCACTGATATGCTCTGATACCGCATCCAGACCATTTTCCATGATGTGAGCCATATAATAGGCTTCTTTCTTGAAATTCATGATTTTACTTTCACGATCCACCAGCATGGCAAGTGTCGGTGTCTGCACTCTGCCAACCTTCAATGCCTTACCGCCATATAATACCGTAAAAAGTCTTGTTCCATTGATACCCACAAGCCAGTCTGCTTCCTGCCTGCATAATGCTGAATGATACAAGTTATCATAGTCGCTGCCTGGGCGAAGATTATGGAAGCCGTCACGGATAGCACTTTCCTCCATGGAAGAAATCCATAACCGCTTCATCGGTTTTCTGCACCCTGCCATGTTGTAGGTCAGGCGGAAGATCAGCTCACCCTCCCTTCCGGCATCTGTTGGTTAGTTGGAATAGGTGACTTAGGAAATATCCATTATTCAAGGGTTTCCAGTGCCCCTATGAATTTGTAATGGATTGTAAGTCGTTGAATTTTCTCCCCGTTTATTTCTACGGGTTCAGAAATTAGAATTTTATCTATGAGTTGATGTACTATCTTGTAATTGAGTTCCGTTATCCCTGCATATCCGCTGATTTGCTCCGCAAACTGCTCAATGGAAGATAACTGTTCCCTGTCCGCTGTGGCACTTTTTTCAAGTTCCTTTATCTTCGCTGACAGTTCCTCCTGCTCGCTGTCATAACGTGCCGACAACATCTGAAAACGCTTCTCCGTTATCAGCTTTCTTGTCATGTCCTCGTACAGCTTGGCATACAGATTTTCAATTTCCGACACTCGCTGTTTATACTGCCTTAGTTCCTTTTTCTGCTGTTCCCTATCCGCTGACAGTTGGACATTCAGACGCTCGGCAATTTCTGTTACCATGGCTTTCCTGTCCGCTAATGCCTGTCCTGCGTGTCTTTGAATATCCGCAAGCACTACCTCATGTACTGTCCTTGCCTCAATGTAATGTGCTGAACAGGCTTTTTTCCCAAACTTGCGGTACTTGGTACAGCAATAAAAGGTTTTGTCCAAAACATTATTGCGCTTTCTTTTGTTCTCCACCTTTGCAAGCATGGCACTTCCACAATCAGCACATTTGATAATCCCTCGGAAAATGTTGTCATATCCGTTTGTACTGTCACCGATAATGGGTGGTCTTTCTGCCATGATTTTCTGCACATTATCCCACCTACTCTGTTCAATAATCGGCTCGTGTGTGCCATATACGATTTCACGCTCCGCAAATGGGATATACTCTCTTTTCTTTGAGCGCATGGTCTTGGTCGGTCTTTCTGCTACAGTCAGATTTCCTGCATAGACAGGATTGTGTAAAATCTTGCTGACATAGGCAGTGTCCCAGTCATACATCTTTTCCTCGTCATTGAACCGTTCAAACAGTTCATTCTTGTAAAAGCTCGGTTTCAAGACCTTTGCCTGACGCAATCGGTTACAGATGGTATGAAGCCCCACACCCTCCTCGGCTATCGAAAAAATCAGTTCCACAACGGGTGCTGTCACTTCATCTATGACAAGGTGGTTATGGTCGTTTTCGTCTTTCCGATATCCAAAAGGCGGGGTAGTTGCCATATACTTTCCCTGTAACCGTCTTGTACGGAGTGCACTCTTGATTTTCCTTGAAGTGTCCTTTGCGTACATTTCATTGATAATGTTACGGAACGGGGTAATATCCATTTGAGTGTTGTCTATGGAGTCCACTCCGTCATTGATTGCAATGTAGCGCACATTGTGGTTCGGAAAGAATACCTCGATATATGTTCCCGTTTCAAGGTAATTTCTCCCCAGACGTGACAGGTCTTTTGTGATGATTGTTGCAACTTCCCCATTGCGTATATCCTCAATAAGCTGTCGGAACGCAGGACGGTCATAATTCGTACCGCTGTAACCGTCATCAACGTAGAAGCGACAGTTAAGAAAGCCATTGCGCTTTGCATACTCTTTCAGCATGGTTTTCTGTGTACTTATGCTCATGCTCTCGTTGTTCGTACCGTCGTCTTTTGAAAGCCTGCAATATAAAGCAGTGATTTTGTCGTTATTTAGTTTTGCCCTTTTCATGTCGTCCTCCTTAATGAAAAGGGACTTCCTTAACCCTTATTATACTATATTCCCTTTTCCATTTCCACCACTAACTGGCGTTGCTTTGTGCCATATCCTTAACCTTTTTCGTTATCTGTTCCTCGGCGATCCTCTTGAATACCGTTTCCATTTTTTCAGTGCCTACATAATGTCTTTCCACAACAATTTTTGTGGGTTTCTGTTGTCGGCAGGCTCGTTGTCCCGCCTTACTGTTTTTACTCATAAATCTGCTCCTTTGCATAAAAATAGAGCGCATAGATTGTGTTTCTATACGCTCTGACGCTGTGTTGCTTATTTTATTGCGATTATATTTACAATTCTTTCTCCCTATGTTTGGTCTTGTACTGTTGTTCCCCTTGCTGTCGGCTCTCATTCTGAAGCTCTCTCGCAAGGTTCTTCCTGTTGTAACTGATTACCTCGGCATAGGCTAACTCTGTGGCGGTTTTGCTCTGCTCTTTGCTGATACTGTCATACTCGGCTTGCAAAGACTGCATTTCTGCTTTCCACTGCTTCGGGGTTATCTTCTCGCCCTGCTGTAAAAGGTTCTGCATACGCTCCTTTAATTCGGGGTACTTGGCAAGACTTTCTTTATGCTCCTTGTCATACTTCATTTTTACAAGTCCTTTAAGAGATTGGCTCTCTTTATAAGTAGCTTGGACTGGGGCATAAAGGGCATACATTTTTGACAGTTCCTTTAATCGGCTTAGTTTCTGCCCCTTTGATAAATGTACCGTTTCAAGCTGTCGGTATTTCTGTTCCCTGTCGGCTGTAAACTTGGCAAGGTTCTCAAAGCTGTCTATCTTTCTTGAAACAATGAATTTCTCCGCATTGTCGGCTGACTGTAAGGCTGTTCTGTCGGATATTTTTCTTAGATATTTTCCGCTGACAATCGGCAAGTCCAATCTGCCCTTCCGTTTCGCCACTTTTGCAATCATTTCCATGACTTCATTCTTCACATTGACTGCAACCTCTTTCAGACCAGAATACTGTATGCTCCGTACTTCCTGCTTGGCAAGTTCAAGCATTTCTTTTGCCTGTTCCAACAGCACGTTGCCCCTGATGATTTCCCGATTAATGTTTCCCCTCTCGGTCTGTATGCCCTTGCGTTCTAAAGCATTTGCAACCGCACCGATATGGATTGTCGGTTCTTTATCAATTCCCTGCTCCTTAAAGGAGCGGTGTTCCCAATGCACCGCAATTCCCAACTGCTCATTGGTGGCATTGATTGTTTCAGCTAAATCCCTGCGCCACATCATTGCATTTTCCCTGCTGTTCCAGTCGGTACTTTCTACGGTTTGACATTTCCACTGTTTACGGTTACGCTTATCCACTTTCTGTTTTCCTGTCTTTTTATCAATGAGAGGAATACGCTCCCCATTTTCGTCAAGGACATAGACCTTTTTGGTTTTTGCTCCCCACTCCCCGTTTTCCGTAAGAGGACGCATGGTAAGCAGCACATGAATATGAAGATTGCGTTGCCCTTTGTCGTTCTCGCTGTCATGGATTGCCCAATCTGCACACATTCCCTTATCAACAAAATTTCTCTGCACATAATCCCTCACGACTTCCTCCGCAAGCTCATAACTCCACTCATTGGGAAGTGACGCTTTTAACATTCTTGCAAGCTGTGATTTCTGCCCTTTCTCCGACAGTTCCACAGCATTCCACAAGGTAGCTCTGTCTGCATATTCTCTCGGTGCATTTTGTGGCAGACTGATTTCGCTGTGTACTAAATCCTCATGGTATTTTGGTCGATAAGTCTGTCCGTCATATTCACTTACAAGAATGCTCCTGCTGATGTAGGAAGCCTTTTCCACTGCCGACTGCCCTTTGCTCCGTTTAACTATGGAAAAACGTGTGCTTGCCTGTTTCGTGATATTAGCCATACGAAGCACCTACGTTCTGCCAACGGGGTAGTGGGATGCACTCATAAACTTTGTGGGCAGATAAAAGCCGCACTTTGGCTTTTGTCTGAACGCAAAGTACACAAAAGGGTAGGTGCGTTCTTTGCACCGCAGGGGAAGTGTAGCGTCCCCTGTTGGCTGTCGCAAGACAGACAATGCTCTCCGCAGGAGTCCCCGAAGGGCGCACATACCACCTCTGGTGGTATATCTGTGCGCACCCCGTAAACGGGGTGAATAAGTTACCTCGGCTTTTCAGCTTCTTTGCTCCTGTCATTCAGTATCGCCCTCGCTTTCATTTTCGGCATTGAAAATTGTGCTTTGTGTTGAAGTACTTTCCCTGCTTTCTGACTTGATTTTAGCGATAATCTGCTGACACTCCCTTGTCTGCAATGCAACTGATAAAATACGGTTTAACTCGTCCTCGTCATATTGGTAGCAGCCGGGAAAATACTTCATGATAATACCGCCCATGATGTACTTGTGGTGGTTCTCCGCTTTCCGCTTTTTCTCGTTCTGCTTCTTCTTTTCGTTGGCTACTCGCTGTTTTGCCTGTTCCAATGCTTGTAATGCTTTTTCTAAATTTCTGCTTGCTTCATTCTTGCTTTCAATCATTTCTGATACCTCATTCTTTCTGTGATGTGTTAATAGTTCTTGAAAATAAAAATGGTGACAGGTTGTCCGTTAGGATAACTGCCACCATAGGTAAGCAATATTAATTTTTATAAATAGACATATCATTCAACTAAAGAATGATAAAAATTCATTTCTTCCTCGGAAACTTCATAATAGAAAACCAAAAATTCCTCTGGAACAGAAAAACCTTTTATGCTTTCTCCCGACACTGTCATTTTGATAATATTTTTATCCTCATATAATGTAATGGTAGTGTTTTCTACCAATTCTTCTCCACCAAAGCGTGCAACAGGATACTTGTATGAAATCATATAGTATTGCTCTTTTGCTCCCTCTAAGTCTTTTTCCAATTTATGTTGGTGTTCTTCTGTGTCCGAATCATCATAAAGCGAACATTGGTTATATTGATACAACTGTTCTTCATCACTTATTGTTTTTATAAATTCATTATTCTCCGCTGAATATATTTTAATTTCAGCTAAGTTATCTAAATCCTCTACAGTATATTTTCCTCCCTGTTGTGCGGAACATCCTGCACAAATAAACAGTCCAACCATAAGTAGAATACCGATTTTCATATAGCTTTTCTTATTCATCTTTCCCCCTGCTTTCTATAAGTAATTTACACGTTGTGACCAATAAGCAACAAAACAGAATTATGATGGGTGCATATGGACTCCATACGTTTGTTATCATTCCAATCAAAACCGCAACCACTGTAACTGGAAATGCCATATATACCCAACGATACCTTTTCATATGACTACTTTTAGGAGTATGTTCTGTATTTTTAATGATAATGCTGTCAATATGCATAGACATTCCCGCCCATATTATAAGTGCTAACCATACCGTATCAGCTATCCATTCAAAAACATTGCAAGCTGTCTGTCCGAAATAAATCATTAAAAAATGTCCTATTTCAGAACTTGCCAAAAGAATAACAACTCCTACAATAATCATAACTGCATATTTCTTTCTTCTGCTTTCTCTCTGTTTTTTAAACTCCCTGAATACCTTATCATCAAATGCAAGGTGTTCATTTTTGATTTCTTGATATTGTTTGGTCTGAAAATAATACCAAATAATAATGATTATCCCTGCTATCATTGTAAGCCAAAAAAGAAAAGTCATTATCATGCTATGGTGACCAAAACACTCAAAGACATTTGACAATATAAAAAGGCTTATCCCTCCAGTAATCTGCTTTACATTCTGCCTACTGTACGACAAATAACCATCCAACATCTCTTGGCTGACATAATACCCGCTGTTTGATATGGCTTTTTCTTCTGATACGTTTTTTTCTTCGTAATCCTCTTTCAGCAGGTAGTCCATTGACACTCCGAATAGGTTACTGATTTGTACTAATTTACCCACTTCGGGGATTCCTTTATCATTTACCCATTTTCCTACTGCCTGTCGGGATACCTCCAATCTTTCGGCTAAATCCTCCTGCGTCATACTGTTGTCTTTCAATAGTGCTTTTAATTTTTGTCCTAATGTCATTTTTTATCCACCTCCTGCAAATATTCTACTTCTAAGCAATAGAGGAAAACAACCAATCTGTGGTTTCATCTTGTCAACTTTGCGTTTCGTTCACTTATTTTATCGTCATTTTCTGCACATACATATAACTTTTTTTACTGTTTATTAGTCCAATTTTTTTTCTTGCTTGTTCCCTCTGCTCCATACTGACCGCCCTGGGCTTGCGGTAGCTGACGAATGATTTCGGGAAGGAATAGGTCTTAGATACCTCGTCCTGCTTCACTAGCTTATATGTATCGGGGAAGTTGGCAACCAACGTGTCAAGTTTCCGCATGACTGCCTTATCCCTTGTGTAAATGGTGGCGGTCTGCTCCCCTGCATTGTAGCTGACAATGGTTTCCTGTTCATATCGTGACAGCTTCATAGCTCCATGCCTGCCTTTCCTTTTCTGCCAATCCTGTTCTGTTTTCCCTCGGTAATTGTCGGTTCTTTTAATTGTTTCTCTACCTTTGACAATCTTACCTTGATGGAGTGGTCACGCTCTGTCAGTTTTCGTCTTTTTGTAGTGGCAGTCAACTCCGCATACGTTTCTTCTGACAGGACATTTAATTTCTTCAAAGTGCTACATACAATCTGCTTGGTGTCATTGTCCTTTATCTGTGGCAGGATTGCGGATAAATGAGCGCATGTTTCTGCTTTGCTCTGTTCCCCAAACTGATAGATAAGATTGATTTCATCAGCAGTAAAGGGAATCTGCATATTTGCGTCCTTACATAGGCGTTCCACACCCACACATTTAGGGATATTCCTTGTCAGTTCATAATTGTCCCTTGTTGTTATTGTTCCATGGCTGTCGGTCTGTCTTACCTCCACATCATGCTGGCTTTTCTGTTCCAACACAAGCCACTGGTATCTGTCATTCTCTTTTGTGAATACGGTCTGATTGCTGTCAGAATAGCGGTCACTGCGGATATATCTGTCTGTGGTGCTGTAATAGTCTACAATCTGTTGTTCTTGCCTTTTGTTCATGGTCTTTGCCCTCCTGTAGTGGTACATCTATGGTTAGATGTATAAGTATTGATTGATAGGATTGATTGATAAGTTAACTAACATCATTCTCTATCTCTCTGTCTTTTACTTTTCTTTGGTTCTTTCTTTTGCTTTTCTGTCTCTCTTTCTCTTGCCTGCCATTGGTGAGTAGAATTGATGCGGTAAGTGATAGCTGTTGCATTTGGCACTGATTTATGATTTTCTCGTCCGCTAGTTTTCGGGGGATTAGATAGCGGAATATTGTAGGTGGGTATTTCTTTGCTTTAGGAAATATGATTTCATTTCATACGGTAGTTACCGCATAAAAAAGACTATAACCGTTACTGTCATAGCCCTTAAAGGATTGAGGAAGTCCCTTTTTTATTTGTATTTGTTTGTCGCCCCTACGCACTATCCAACATCGGTAGCACATACAACGGCATCTACCCTGTCATCATGCATGAGCTTTTTCAAAATCTGATACTGTGCTTTCGTATCACTTTTCACCTCATGCTGCCATTCCTGCGGAATGATTGGAAGGCTCTCATAGCTCCATTTCTTCCATGCTTCCTCATAGCTTTCCGGCTGTGCCAGCTCTACCAGATGTCCCACACACCATGATACCAGATAGTCATTGCCTTCCAAATATCCGTCTTTACGCTGTGTGGCACCAAGAACTGCCGCAATGCTCTGTGCCACGCTCGGCTTTTCTGCAATAACAAGCTCCATCTCTATTCCTCCCCATTTTCTTCATCATCGTTGTCATGTTCCGTGGTATTCTCTGATTCTGTGTCATTCACAGTATCGTCCCCACCATTTAAGAATGATTCGTCGGAACTCTGCTCATTTTCTTCCTCGTCCTCATAATCATAGTCCTCGTCAAGCTCGTCCTCATCTTCATCCTCATCAATAAAGTTTTCCTTTTTCTTCTTGGACTTCACAACATATACCACGCCGCTCACAGCTACCGCAGCAATTCCCATTAAAATATATATAAAGCCGGAACCATCTGCTTTTGCGGTATCCTCTTTCGGCTCACTTGTATCCTCCGTGCTATCTTCGGTGCTGTCCTCAACACTTTCTGTTTCCTGTGTTTTCTCTCCTGTGGTATCAGCATTATTGTTGGATAATGCGCTGTCTTTGGTAGGAATTGCAGATTCCAAAGCCGCTGAATTTTTCGGAAGTGTCTCGCTGTTATCCGTTGTGGTATTTAACAGGTCATTTTCGCTGACTTCGGTAAGGAAATACACCTTTTCATCCTCCCCGTCACGGTCAATTACCAGATAAAATACTTTCTCGGATGCAGTCTGGATTGTGTAAAATTCCTTGCCTTTTTCAGAAGTCTGACTGTCACTGCTCTGGTCTGCATCCTTAGAAGTATCTCCCGTACTTGGAGACTGCTTTGCTGTTGCGGAACTGCTTGAAGTTGTTCCACTGCCTGTCTGGGAAACTGTATTTCCATTCATATCCGTTTTTGTATGTTCTGTGACCTGTGCGGTTGCAGAGCTAGGTTTGGTTGCCGACGCATCCACCGGGAGCTGCTGTGCCGGATCTTTTTCATTGCTGTCCTTATTCTCCGGATCGGTGTAATACGGATTGGCTGTTTTATAGATTTCAGAGGTATTTCCTGCATTATCCATGGCAGAAATCGTGAAATACTGATACCCTGCATCGAACTGTTGCAGACGGATATTCAAGGCTCCATTCGTATGCTCTGTAAACTCATAGCCATTGACATAGATTGCCTTGATACCGGAATCCGTATCATGTGCCTGAATGCTCAAAAGACCGTCGCTGACTGCCGCATTTAAGGTAGGCTTGGTAAAATCAAAACACTTGATATAACGGTTTTTCTCGTAGGTCTTGCCCTTCTGGTCTGTGACCTGCACATAAATGGTGCTGTTCTCGGAAATCTCTATGTACATATCCTCGGTAATATCTGTCCAGCTCCCATTCTGTCCGACTTTTGCCTTTACTGTCTGAATGGTAAAATTGCCGGATGCAATAGTATCCTCCACCTTGACTGTTACTTTCGTAGTATCGTTATGCCACCCAGAAGGTGTATTGATTGTAATTTTTACGCTCGGATTGATATAAGCACATTCCTTATAATCCTTTGCACACACCTCACAATCCTCATCCACCGCATACTGACTGCATTTTTCCTTGCAGGTGCATTTTGCGGAAGGCTGTGTTTCCTCGGTTGTGCCTTCTGTGGAATTTTCCGTTGTATTCTCTGTGGACTGCTCTATGTGATTTTCTCCACTACCGGAACTGTCCTTGTTATCATTACCGGACGCTGTGCTTTCTGCACTGCTTTCCTCTGCCGCACTTTCTGTTTTCTGCTCTGCTGTATCCTCCGCATGAACCTCCACAGTATTTGCCCTGTTTGCAAAAAATGCCCCAATCGGCATACAAAAAAGTATTGCCGACAGTATCAGGGACATTAGTGCCTTAACGGATAACTTCTTCATTTTCATTGGTCGAATCCTCCTTTTCCTGTTCCCGTTTCTGTAATAAATTTCTGACTTCATCCTCACTGAGCTTATTAAGCATCTGCAATCGCTCGGATGAGATTTTATATTTCCGTATGATCTTCATGGCTTCGGCATCCTCCGCCATCTGTTTCTGCTCTGCAAGGTCTTTTTCCTTTGCCTGTAGCTGTGCTATCTGCTCCCTGACCTTTTTAAGCTGTGAATTGATTCGCTCTACTGACAAAAATAATTCCTCCCTTCGCTAATTCAATCTTCCAAAACCATAAAAATGGCTCTGCCAGTAAGAGGTATTGATTGAGGTGTACTGGATTGGATCACCACAATGCACCATCGTACCGTTTCCACAATAAATACCAACATGTGTGACGGTTCGCCCTGCATTATAAGTTTTTGTAAAAAATATTAGATCTCCTGCCTTTGCTTCCGATGCGGATACCGAAGTACACTGGTCATAAATGCCCTGTGCTGTGGTTCTTGGCAGGTTATGTACGCCGCTGTTTGAAAATACCCAGCATACAAAACCGGAACAGTCAAAACTAGCCGGAGCTGTACCACCAAAAGTGTATGGCATTCCCAGATACCTGTTTGCTTCACGCATAAGCGTCTGTACGGTTGCATCATCATAAGATTCCGGTGGTATCACATTGCCGGTTCCTCCTCCGGTGCCGCCCGGTGTTTCTCCATAAATGGTCTGTTCTCCTGCTTCAAAATAAAATAACGGGTTATAATACTCCCCGTTATACAAGCACTCAATATGAAGGTGGCTTCCGGTACTGCTTCCTGTATTTCCGCTTTTACCTATATTGTCACCTTTTTTTACACTCTGCCCTGCGGACACATTTAAGCTGTCCATGTGGGCATATTTTGTGGTATATCCCTTACTGTCCGTAATCACCACATAATTCCCATAATAGGAATCGTAAGCTGCTTCCATAACCGTTCCATCATGTGCTGCATGTACCATGGTTCCAGTCGGTACTGCTATATCCACACCCCTGTGAATCTCCTCGTCTCCTGTGTTTGGATTTTTCCGGTAACCATAATAACTGCTGATATAGTAATACCAGTAATAATCAATCGGAGAATCAAAGACCTGTAAGCCACCCTTTGTCTCCGTATAAGCTCCAAAAATTTCCGTCTGCTCGCTGTCCATGCGTCCAGCAACAATGCTCTCAAGCGTTGTGACCGTAAGTGTGACACGAAGAATTGTTACGGTATATTCTTCTTCCTCCTCATACTCGTATTCCTCGGTACGGGTAGTCCCGTCCGGATTTGTTACTATTCTGGTTCCGGTCTTTGTGACTGTCCTTGTACGTGTTTCTTCCACTTCCTCGGTAGTGAGTGAATACATAGCGTCAAATAATTCCTGAATCTCACTCTCCATCCCTGCGGCAGTAAATTCTGTATGGACTGCGGAAAGATAACTGATCAGCGTATATGGATCATGCCCGATTGCACCAAGGTTATAATCGTATTCATCGTATCCCGGATAATCAGTTTCAATCCGGTCAATCTTGTTTTGCAGCTCCATTTCCTTTTCTGTAAAAGATAAATCTGCTGCATCAATCTCTGCCGGAAGGCTAAGATATGTGCTTGCCATCGTTGTTGTCACAGTTCCGGTAAACATGGAACCGCAGCTTGATAATGCCGACATGATCATAATAAGCAGAAGAGCAAAAATACCCACTGTGATAATCAGTGTTTTATTTTTTGTAGCAATCTCCTGTAACTTCTTTGCAATGCCGGTTGCAGCATTGGTTGTCTTTGTAAATGTTTCCTTTGCAGTCTTGGCTTCTGCTCCTGCCCGCCTTGCCTTGGCATACTCACGCTTGATACGCTGTTTCTGTAGCTGCCTTTGCAACTGCTTCTTTGGACTGTTGCCCTTTAGATGTGGATTTTCACTGATGAATTTCTCATACTCCAGCTTCATATCCGCTGTGACCTGTTTTTTCTGCAATCGCTCTAATCGGTCACGCTTTCTCTGTGCCTTGCTCTTGCGGTGATATTTCATGTAATGGTAAACATCTTCTGCACGCTGTTCTGTCTTATGTGCACCCTCCACAGCAGAATTATCCTTTTCTGTCTCTGCAATCTTTCGATGCACAAAATACATATTTTCGGTCTGGAGTTTGTGAACCGCAGCTTTTCCAAGTCCGTCAGGCTTGAATGGCTTCTCCACTTCCACCGGAACCACCACATACTTTGCTTTTCCGGTCTGTTCATCAAAGACACGTTTCATCTCATGCTGCCGCTTTTTCGGCATCTTGTCCTTTGCTTTCTGCAACTTCTGACGACTCTTTTCCGACTTATCAAAAGCCTTCTGTACTTTTTTGTCGGTAAATTCTTCCGCCTGTCCCTGCGAAAATGTGGCATCCTTTGTCTGGAAATCTCCATAATCGGACTGCTTTGTATTTTCTGACTTCGCACGCTCTCTGTGTGCGTGTTCTCTCTGCACACGCCCTTTGTGATATTTTCCTTTTTCCTCAGACCGTTGGTAGGTGTCCCTGACATGAGCCTTGTTTTCTATTGTACTGTCAGAAGAAGTCTCAAAATCAGTCTGCTCGTCCTGCATGAAGCTGTTTTCCTTTAAGAATGCCTTTTCCGCTTCGGCTTCTGACTTCTGGACATTGTGACCAGAAGTTAAGCCGTGATCTCTCCGACGTCGCATACCTCGTCCACCACATCATTCTGCTTGAACCGCAGCTTGTTAAGGTTTTTAACGTATTTTTCAATGTCAAATTCATTCTTTTTGTCATAATCGGATAACATCGGGTATTGCTTATGCTTCGTTATATCAAACTTATCTGAGAAAAATGGTCTCACACCTCTAAGCTGCATGATACATTTGCTGCCATCCATGACTGCAATCTCGTCCTGACTCATTAACTCCTTTCCAGTCTTTTGATAATTCAGACCGTAGGACTGGCTCGTACCTCTTGTATCCGAGATATTGTAAAGGTCAATCGTTTCTTTTCCAAGGATTTCTGCCAGATCTTTCAGAGTATCTTTCTCTTTTCCTCCCAGAAACAGGGTAGTGTCGCAGTTTCCTTCAATCGTGGAAGCGTTGTCCCGGTACAGAGCCTTTAGCTGTGACTTTGACTGCAAAATAATAGAAGCTGATATTTCCCGGCTACGAATGGTAGCAATCAGCTTCTCAAACTGCGGAATCTGCCCAATGTTCGCAAACTCGTCCAGTAAACACCGGACGTGAATCGGCAGTCTCCCATTATATACATCATCTGCCTTGTCACAAAGCAGATTGAATAACTGCGAATACATGATACTTACAATGAAATTGAATGTTGCATCGGTATCCGAGATAATGACAAACAATGCTGTCTTTTTCTCTCCCAACGTATCAAGCTCCAGTTCATCATAAGAAGTCAGGTCACGCAGCTCCTTAATATCAAATGGTGCTAACCTTGCACCACAGCTAATCAGAATGGATTTTGCTGTCTTTCCAGAGACGAAAAGTCAAGGACTTTTTCATCAAATTCAAAAAGAAGTTACATTTTGCGGACTTCCTCACGAAGCAGACGCTTGATTTTGTCCTCCATCGTCTCTTTTGCGGTCTGGCTGAAATGCACACGGACGATATAGGTTGTCTTGCCGATCTGCTTTCTGACAGTCGGGCAAGTGGCGGTGTTGGTTGCGGTATTGTTCATTC
>ERZ779746.225-NODE-225-length-35143-cov-3.795201_pt1 | contig 35143 bp, 23 predicted proteins | sample MGYA00511888_ERZ779746 | MGnify/ENA primary metagenome ERZ779746 (study PRJEB29588, sample SAMEA1964695) | human gut metagenome | biome: human gut; feature: human-associated habitat; material: faeces | place: Denmark | collected 2008/2010 ... | reverse complement strand
TGAAAGAACTGGGTATCGGTTATACCATTGTAGCAGCGATGAATCAGGCATTCTTTACCTTGTCCCTCGGTATCGCGGCCATTGAAATTTTCGGCAGCTACATGTCTGATGAGTTTACGCTGACGGGAGAAGCGGTGCGGATTACCGCGCTTGATACCTTCGTGGCGTTTATTTCGGGACTCATTATTTTTCCCGCGTGCTTTGCATACGGTGTCCAGCCCGATCAGGGACCTGCTCTCATTTTTATTACTCTTCCGAACATCTTTGTAAATATGCCTCTCGGCCAGTTATGGGGCGCTTTGTTTTTTGTCTTCATGACCTTTGCCAGTTTTTCTACGGTGACGGCGGTCTTTGAAAACCTTATCGCCTGTTCCATTGATAATTTCGGCTGGAACCGTAAGAAAGCGGTGCTTGTCAATTTAATCATCATTTTCCTGTGCAGCATTCCCTGTGTCCTTGGGTACAATGTTCTTGCAGACATGCATTTCATCGGCAGCCGTGACGTGCTGGACAGCGAAGACTTCATAGTAAGCAACCTGCTTCTTCCCTGCGGTGCGCTGGTTTACCTTTTATTCTGCGTCACCAAATGGGGCTGGGGCTTTGATCATTACCTGGCGGAAGTGAATAAAGGAAGAGGCATCAAAATGCCGGGTGCCATGAAACCGTACTTCCAATATGTCCTGCCGGTGCTGATCCTTGTCATTTTAATCCGCGGACTGATGTAGGATGGGAAATATAAAGCCGGTTATGGAAAAGCATTTTGGAGGAAAGAAGTATGGAAGAAAGAGACAGTTTTAAATCCCGCCTCGGTTTCATCCTGGTCAGTGCGGGCTGTGCCATCGGTATCGGGAATGTGTGGAAGTTTCCATATATTACCGGAGAATATGGCGGTGCTGTTTTTGTACTGTTTTATCTGGCGTTTTTAATCCTTCTCGGGATTCCGGTGGTTACGATGGAACTGGCTGTCGGCCGTTCGAGCCGCAAAAGCGTGCTCCGCGGTTTTGAAACGTTGGAACCGAAAGGAACGTACTGGCATCTGCACGGATGGGTGTGTCTCATCGGCAGCTATATCCTTATGGTTTATTACACCACCATTTCCGGATGGATGGTTGATTATTTCTGGAAATTCCTGAGCGGTTCCTTTGTGGAAGCATCGCCCGGCAGGGTAGCGGATATTTTTGGACAGATGGTTTCCAGTCCGATGGAACTCATGTTTTTTATGGGACTTACTGTACTTGTAGGGTTTGCGGTTTGTGCGGGCGGTGTGCAGGGCAGTCTCGAAAAAGTGACAAAGTTCATGATGCTCGGACTTTTGGGGCTGATTATCCTTTTGGCAGTGAACAGCGTCATGATTCCCGGCGGTGAAAAAGGGATTGCGTTTTACCTGCTTCCCGACTGGGGGCGGGCAGTTGAGGCCGGTCTCGGTAATGTGGCGCAGCCGCTATGAATCAGGCATTTTTCACTTTGTCTGTCGGCCAGGGTTCCATGGAAATATTTGCGAGTTACATGGATAAGAAGAACAGTCTTGGCGGAGAAGCGGTACGAATTACAGCGCTTGATACCTTCGTGGCGCTTCTTGCCGGCCTTATTATTTTTCCGGCGTGCTTTGCGTACGGTGTGGAACCGGATCAGGGGCCGTCCCTGATTTTCGTTACGCTTCCGAATATTTTTATCAATATGCCTATGGGGCAGATCTGGGGCGGATTATTCTTTGTTTTTATGACCTTTGCCAGTTTTTCTACGGTGACTGCTGTATTTGAAGCACTTATCGGCAACTGTATGGATAACTTCGGATGGGGCCGCAAAAAGGCTGTTTATATCCTTTTACCGCTTGTATTTTTCGGCAGTATCCCCTGTGTTCTCGGATTTAATATGTGGTCTGATGTACAGATTTTGGGATCAAAAGGGATCCTTGATACAGAAGATTTCATTGTAAGTAATCTTGTGCTTCCCATCGGTTCCCTGATTTTTGCCCTCTTCTGCGTGTCAAAATACGGCTGGGGATTCGACCATTATCTGAAAGAAGTGAATACCGGCGACGGCATGAAGATTCCCCGCTGGCTGAAACCGTATTTTCAAATTGTCCTGCCGCTTCTGATTACGGTCATTGCAGCGCGCAGTCTGATCGGATGATTTGATTTCATAACTCTCCTCAGGGGGAGTTTTTGTTTTGCTGATAGGGTATACTTAAAGTGATGAAAATAAATGGTTTATCCTGTTTATGAAAAAGAGGTGCTGAATGACAAAAGAAGAACGGGCTGAAAAATGGAGCCGGGGTATACCGGAAATGGAGTGCCTGACGCAGCAGGAAAAAGAAGAGATATGCCGGCGTGTTACTTTCCAATTATTGGTTTTAACAGGGATTCTGGCAGGTGCCGCCCTTTGCTGTCTTTCTTTCCTTTCGCTGGAAGATCCGGCGTTTTTTGATGTGTTGAACCACAGCGCGGATAAAGTGAATGAGATTAATAAAAACGTGCATTCCATGGCAAAGCGGCAAGGTGCGGCTGTTATGAGCCTTCCTTATGTGCTTCCCCTTGTTTTGCCGATCGTGATTCCGGTGCTTGCCGTCGTTTATTTTCTGAAGAAGCCGCTGTTGAGAAGGGAAGCGGGGAAATTATCACAACGGTGGCGCCTGGAAACGGATGTGAATACAACTGTGCAGTTTGCCTCGGAAGACATCAAAAAAACAATGGAGCTTCTGCAAAAAGATGATGTGCAGTATCTGATCCTGACACCGCCTGCGCCCGTCATGGGCAGCCTTTTCATGCAGACCGCTCATGATGAGGGGAATCTGTTTACTCTGGAAATCAGCAAGGCGGAAGAAGGTGGAAGCGTCATTTACGGAAAAGAGAGGCAGACTGGGGAGCAGGTACTGTATGCGCTGCAAAATTACAGGAACCGGAATATCATTCCCGATACCTCCGGCTGGGAAAAGCTGTACACACTTAAAGATACACCGGATAAGAGGAGTGGCGGGGATCCGGCTCATACGCCTGCAGGCGGACAGGATGGAGCGGGCACATTCCTTCGGAACCTTCGCGAAAAGGGGGAGGAAATGCTGAATCACATTTATTGGGACTTTGACGAAAAAACATATACATCAGTAGACACTTTTTCTGAAGATTTGAAAAGTTATATGGAAGACAACCGTAAAAATTGGAAACCGGAGGAAACCGCTGTGAAAGCGGGAAAAGTCTATATTGTCTATGAAGCGTTCCTTTCAGGGAGAGAAGAACTGCTTGCCAATGAAAAGGTGGTCGATGAATCTGATTTGGATGAGGAGAATCAGATAGACGGCCTGTTTCAGACGGATATAGAAGCCCTGCTGTCCGCAAATAACGGAAGCTGTTTCACGAGCGGGGAGCTTTTGATGAAAGTGCACAACCAGCTGGCAGGGAAAGATTTGGGCGATCATTATTTTTTCGAAGGACTGGAACGGGTAGAGACGGAGGATGGCATTCCCTGCTGGCGGGTTCGGCTCGGCTCATGAAACCCATGCGGGAATGTCTGATTGACTTTCTGTCATCATAAACATTTATATTATACAAATAAGGTATAATGTGACGATTTAAGTGTAATCCTGAAAGCAAAGTGGTATATTTATCTAAGATGTTCATTTTATTTTTATCTTTGAGGTGATGAAATGGCAAACTACAATCCTTATGAAAATATGCTCCATGTTTTGGACAAGGCAGCCGAAGTTTTAGGTTACAAAAAGAATGACTATGAATTTGTGCGTTATCCGGAAAGGGAACTGACCGTGAGCATTCCGATTACCATGGATGACGGCCATGTGGAAGTGTTTTCGGGGTACCGTGTACAGCACAATACAGCCCGCGGCGCGGCAAAAGGCGGTATCCGCTTCCATCCCGCTTCTGACGAGAATGAAGTAAAAGCTCTTGCCGCATGGATGACCATAAAGAACGCGATCGGAAATATTCCTTACGGCGGCGCTAAAGGCGGTATCAAGGTAGATCCCCATAAACTGTCCCAACGCGAACTCCAGCGTCTGGCACGCGGCTATGTGCGTAAAATTTTCCCGATTATCGGACCTGACAAAGATGTGCCGGCGCCTGATGTAAACACAAACGGTCAGATCATGGCATGGATTGCTGATGAATACGCCGCCCTTTCGGGTAAATGGGAACCGGGGGTCGTTACCGGCAAACCGCTGGCGACTGGCGGCTCTCTCGGCAGAAATGAAGCGACCGGACGAGGACTTCTCTTTACACTGGAAACCTGGTGCGAAAAGAATCATAAAAAAATGGACGGACTCACCATGGCCGTACAGGGATTCGGCAATGTAGGTTCTGTCGGGTCCCTCCTGATCCACCGGCAGGGGGTGAAAGTGGTCTGTGTCGGCGATATTAACGGTACCTGGTACAACCCGAACGGTCTTGATATCGAAGCGATGTATGTATACGCAAATTCCCACGGCAGATCCCTGAAAGGCTATACCGAAGCGGGGGCAACCATCATTCCGGATATGGATCTTTTCTCTCAGGATGTGGATGTGCTCTTTATGGCGGCGATGGAAAACCAGCTTAATGAAAAGACAATGGAACTGGTGAAAGCAAAACTGGTACTGGAAGGCGCTAACGGCCCGACCACCGAAGAAGCGGATATCTGTTTTGAAAAGAAAGGCATCGAAGTGCTGCCTGATGTCATGTCCAATGTAGGCGGTGTGGTCGGTTCTTACTTTGAATGGGTACAGAACCGCACCGGTTACTACTGGACAGAAGACGAATACAATGAACGGTTGAAAATTAAAATGCGCCAGGGTTATGAAGATGTACTGGCACTGAAAGAAAAATATAAAGTCACTTATCGTCTTGCCGCGTATATGCTTGCGCTCCAGCGTGTGGTAGAAGCGCAGAATACGAGAGGTTTTCTCGGATAATTGAAGAACATGCAAAGAATCGGCTTCCATAAAGGGGCCGGTTTTTTTATGATAACCGGAGCAAGTACGGTTTTAGAAAAGCGGAAGACAGATTACGGACTGTGGCATTATGGGATTCTCCATTCCCATTCGCTTCGTATACACCTGCGTTCTTTGGAGATTTCCCTGCAGCTTTGACGGAGGCTGGCGCATATCATATGATATAGAAGTTATGACGGTTTTATAAAATATAGGACAAAGGGGGCTGTCTTATGATGGCTGCATTGAGAGATTGTATGCCCATGACATCCTGGCTTGTGCTGACTATGTATTTTTGCTTTTTCTGTCTTACTTGCCGGTATGTCATCGAAGGGCCGGGCGGGAAGATCTTTTCCGTCATCTCTTTTATAATAGGCGGCACTGTCATTGCCATGGATACGGGAGAAGGCACTGCGGGAGGCATCATCTGTCTGCTGGGCGTATTGAACCTGGCCAGCCATAGACCGTATTTTGGCCGTAAAGTTGCTCCGCGGTATGTTACGTCATTTTTTTCTACAGATCTGGAATATGATCGGAGGAAGCTGTTTTTCGCCAGTATACTGCTGGCAGTTCCGGTTGTACTTTTCTGCCGCTTCCTGTTTGGAATGGAGTCATTGTGGCTGATGGCCGTGTGTGCTTTCTTTTCCGTGTTCTGCATGCGTGATATTCTTCTCCATTGGGTGGATCCGTTTTGTATCCATGGGAAAGAAAGCAAAATTGTTACGCTCCGTGATTATCAGACGCGGAGGATGAGGGGCAGACATTACCGTCATGTAAATATGCATTTTTTCTGGTTTAAGGAAAGCGGGCCCTATGTGGCGGATGCGTGGCGACAGCGGCTGTTTGTTGATCATATCGGTTCAAAATACCAATGTGTAACGGGAAAGGGCCTTTTTGGAACGGAATATATCGTTCGTGTGCAGATGGCGGAAGACCGTGGAATCCAGTCCCCGGAGCCAATGGGGTATGGGAAAGGGCAGCGTCTTACGAGGCAGATGTATTCCAACTATTTCATGCTTCCTTTTCTGCTCATGGGGATACTGCTCATCATCTTGCCGGTGATGGAACTGGTCGTGCTATCTGCGGTAGAGGTATCATTTCCTCCCGGTTATCTTCTGCTTTATGCGGGGCTGCCTTTTCTTCTGGGGGTAATGAGTCTCTTTCTGGGGCTGTGGGTGCGGCGCAGGCAGTCGCGGAATCTGGTTCATCTGGGAACAGGGCGGGAAAAAACATTTCGCCAGTGGGAACAGATCATGCCGGAATTGCAGGAGCTTACAGAAGGAGAAAAAGCGCGTATTTATGATGAAGTAGTATGGAAGATCAGGATACTTGTTCTTGTTGTATTGATCCTGCTGGCGGGGATTCTGCTGCTTGCCCTTCCTGCGGCGTGGAAATGGTTTGTGGAAGTGTATTTCCCTTTGCTGCGATATATTGTGGATTCTGCGGCAGAGATGCCCGATTTGTATAGCGGTTATGGAGTCAGACTGTTTGCTTCATCCCTGTCGCTTCCGGCCATGTTCTTTATTCTGCATTTGGTAGTGAAAAAGATTTTTTTGCGGAGTTTTCTTCATACAGCATGGGAACATGTGAAAAACAAGACATAGTATAAGTTGGATATGGAAAACTTCATTTTATGCAGCAGGGGTCAGGGATTTTCTTGGATAAACAGATCAGGAAAAGAAATCAGCCCCGCAAGCGGAGGATATATTTTCTGCAAAAGAACGTAGCCGGAATGGGATACCGGTATCAGAACGGATTTGAGAAAGGAAAGGGACATCATGGATCCTTTTTTGTGGCTTGTGGGATTTGTCATCTTTGCAGAGAGTGTATTTTTTCTTGGCATCTTGTTTGTACTTGCCTTTTACGGCTGGCGTCTGCTCCGCCATATCTGGCAGGGGACAGCGTTTACCGCTTATCATATAGAAAATGAGATACTGTATATCCATAATGTGTTTGAAACTTCTTGTCCCCTGTCCGATATAGAACGGGTGGAAGCAAGGAAAGTACTACTATACCGCCGCCCGCTGAGTGGGGGCGCCAAGTACTTTATTCGTCTGTATCGAAAAAACGGCAGGAAGACAGGCATGATAATCTGGGGAGAGGGATTTAAGTATTATAATTATGAAAGTGCCGAGGAAAAATTGAAAGAGTTTTTTCAATTGATGGAGTCCAGGGGGATTCCCTGCCGGATGACGGATGGATGGGATTGGTTTTTCCATGTATAAAAAACAGGGGATACGTTTTTTGAATGAATTTCACTGAGGCGGTAAAGCGGTATCGGCATGGAAAGAAAGGGTAAAGCTGCCTGTATACTGCTCTTTATTATCTCATTTCCGTGTAGAGATGAAATACTTCCCGCAATAAGACATGCAAAGGTATCCGCTATCCCCGGCGGGTGCTTTTTTGTTGGACAGAGCTATCTTTTCCTTTAGGTGCAGCAGAGAAATATGTCTCTGCGGAAATAAAAGGCGCATGCGGGGAAACATGAGGACGGCGGGGAAAGCTTTGTGGTAATATAAGTGTGTATAAACAGGTTTGTTCCATTTATTTTCGTTCTGTCATTTGGAAAATATATGAAAGAGAAGGTGTGCACTTTGTCTGACATTAGACGGCTTTACGTGAGAAAGAAAGAAAACTTCCGGCAGGGAGAAGAAAGTCTGACTGCCCAGCTGAAAGAAATTCTCGGTGAAAGGATTCATGAAACGGCCATTTACCACCGTTATGATGTGGATCATCTGAGTAGTGACGATTATGAAAAGGCGGTGGCGACCGTTTTCTCCGAACCGCCGGTAGACTCCGTGCAGGCGGAATTACCGAAAGGGGATATGGTGATTGCCGTGGAATTCCTTCCCGGCCAGTATGATCAGCGGGCGGACTCGGCAGAACAGTGCCTTGCTATTGTTACAGGCCGTGACGGTGCCCGTGTACGGTGTGCTCTGGTGTATGTTTTCCATGGTGATTTTACAGACGGAGATCGGGAAAAAATCTTGAAATTTCTTGTAAATCCTGTGGAATCAAGGGAAGCATCTCTGGAAGAAGCGGAAACCCTGGATCTGCCGGTTGAAGAGCCGAAGCCTGTGGCGGTTGTAGAGGGTGTTCGTGAATTGGATGATGCCGGGATCGACAGACTGATTAAAGACATGGGACTTGCCATGAGCCATGATGATCTGGCTATGATTCGTGAATATTTCAGGACGGAAGAAAAGCGCGATCCGACAGTCACTGAGATTCGTGTACTTGACACTTACTGGTCCGATCACTGCCGTCATACCACGTTTTCCACGGAACTTACCGAAGTAGGAATTGAAGACGGCATTTTCACCAAACCGATCAAAGAGGCATGGAATGAGTACGCAGATAGCCGTCTTTGCGTGTACGGGGAAAAGACCGACCGTCCTGTGACACTCATGGATATGGCGACGGTGGCCGTGAAGGCGCTTCGCAAAGAAGGCCGCCTGGAAAATCTGGACTCTTCCGAAGAAATCAATGCGTGCACAATCAAAGTGACGATTGACACTGTCGATGGAGAAGAAGACTGGCTCCTTCTCTTTAAGAATGAAACGCATAACCATCCTACGGAAATCGAACCTTTCGGCGGTGCAGCGACCTGTCTCGGCGGCTGCATCAGAGACCCGCTGTCCGGACGTTCTTATGTATACCAGGCGATGCGTGTCACCGGTGCTGCGGATCCGCACACACCGCTTTCCGAAACGCTTACGGGCAAATTACCGCAGAAGAAAATCGTTGTGGAAGCGGCGAAAGGATACAGCTCTTACGGGAATCAGATCGGCCTTGCTACAGGGGAAGTGAAAGAGTATTATCACCCCGGATTCATGGCAAAACGCATGGAAATCGGCGCTGTTATAGCAGCGGCTCCGGAAAGCCATGTCATTCGTGAAAGACCAGAAGCCGGTGATGTGGTCATCCTCGTGGGCGGACGGACAGGCCGTGACGGCATGGGCGGCGCGACAGGATCTTCTAAAGAATTGAATACGGAATCCATCGAAACCTGCGGTGCGGAAGTGCAGAAAGGCAATCCGCTGACGGAGAGAAAAATCCAGTGCCTTTTCCGCCGCGGCGAAGTGACCCGTCTGATCAAGCGGTGCAACGACTTTGGCGCGGGCGGCGTATCCGTGGCGGTAGGGGAACTGACAGACGGTCTTTCCATCAACTTGGACAGCATGCCGAAGAAATATGAAGGCCTTGACGGTACGGAACTGGCGATTTCCGAATCACAGGAAAGGATGGCGGTGGTTGTCAGGAAAGAAGACGCCGATCGTTTTATTTCCTATGCAGCGGAAGAAAATCTGGAAGCGACAGTCATTGCCGATGTGAATGACAGCGGCCGGCTTGTCATGACCTGGCGGGGCGATAAGATCGTTGATATTTCCCGTGCCTTCCTTAATACAAACGGAGCGTCCCAAAGAAAAGATGTATATATTGCAAAACCGGATGAAGAAGGTTTTTTTGTCCGTCCTGAAATCAAAGATATCCGTGCGATGTGGTTAGAAGCCATGGGTGACCTGAATAATGCGTCCCAGCAGGGACTTGCAGAACGTTTTGATTCTACTGTCGGAGCGGGGACGGTTCTTATGCCTTTTGGAGGCAGGTACCAGAAGACGCCCGCTGACGGAATGGCGGCTAAATTTCCTGTACGACGGGGCCAGACAGACAGCGCAAGCTTCATGGCACACGGTTTTGATCCGGATCTGGCGGAATGGAGCCCTTTCCATGGCGCCGTATATGCGGTTCTTCTTTCCGTGACACGCCTCGTGGCGATGGGGGCGGATTGGCGCAGGGCATACCTTACGCTCCAGGAATATTTTGAAAAACTGACAGACAGGACAAGCTGGGGAAAACCTGCTGCTGCTCTTCTTGGTGCATTCCATATGCAGGCGGCTCTCGGTCTTGGTGCCATCGGGGGAAAAGATTCCATGAGCGGTACGTTTAATGATCTTCATGTACCGCCGACGCTTGTTTCCTTTGCTGTTGCTCCCGGAAAGGCTTCTGAAGCGGTCAGCCAGGAGTTGAAACAGAAAGGAAATACCCTCATGCTTTTCGGGATGCCCAAAGATGAGACGGGAATGCCGAACCTTGACGTATTTAAACTGCATGCCGATTTCCTGTATCAGGAAGTGAAGAAAGGAAATATTGCGGCCATGAAAGCCGTAGGACACGGCGCTGGGACTGCCGCGGAGATGGCTTTCGGCAATAAGCTGGGGGTGGACTTCACGACGGGGACTTTGCCTCTGCCGAAGTATTTCGGGAACTTCTATGGGGCGATCATTGTGGAAACTGCGCCGGAACTGGCAGAAGAGTACGCAAAGCAGCCGCACACGAGAATTCTCGGCACCATCGGCGGAGAGGTGATGAAAATAGCGGATACGGAAATTTCTCTGGAAGACCTTCTTCGTGCGTATGAGAAGACGTTGGATCCTATTTTCCCAAGGCGTGCGGAAGATCTTACGGGAAATATTCCGGTCATTGATGAAATGGAACCGAAATTCCGCTTTGCCGTGAAAACCGCCATTACAAGACCGAAAGTATTTATTCCCACGATGCCGGGTACCAACTGCGAAGTGGACAGTGCGAGAGCCTTTGAACGGGCAGGCGCTGATACAGACATCTTCATCATGAGAAACAGAGATGCGGCGGAACTGAAAGAATCCGTGGAAGAAATGGCAAGACGTATTTCCAGATCACAGATCGTCATGTTTCCCGGCGGCTTTTCCGCAGGGGATGAACCGGATGGAAGCGGCAAGTTTATTGCGGCCGTATTCCGCAATGCAAAACTCATGGAGGCCATGGAAGAACTTCTCCATATAAGAGACGGATTGGTTCTCGGTATCTGCAACGGATTCCAGGCTCTGATCAAACTGGGACTCGTTCCATACGGTGAATTTAAGCCGTTGACAGAAGAGGCGCCGACGCTGACATTCAATACCATCGGACGCCATCTGTCCCATTATGTAACGACAAAAGTGGTTTCTACAAAATCTCCATGGCTGTCTTTGTGCCGTCCGGGGGATCTGCACAGTATTCCCGTAAGCCATGGGGAAGGGCGCTTCATTGCGTCTGATGAACAGATCAGAGCGCTTATTGCCAATGGACAGGTAGCAACACTTTATACAGACAGTGAAGGCCACCCGACTTATGACAGCCGGTACAACCTGAACGGGTCAAATTGGTCCATTGAGGGCATTACCAGTCCTGACGGTAGAGTTCTGGGCAAGATGGGGCATACGGAAAGAAACGGCGCGAATATCGCGAAAAATATTTACGGCAATAAATTCCAGCCTTTGCTGGAAGCAGGCGTGAAATATTTTAAGGGATAGTTCTTACTTTTGATGAAAGGGTCTCCTTCGGGAGGCTCTTTTTGTGTAGGCGTGGACATGTAAGAAAAGAGGATGATAGAATGAAATCAATGTAACAGGGGTTATCGGAAAGGCGGGATAGAGATGTCGGATGAAGAAAAATGGGTGAAAGCATATGAAAAATTAAAGAAGGAAGGAATGCTGGCACCCTCTGTCGATTATGAAGAGTTGTTTGCAAAAAGTGAGTTTCAGGGTAAGAAACTATTTTTATTTTCCATGGGAACCGTAACTTTCCCTACAGGGAAGATCATTGTATGCGACCCTCTTGTGTATCTGGATAAAAACACTGTGCCGTACAGGGAGAAAGTTCCTGTTGGAACGTTTATGCTGGAGACACTGGCGGCGGAAATGGAAGAAGGAGGTTTCCGCTACATTGCTACACGGATCCGTTTCACTGAGGAAGAAGCAGCTTATTATGAATTGGCGCTGACCGGTACAGAAGATTTGTCTGATTGGAAAAATTTTGATTATATCGGATTCGCTGTCGATGCAGGGCTGGCGACTGTGGCAGATGTCAAAGTAAGGGACGCTTATTGCAAATTTGAAAGTGACTGGTATGAAAAGAATCCGGAAGGAAATATATATGATGATTTCTTTGCAGATATATTTGCAGAGAGCTATGAAGCAGCGCCCCGGTTCCAGAGAGAAGGGGGCGACTGGATCAATTTCACGATACCGGGGACTTCATACCGGCTTCCCATGATACAGAGCGGATTCGGAGATGGCTGCTATCCCGTGTACTTTGGTTACGACAGGGCGGGAAATCTCTGCCGGATGGTCATGGAGTATATCTGCTGTGAAGCGGAGGAGGAGTATACACCGGAAGAGGAGGCTTATTTTGATAAGAATCGGCCGTTTCTGGAACAGATTGCAGAATGGTATGTAGATGACGAACCGCAGAAAGTCATAAAGGCCATTACCTCTCTTCCCGAAGAAGAAAAGACGGATCTCCTGATGGGTGAGCTGGCCGTGGCTTATAATAATACGGAGCAGTATGAAAAGGCGCTGGAAATTCTGGAAGAACGCATGGATCGGAATAGGGAAAACTATGAATGGCATTACCGGCTCGGGTTTGCCCTGTATTACTGCGCGGAGGAGGAAGAAGATGTAAAAAAAGCGGAGAATTTAAGCCGGCGTGCGGAAGAAGAATTCCGATGCGCCCTGGCATTGAAACCTTCTCCTGCGTTCAAGGCGGAATGTAAAGAGTTTTTGGCATGGATAAAGGAAGATTTCTCCAGTTATGAGAAAGGGATCAAACCGGCTAAAAGGGAATAGTGTGATCAGGAGATTCTTTCGGGAATCTCTTTTTTACGGACGGCTCTCTGCGTGTAATTACAGAAAACATATTTTCAAGGAGAAAGATATGGGGTTGGAAGCAAAAGTATTTGAACGGAAAAGACCGGATTTCGAGAAACTGGCGGAGTTCGGTTTTCATAAGGACAAAGAAGGGTACCATTATTCCCAATTATTTATGGATGGAGATTTCAGGGCGGACATTTCTATCAGCCTTGAAGGGAACGTTTTCGGACGCGTTTTCGATACGGCGGCGGGAGAGGAGTATCTTCCCGTCCATGTGGCGTATCAGACGGGGGCCTTTGTGAATACGGTCAGGGCCCGTTATGTGGAAATATTGGAAACGATAGGCGCCGGATGTTTTACTGACAGACTTTTTCTTTTTGACCAGTCGGAGCGGATTGCGGAGATGATTAGGATGCGGTACGGCGACCGTCCGGATTTTCCGTGGAAAAAATATCCCGGATATGGCGTATTCAGAAATCATGAAAATAAAAAATGGTACGGAATCATTGTGGCAATTCCGAAAAATAAATTGGATGGTAGAAAAGACGGGGCGGTCATAGAAGTGATCAATGTGAAAATTCCGCCGGAAAAGGGAAAAAAGTTCTGCGGAACGGAAGGTATTTATCCCGCCTGGCATATGAATAAAAAGAGCTGGGTGAGTCTGATTCTGGATGATACACTGCCGGATGGTCAGATTATGGAATTTCTGTATGAAAGTTACCGATTGACGCAGAAAAAGAAGAGCGGGTCAAAACAGGACACCGCGCCCCATACATGGATCATACCTGCCAATCCGTATTACTATGACATCATTTCCGCATTCCGGAAGACGGATGTTGTGGAATGGAAGCAGGCAGGACATATCGAGAAGGGAGACACGGTGTACATGTATATGGCGGCGCCTTATTCTGCTATCCTGTACCGATGTGAAGCGGTGGAAGTCGATATTCCCTGCCGAAAAGAAGATAAGAAACGGGAACGGTACTGTATGCGTATCAGGCGGAATAAAACCTATGACCGGTCATTCTGTCCCCTTTCTGAGATGAGAAAGCGGGGCGTACCGGGTGTCAGAGGACTGCGCACAATAACGGCAGAGCTAAAAAGATATTTAGATGAAGCGAAATAAAAATTTCTAAATGATAATATATTTCAAGTATTGGAAACGCGATGAATACTGATTATTTTACTTGACAGACAGCAGGCTTGGTGATATTATTCTCAATAAGTGGGGGAGTAGCAAGCATCCTGTGCAGTAAGTCAACATGCTGACCTTATGGTCTGGCTCTACTTTAAAATGCGAGACTCACGTGTTTAGCAAAAGCTATGCGCGGGATCTCTGATTAGGAAATTTACCGGGCATAGCGTTCCGGTTTTTTATTTTCCGAAAGAGAGAAAATATGGACTTTGTATTTCTGCTGAGCAGCGTGCTCCTCGGTGCCGGTCTTGCGATGGATGCTTTTTCTGTTTCTCTGGCGAACGGTTTTCATGAACCGGGCATGGGATGGAAAAAAATCAGTTTTATGGCGGGCATTTTTGCATTTTTCCAGTGGCTTATGCCTATGGCGGGATGGATCTGTGTGCATATCATTGTGGAGGTATTCCAATTCTTTGCGTCCTATATCCCATGGATTGCCTGTTTTCTTCTTTGCTTTATCGGCGTAAGCATGGTGAAAGAAGGATTTTCCGGTGATGCGGGACATATCCGGGCCGGCGTGGGAAAAAAAGCGCTTTTGCTGCAAGGCGTCGCGACTTCCATTGATGCGCTTTCCGTAGGGTTTACCAATGAGCAAATGGACTTGGCGGCCGCATTTGTCTGTGCTCTCATTATTGCGGCAGTAACATTTGCGGTTTGTGTGGCTGGCGTGATGATTGGCAGGAAATTCGGAGTGAGGCTGGCGGATAAAGCTGCTGTCCTCGGCGGAATTATTCTCATTTCCATCGGATTGAAAATGGTGCTGCTGTAGCAGACCGGAAGAAATATTTTGTTATCGATGCAGCTTTGGGCGAAAGTCTTCAAGCTGTTTTTATTTTAGGGCAAATCTTGTTATAATGGGTGAAAACGTAAAGGGGGATTTTCGGATGGGGTATCGGCACAAAAAGGAAGGAGCGCTCTCTCTTCTGCCTTTTTTAATTTTTATCGTCATTTATCTCGGCGCGGGGATTTATTTTCAGATTCATGGCGTGGAAATGGCATTTTACCAGTTTCCATCGGTGACAGCCATGTTTATTGCGGTTCTTTCCGCTTTCTTTATGGGAGATGAAACACTCCAGGTAAAATTCGGCATTTTCTCACGAGGCGCGGGCAACGAAAATGTCATGACCATGCTCATGATCTACATCCTTGCCGGTGCATTTTCCGCCGTGGCAGCCGCTATGGGCGGCCGTGACGCAACAGTAAATCTGGGGATCAGTTTTGTTCCTGCCCAATACCTGACGGCAGGCATTTTCATTATTTCTGCGTTTATGGGTACGGCCACGGGGACTTCTATGGGAACCATTGCGGCCATCGTACCCATTGCAGCGGGAATTTCCGTGAAGAGCGGAATTTCTGAAGCGCTCATGGTGGCGGCCTGTGTGGGCGGAGCTATGTTCGGAGATAATTTATCCATGATTTCTGATACCACGATTGCAGCGACACGGACGCAGGGCTGTGAATTGAAAGATAAATTTAAAATGAACTTCAGGATCGCCCTTCCGGCGGCAGTTCTCACGATTTTTCTTCTCCTTGTTATCGGCCAGCCGTCAGCGGCAGCTGATTTGCAGGAGCTTGATTACAGTCTGCTTAAAGTATTTCCTTATATTGCCGTTCTTGGACTGGCGCTCCTTGGGGCAAATGTATTCCTCGTACTCACTGCAGGAATATTCCTTGCCGGATTTATCGGCATGGCATCGGCGGAGCTTACGGTTATTACTTTCGCACAGAATATCTGGAACGGCTTTATGGGGATGGGAGAAGCCTTTTTCCTTGCTCTTTTCTGCGGCGGTATTTCGGAAATGATCGCTTACTATGGCGGTATCGAATGGCTTATTTCCAAACTGCGCAAAACGATCAAAGGGAATAAATCCGCCCAGCTGGGCATCGCGGCGCTCGTGTCCCTAACGGACTGTGCCACAGCAAACAATACGGTGGCGATCATTATCAGCGGCGGTGTGGCAAAAGATATCAGCAATGAATATGGGATAGACTCCCGCAGAAGCGCGTCGCTTTTGGATATTTTTTCCTGTGTGTTCCAGGGGATTATTCCCTATGGTGCCCAGCTTCTGACCGCTTCCGCACTGGCGTCGAAAAATGGTACTGTGATAAATGCGATGGAAATCATTCCCCATATGTGGTATTGCTGGCTCCTGGCCATTTTTGGAATCCTTTCCATCTATATCCCTTACGCCGATGGCGGCTTGAAAAAAGAGCGCGCGAAAGAATAAATACGTTTGCCCCGGAAGACAACGGTGTGTAAACTGCGTGGTATGGAAGAGCAAGGGAAATCAATTTTACCTTTACCAAGCCGGTCCCTGGCGATTCGGTGGAGCCGCTTCGGCATGAAGGCGGTGCGGCGGGGATCAAAATTGAAGAGTAAATTCATTTTTCAGGTGAAAACGATTGTCAGAGCACTGGCCACTGTTTTTATATGGGAAAGGTAAAAGAAGAAATAGAATGTAATAGTGAAGATATAATTTATACGAATGAGACAGAATATGCCGATTTTCTGATGCAGGCGGCAGACTGCATGGGAATAAATATATTTTATGCCTGATTATTTATTAAGTATTAACAATCATGTGCTGTTGTGCTATTTTATATCTAAGAATCCTGTCAGCAAAAGTAAAGGAGATAAAGAGATGAAAAGTAAAAAGTATGGAATGATGTTGGCTGTATTGGCAGCCGCGGGCGGTGTAAGCGCAAGTGCGGCGCCTGTGCCGGTGTATGAACTGAAGGGGCTCACTGTCACGGCGACCCGGCAGGCAGAAACGACAAAGGATGTTCCTGCGAATGTACAGATCGTGACAGAAAAGGAAATTAAGGACCGCAATGTGCAGAATGCGGCACAGGCCGTTGCTTTGGCGACCGGTGTACATGTAGATACTACGGTGGAAGGCAGCGTGAACCTCCGCGGGTATAATTCCAAGAATATCCTTGTTCTCGTCGACGGACAGCAGATGAATACCGCCTGGAACAGCACAGTGGACTGGAATATGATTCCTGTTGAAAATATTCGTAAGATTGAAGTCGTCAGCGGCGGCCAGTCTGCTCTTTACGGCGGACGCGCAGTGGGCGGCGTCATCAATATCATGACGAAATCGGCGAAAAAAAATGGCGTCCACAGCGTTGTGAACTTAGGCTATGGCAGTCACAACACGGTGAAGCAGAGCTACATGGTGAACGGGAAAAATGATCGGTTTACCTGGGGCGTTTTCTATGAAAATAAAATGACTGACGGCTGGCGTTCTTATCTTTCCTCTTATGCGATGAAGAGCAGCACGGGAATGAATAATTTTACCGGCGTGGATACTTCTTCTCTGGACACGACTGCTGACGGGAAAGAATACATCATCGGCGACCGGGGGATGAAGGAAGTCATGTCCGAAAGCTATGGCTTCAATCTGGGCTATGATTTTACGGAAGACAGAAAGCTCACTTATAAATTCACCCATTCCAACTATACATGGAAATATACGGATCCCCGTTCGTACTTGCCTGCGGGTTTCAGCAAGCCGTCAGGCGTATCGGCGTCCACATTTTTCGGCAACAGGGGCTGGCGCGTCTATGACATGCACAGTCTTACCTACAATGATCAGAAGGATAAAATCCATGCCCATTTCGGCATGACCGACTACACAAAAAGCGGATATATCACGCCTGATAAGACGGTCAAGGCAAGCCGCACTTTTGACGGTGCCGGCAGCAAGACATCCTATCCTTCAAAATCGTGGGATTTTGATTTGAATAAACGCTGGACCGCAGGCAGCCATACCATTCTTTTCGGCGGTTCTTACGGGAAGGACCGGTTTGATGAAACCATTTGGAAAACTGTTTCCGACTGGAAATCATGGGACAGTACCGTGAAAGGAAATAAAGATGATCAATGGCTCGGCGGCAAGGCGAAGTCCTGGGCTTTATATATTCAGGACAAATGGAAACTCAGCAGCCGCTGGGCAGCGTACATCGGCGGACGGTACGACTATTATGAAAAATATGGCGGTTATAATTATCGCAGGGGAAATGCGCCGACAAGACTGGAATCTGATTCCTACCACCAGTTCTCGCCCAAGTTGTCTGTCAGTTATGCGCTGGATAATCATACCAATTTGTACCTGTCTTTCGGAAAATCATTTGCGCCGCCCCTTCTCTACCAGCTCTACCGGTATGCGGAACAGTCCTATGGAGACAAAAGCCGCGTTGAACCGAATCCGTCATTGAGGCCTGAAACTACGACGAATTGGGAGCTGGGAATCAAAAAAGACCTGGGAAAAACAAAAATTTCCGCAGACCTGTTCTATGCGAGGACAAAGGACTACATTGACCTCGTTACTATCGGAAAAGACGCTAAGGGTAAAATAAAGACGTATAAAAATGTAGGAGAGGCAAGGACCCATGGGGCGGAACTGTCCGTCACCCATAAGTTCAGCAGCCTGTGGTCGGTTTATGCCAATTATACCTGGCAGCTTGGGAAAGTGGCTGATACGGATAATGGCTATGCCATGGGAAGAGATTATGAAATCCCCCGCCACCTTTTCCATTCCGGCGTGACATACACAAATCATCCGTGGACCGTGAATGTGGACAGTATGTTCGTTTCCGCAAGGAATGAGCCGGGCTGGGAAAGCGGCAAATTCAAATCCCGTGATGCCTACTTCCTTTTGAACATGGATACCGCTTATGCGGTGAACAAAAATCTTTCTGTCCAGTTCAGCATTTACAACATCCTTGACAGAGAATACTATGATCAGGAATCCGCCTCCGATAAGTATTATGCAGGTGACGGAAGGACATTTACCCTTTCTGCGCGATATTCTTTCTAAAAATAAATTTTGGCTTATAAGACCGTTTGTTCTTTGAAACAGGCGGTTTTATTTTGTTTTTGTTTTATTTATAATGAAGAAATAGAAATGCAGCAGCGTAAGGAGATCTCATGAAAAAGAAAATAGCCCTTATACAAATGCAGGCGGTTCTTGCCGATGTGGAAACGAATTACCGCCATGTGGAAGAATTAATGGAACAGGCGATGGAGGGAAATCCGGATATTCTTGTCCTTCCTGAAACGTGGAACACGGGGTTTTATATTTCCCGCAAACTGAAATCAATTGCTGATGAAGGTGGAAAGCGGACGGAAACGTTCTTGTCTTCTTTCGCAAAAAAATACCATGTGAATGTCGTAGGCGGTTCGGCAGCTGTTCTTTATGGGAATGATGTATATAACCGTTCTTTCGTTTTTGACAGGGAAGGACGGAAGATTGCTGAATACGATAAGGTTCACGGTTTTTCCTATGCTTATGAACCAATGTATTTCAAAGGCGGTGATCATGCGGTTTCCTTTGCGTTGGATGATATTTCCTGCTCCATGGTCATTTGTTATGATATCCGCTTTCCCGAGCTTGTGCGCCGTTCTGTCCTGGAAGGGAAAACGGATTTATTTTTTGTCCCTGCCGCCTGGCCGAAGGCGCGTCTTTTCCATTGGACGCTTTTGGGACAGGCAAGAGCGGTGGAGAACCAGATCTATCTGTGCGCCGTCAACCAAGGCGGAATTTCAGGGAGAACGGAGTACGCGGGAAACTCGGTGCTTCTCGATCCCTGGGGGAATGACGTCTGTCGTCTGGGAACGGAAGAAGGGATTGCTTTCGGGGAAATAGATACGGATATACTTCAACAAATCAGGGATACTATCCATGTATTCAGGGACCGCCGGCCTGAAATCGATGTGGTGCGGTGATTGCAAAAAAAGCATATGAGAGTATAAGCAGACGGATAAATTTGCATAAAGGGAAAGATGTTTCCTGCCGGATAGAAATGAAGGAGGGATGATATGGCATTGAGTAAAGAATATTTAAATTTTATTTTGGCACAGTTGTCTGATTTGGAGGATGTAAGCTGCAGGGCCATGATGGGAGAATATATTCTGTACTACAAGGGCAAAATTGTTGGAGGGATATATGATGACAGGCTGCTTGTAAAATCTGTAAAATCAGCAGTACGGTATATGCCGGATGCGGAGTATGCGCTGCCTTATGAAGGCGCGGGGAAAATGTTACTGGTGGATCATGCAGATGATCAGAAGTATTTAACGGGATTATTCAAGGCGATGTTTGATGAACTCCCTGCGCCTAAAAGCAAAAAGAAAATATAATAGGAATGAAACTGCCTCTATAAGCCGAATTTTTCGGATCTGACTTATAGGGGCAGTTTCGTTATTTGGAAATATTCTTTTTTGAAGCGTCATTTGATGGCAATCATCTGTCCCCAGTGGAAAGACCACAGGTATGCGCCGATAACCGGCTTGCCGAGAAGCTGCTCTGCTGCGTCTTTATAGACGAGAAGCTGGGTTCTGTAATGGCTTTGCAGTTCTTCAACGGAGCCGGTACGATCCGTTTTATAGTCAATGATAACGATATGGCCGTCACGCTCAATGAGGCAGTCCATGATGCCCTGCATGAAAACCTTTTCTCCTTCTTCGCATCCCGGGTAGAAACGTTTCGCGGGAAGAAGAAGGGAGAAAGGCATTTCTTTCCGGATTACCGCGGCTTTTTTCATGGCGCGGCCTAAGGCGCTTTCCGTGAACCGCCGGATATCACGGAGCGGCGCGCGGTACTTTGAATCCTGGAGCAGGGCGTTCTTTTCTTCTTCCGTAAAACCTTTTTCTTCATAAATGCGTTCCACTTCTTTCCTAAGATCTGAAATGCCGTCATACGGTTTGGTGAGATCTATGAGTTCCATGGCTTTATGCATGAGGGTGCCGTAAGATGTACCCGTGAAGGCAGGAGTTTCTGCAAGGAATGTGGGCGGGTCTTCATAGCCCGGCAGAAGGGAGGACTCTTCGTCGGAAGGAATGCTTTCCATGGCAGGAGCCAGCGTTTCCGATGAAAAGGGTTCTATGCCTTCGGCGCCGGATTCCTGCTGCTCTTTCAGGGCAACCGCGGCGGTAGCGGTGAGCTTGGCAGGCGTTTGAACGGCTCCATTGAAACTGTACTGCCAGCGCAGCTGCTTTTCCATCCAGTCCGGCACGTCTGAAGCGGGAGCCGTAAGAAAAGCTTTTATGTTGTCAATATCTTTTGCTTCTTTTTGTTTCTTTTTCTCTTCCCATTCTTCGAAGTTCATTTCTCCGTTCATTTCTTCTGTCCGCAGCTCTTCCCCGGTAAGCAGTTCCTGCCACGGTGTGATGGTGAAACGAAATGCAGATGAGCTGTCGTTTATGTCAGGTGCGAGATAAGAGGGGATCTTTCCCACTGTGTCCCACAGATAGGCAGCGCTTCTGTGGCGGGCGGCAGCCGGAAGAATCCAGGAAAGATAAGATTTCCCGCCGGCCGTTATGTGGGCTGGCAGGCGGCTTTCCGCTTCCGTCAGGGAGGAAAGCGGGGTCAGACAGGAAGAAATATAAGGAATGAAGTTTTTTCTGAAAGCGGTGATACAGAGCAAATCCCGCGCTCGTGTCATGGCGACATAGAGAAGGCGCGCTTCTTCCGCCTGGGCTTCACGGCCGGCGGCGGTACGGATCGCCATCCAGTAAAGAGACGGCCAGTGTGCCATATGTTCTTTATCAAAGTAATGGATACCGAGTCCCATTTCCCGATGAAAGATGACAGTCCGATCCAGATCTTTCACATTGAAAGACTTTGCCGCGTCCGCCAGAAAAACAACGGGGAATTCAAGCCCCTTGCTTTTATGGATGGACATGATCTGTACGGCATTCCCTTTGGCAGACGTGGAAATTGTCTTAAAATCTTTCTGCGCCCGCCGTAAATATTCCAGGAAGGAAAAGAGGCCGTTTACCGTAGCGGAGTCTCTTGTCTTTGCCAGTTCATAGAAGGAAAGGACATGGGATTTGCCGGCGGTTCCGTTAGGCAGTCCCGCCACCCATGACAGATAGTCCGTATCCTCAATGATTCTGCGGAGAAGGGGGGCGACGCCGTCTTTTCGTGCCTCTTTCCTCCACGTTTCATAAAGTAAAAGGAAACGGGAAAGACGGAGGGCTTTTTCTTCGGGGATAATTCCTTTGGCCCGCGGGAGAATATCCCAGAGAGAATCTTCCTCCGGCGCGAGGGCAAGGCGGAGACGGGCGAAATCTTCTTCGTCAAGTCCCGCAAGAAAAGAGCGGAGCACCGCAAGAAGAGGCAAGTCCTGCCGCGGGTTGTCTAAAATTTTCAGGAGAGACCAAAGGATCTGCACTTCCATGGAGCGGATAAAATCATCATCTTTATCAGCGGTGGCAGGAATATGTTCCTCGTTCAATACTTTGAGGAGCGCAGGCGCTTTTTTATCGATACTGCGGAGGAGGATGACGATATCGCTGTAATCTATGGAACGGAAGGTGCCGTCTTTGTTCATGACCTGCCGCTTTTCTTCCATAAGGGCGCGGATCTTTTTGGCAATGAGCCGGCCTTCAAAGGTGATGCTCGTGATATCATTGACGGACTCATCCATGGGAACAGTATTTTCATCGGTTACTTTATCAATCAGTTCCACTTCGACCGCACCGCCTGCGTAGGCAGCGGGACGGGGGTCTTCATGGCGCCCCGGATAAAGCGCTTCTCGATCGCCGTAATCGAGCTCCAGCAGCTTTTCACTCATAAGCTGGCGGAAAATATAATTGATTGACGCGAGAATCGCGGCGTCACTGCGGAAGTTCCGGTTGAGATCAATGCGCCTGTCTTCTGCATTTTCATCAGAGGAAAAACTTCTGTATTTCTTTTGGAAAATGGTGGGGTCAGCCTGGCGGAAACGATAGATGGACTGCTTGACATCGCCTACCATGAAACGGTTCCTGCCATTGGAGAGAAGCGTGGCGATCAGTTCCTGCACATCATTGGTGTCCTGGTATTCATCAATCATGATTTCTTTATATTTTTTTTGCAGCTCCCGTGCCGCCGATGACGGGAATTCTCCCGCCCGCTCCGGCGTGAATCCTTCCGCGGTTTTGTCTACAAGGATGTCCAAGACGTAATGTTCCATGTCGGTGAATTCCATAAGGCCTTCCTGCTTTTTGCGGTCGGCGTAAGCACGGGAAAAAGCAATGGTTACATCCGACAGGGCACGGACGATGGGATGCATCCGGATCACGTCATGGAGCCATTGCTCTTCCGGGATTGCAAAGAAAGGGATGAGCTTTTCGGAAACTTCTTTTTTCACACTGTTTCGAATTGCCTGGACATTGTTTTTTATTTCTTCAAAGCGGATAGGATCTTCAGAAGAGGATTTCTTCACCGCCTTCAGTTTGGCAAAAGAAATATTCGGCGCGTCTTGGTACCATTCATCCCATGTTTCTGCTTTTGAGAGGATGGTGAAGGCGTCAAATTCATCAGACAGCGTTTCCGCATACGGCGCGAGGGCCGGTTCGTTTTCCAGAAAAGTGAAAATCTGGCGGTAGGAATCAGCCCAGCTCTGGGCACGGCGCCGGAAATCTTCAAGAATGTCTTTTGTCCATGGAAGATCGCTTAAGGCAGCTGCGCCGTTTTCGCCGTAAGGACGGGAAAGTCTGCCGAGCCAGTCTTCCGGGAAGGGCATGGAACAGGAAAAGTGATAGAGGGAAAGAATGGTATCTTTAAAACCGCTGTCCTCAAACCCGCCGGAAAGCAGATCCGCACAGTCAAGGAAGGCGGGTTCCCCCTTTTCATAGTACGTTTCAAGGACTTCTGAAAGCACGTCCTGCTCCAGGGCGTATATTTCATTGCTGTCTGTCAGCATTTTCGTGTTCGGATCGAGGTCGATCAGGTAAAAATACCGGCGGATTAGGGTCTGGAAAAATGAATCAAGTGTGGAAATCTGTGCGCTTGACATCAGCGCGAGCTGGCGGGATAAGTGGCGGGCGAGAGGCGTATTCTGCTCCTGCTCCGCTTCCGAAAGGGCCTTTGCAATGCCTGAAGAAATGCGGGTTTTCATTTCCCCTGCCGACGCGCGGGTGAATGTAAGAACCAGAAGTTCCGTAATGTCGGCAGGATCATCCATATCGGTAATCAGTTTTTTGATACGCTCCGTGAGTACCGCCGTCTTACCGCTTCCGGCGGCGGCGGAAAGGAGGAGGTTCTGTCCGCGGGCGTCAATAGCTGCCTGCTGCGCGGTTGTCCATGTCATTTGACTCATAGGTTCTCCTTTCCGGTCCTTTTCATTTCCTCGTCCAGTTTCTCCCGGATCGTTTTGTCAGAAACTTTGGAAATATAATCAAAACTATTTTCGGGCAGTGCGGGATCAAAGCGGCAGATGCTCCGATAGGGACAGTATGAGCAGGGGGACAGCGTTCCGTTCTTGACGGGATGAATGGCAATTTCCCCGCTTTCAAGGCGGCTGTACAGCCTGATCAGTATTTTTTCCGTCAGTGCTTTCAGTGCTTCAAACTGCTCTGCTGTAAGGACGGGAGAAGTTTTCTTTACACTGCCGTCTTTTACATAAGAAACACCGATAAATCCGTCATCTGTGCCTGATTGGGAGTCAAGCGTGCGGAGCACATCCGGGTCATTTAAGAAAATACCGTTGGTGTTTTCCTTTTCTTTGGCGTGGGGAATTCCGTTGGGCGGTACGCTTATGGATTTCGGCCGCCCGTGGAGATAGATATACATCATGGCGGCAGGAAGCAGATCTTTCGTATCCTTTGTTTTTGAAAGCGCCAGCAGGTAGGTAATAAGCTGGAGAGAGAGGCCTTCCATGATTTCATTCAGGGAGAGCTTCGGCGAGCCTGTCTTGTAGTCGCAGACTGCGGCGTACCTGCCGTCTGTATCTACACGGTCTATCTTCCCTGTAAGGGTAAAGCTGTCAGTGGGACTTGCAGAAATACGGAGATAGAATTCTTTTTCCATATCCACCGTGTCGAAACCGCTCTGCCGGCTCCATTGACGGAATTTTTGAAGTGCCCGCCGGAAGGTCTGATCCAGAACGCGGCGGGTATACTTTGCCGACTGATCCGAGGAAAGGGCATCCGCCTTGATGCGCGGTGTGATTTTTTCCGTGATGTCTTCGGAAATCTTTTCAATTTCTCCACCCTGCCCCTGCCGCCACTGGCGGTTCTGCGATTTCAGGACTTCGCCGAATTGGTGGAGCCCCGCGTGGAGATAATTGCCGTAATCCAAATAATCCGCTTCGCCTGTATTCCGCTCTTCTACGCCGATTCCGTAGCGGAGGAAGTACTGGTAGGGACAGCTTCTGTAATTTTGCAGTTTTGTGACGGAACCGTAAAAGCGTCCTCCTTTCATGAAAAGTTTGCGCGCAAGCATTTTTGGCAGACGGGCGGCGGTATTTTGATACCGGAGCCCTGCCAGTTTGCTTTCCATGAGCTCTCTGTATTCATTTCCTTCTGCCCAGTCTTTAAGCGCTGCCCAGTTGCCTGTTGGTGAGGGGCGGCCATTGCGGAGTATTTCAGGAAGAAGAGACAGGGCCTGGTTGGGGTTGGCAAAAAACGAGGGGTCGTCATGATGGGGAGAGGGCGGGAGTATTTCCATGTTTTCCGTATAATAGCCGAGGGCTTTCAACCGCTCCAGCAGGAAGGACGGTTCTGCGGCGCTTCCGTCGGCAGCAGCGGCGGGGTACGACAGATAGAGTGTGTCCGATGCCCGTGTCAGGGCGAGATACGTATAAAATTGTTCTTCCTGTACCAGCTCCATCAGGTTGTTTCCAAGATTGATGCGGGCGGATTTCAGAAGGACCTGTTTTTCCGTTTCCGTGAAAAATCCTGAGTCATCAATTTTTTTAGGGAAAGAGCCTTCTAATGCGCCGGGGATGAAGACCACTTTCGCTTCTGCCGCGTATCCTCTGTCCATGGAGGTGACCGTCACATGGTCAAGAGTGGGAGGAATCATGGAGAAGGTAAGGGCGGAAAGACCATCAGCAAGAATACCGCAAAGTTCCTCTTCGGGGAGAATGTCTTTTCCTGTGACATGGACGATTTCGTCAAGAAGAGAAAGCACTTTTTTCCAAACCTGGAGATGGGGACGCTTTTTTGTTTTTTCAAATTCCAGTTCATCCCAGACGGAAAGCGTTTCAGGGATTTGCTGCTCTGTTAACCACCGATAAAGAAAGGCGCATTTATCTTCTGCGGAGAGAGCTCCCTTCCAGCCTGCGAGAAAAGGATTCAAAAGGGAAAGGACCTTTTCTCTCCATGTATTGGCGGTATTCTGCTTTGTAATTTCTTTATCCGAAAGAGGGGCCGGTTCCTGATCAATGCTCCGGTAATCGCGGAAGGCCCAGGGCTTTTGCCACGTGGAAAAACGGATATGATATTTCAAAACATAATTTTCCAGCTTATCTATCATATCCGTAGGGAAAGAAGGAAATATTTCCGTTTTTAAGATGCGGAAAATATGCTCTCTTGTAAATCCCCTGTTCTTGCCCCGGCTTTCCGCTTTTATGAAATGGAGAAGTCCGTCAAGGAGCATGACAAGGGGGTGGTTATTCATGGGCTGTTTTTCGTCCGTAAAGACCGGAATCCCGTAGCGTGAAAAGCTTCTTTCCAGCGGATCCGTATAAGTGTCGGCGGAACGAAGAAGGACGAGGATATCCCGCCAGCGGAGATTTTTATCGCGGACAAGTGACAGAATCCGGCGGGAAATGAAGTCCGCCTCCGCATGGCTGTCCGGTGCGGAAACGATATGGATGCCCTTTTCAGGAACCGGGGAAGTCTCTTTCGGAAGCGGACAGGGAGAAGGAACATTTTGGAAATAGTCTGCTGCGAGACAACGGAGACGGGGACAGCGGAACCGTTTCATTTCGGGGAGTGTGACGGAATCAAAGTGAGGCTCTTTTTCCGAAAGGAGAGCATATAAATTGGCAGGGCGGGCGAATATTTCATTGGACAATCCTTCTTTTGCGTCCGGGAGGGGAAGTGTGAATGTCACTTCTTCCGCCGTGTGGATAAGGGCGGATACGATGCGTATCTTTTGGGGTGTCATACCGTTGAAGCCGTCAATCCATATACGGGATCGGCGGAGTATTTCCGATTTCGGTATTTCCCCGGCAAGCAGGTCAAAAAGACTGCCTTCATAAGAAAAGCGGGTATGGAGGTAGTCATGGTAATTTTTATATAAGAGGGAAAGATCCGCCAGTTTGCGTCCCAGTGGTGTCCCTTCTTCGGCAAGAGAGGCATCATGGAGCGCCGTTTCAGAAATGCAGAACATATCAAGCTGATGAAAAAGGTTCATGAGATTTTCCGCAAAATGAGGCTGAGTGGAAATTTTCATGAGCATTTGCAGCTCGTTCCTGTGTTCCGCAAGGATGCGGCTGATGATAATCTGCTGGCCCAACGGAGAAAGAGCATCTTGCACAGGGGAGCGGAGCTCATTAAAAACGCGGTAGGCAAGACGCGAAAAACCGCAGACCGTGGCATCGATAAAACCGTGGCCCGGGAAAATATCCGCCAGCATACGTTCTGCGGTATATGTCTCCTGATCAGGCACGAGGAAAAAGGCGGAGCGCCCTTTTTTACCGGTGACATAGTCGCGTATTTCTTCACAGCAGTGCCGCGTTTTGCCTGTTCCCGCCGCGCCGAAAATAAAATGGAGTCCCATGAGCATCCTTCCTGTCATTTTAGTAATATCTTTCTTTTTCTTATTATAAAGGGAAAGGACGAAAAGGGAAAACACAGCAGAAAAATATTTTACAAAAGAAAAAGAGAAATACTATTTTCGCAAAATATCGATACGAAAAAGACAATCTAAATATTGACATATTTAGATATGGTTGATACAATGAGCACATAAGCAAGTTAAAACTGTTTTAATATTTGAAGGAGGAATTTTAAATGTCTTTAAACGGTAAAAAAGTAAGCGAATTTACAGCAGATGCATATCTTAACGGAGAATTTGTCAAGGTATCCGATAAGGATCTGCAGGGGAAATGGAGTGTTCTCTTCTTTTATCCGGCGGATTTTACTTTTGTCTGCCCGACTGAGCTGGAAGATCTCCAGAGACTCTATGGCGATTTCAAAAAAGAAGGGTGCGAGATTTATTCCGTGTCCTGCGATACCCACTTTGTGCACAAAGCCTGGCATGACTCTTCGGAAAAAATCGGCAAGGTTACCTATCCGATGATTGGCGATCCGACGGCACAGCTTGCAAAAGATCTGGATGTATATATTGAAGCTGACGGCATGACCGAGCGTGGCACTTTCGTTATCAATCCTGACGGAGAAGTTGTTCTTTATGAAATAAGCGCCGGCAATATAGGCCGTAATGCTGATGAACTGCTCCGCAAGGTAAGGGCTGCCAAGTTTGTTTATGAACATGGCGATGAAGTCTGCCCGGCCAAGTGGGAACCGGGGGCGGCGACATTGAAACCGTCCTTCGATCTTGTCGGTAAACTTTAATAAGAGAGGGCATCATGGAAAAAATGTATGATGCCATAGTGGTCGGCGGAGGTCCTGCAGGGCTTTCCGCCGCTATTTATATGGCAAGAGCGCGTTTCCGCGTATTGGTTATTGAAAAAGAAAAAGTCGGCGGCCAGATCACTATCACATCTGAAGTGGTGAACTATCCCGGCATTATTATGACAGACGGGGAACAGCTGACCGGTAAGATGCGTCAGCAGGCGGAAAATTTCGGAGCCGAGTTTTTATCGGCGGAAGTAACCGGCCTTGATTTGGACGGCGACTATAAAACAGTTCATACCGATCGGGGAGATTTCAAGGCGCCCGGCATCATTTATGCGGCAGGCGCTCATCCCCGGCTGGCCGGATTTGAGGGGGAAAGTGAATTCCGAGGACACGGTGTGGCATACTGCGCGACCTGCGACGGCGAATTTTTCTCCGGCAAGGATATTTTTGTCATCGGTGGGGGATATGCAGCGGTGGAAGAGGGACTCTTCCTCACCCGGTATGGAAAGAAGATCATGATGGTCGTCAGACGCGACCGCTGCTCCATTGAAAATGCGGAAGTCGATGAATTGAAAGAACATCCGAATGTAGAAATGATGTTCAACACTGAAGTGGTAAGAGTGGAAGGCGATTCCGCCATCCGTAAAGTTGTTTTGAGAAACCGGGTGACCGGGAAAGAAACAATCTATACTGCCCCAGAAAATGATTTTTGCGGCGTATTTGTCTTTGTCGGCTATGCGCCGGAAAACGAACTGGTTAAGGGAAAAGTGGAACTGGATCCCCAGGGGTATATCATCACTGACCGTGATCAGAAAACGAATATTGATGGCGTTTATGCGGCAGGCGACATCTGCGTGAAAAATCTCCGCCAGGTGGTTACCGCCGTTTCAGATGGAGCCGTGGCGGCCACATCTATGGAAAAATACCTTGGGCAGCTCTACAGGAAGTTAGGCATCAAGAGAACTTATGTAAAAAGGGAAATGAAGGAAGCTGCCAAAGCGGAAAATGCCCCGAAAGCGGAGGCGGGTGCTTTTCTTGATGATACGACCCGGCAGGCGCTGGCTCCCGTACTTGCCCGCTTTACCCGTCCAATCCGTCTCCGCCTGTATACGGATGACAGCCGGATGACGGAAGAAAACCGACGCATGGTGACGGAATTGGCTTCCCTTTCCGATAAGGTGGAAGCGGAATTTGTCCCGTCCGCGAGAGAAGAAGACAACCATACCATTTCTATCTGTGACGCGGAAGGAAATGAAAAAGGACTTCGTTTCCACGGCGTACCCGGCGGACATGAATTTAATTCCTTTATTCTTGCCATGTACAATGCGGCAGGTCCGGGGCAGGACGTGGGTGAAGCACTGCAGAAACGCATCAAAGGCATCAGCAAGCCTCTCTATGTGAAGATTGCCGTATCTCTTTCCTGCACAATGTGCCCCGACCTTGTAGCGGCGGCGCAGCGTATTGCCGCGGATAATGAAAATGTAACGGCCGACGTCTATGATCTCCAGTACTATCCAAACCTTAAAGAGAAATATAATATCATGAGCGTTCCCTGTCTCATCATCAATGATGACGAAGTGCATTTCGGAAAGAAAAGCGTGTCCGACCTGCTTGATATTTTTCAGGCATAAGGACCGGGAAAGATTTCTGTTATAAAAATATAAAGCCCCCATACGTTAGACCTGAAATCTGATTTATGAGGGTTTTATTTTTGTTTGAATATACCGGGATCAAGTAAGCTCATTGGTTAAAAGAATAAGATTAGAATCAAAAAAAGTGTTGCGAATTCAGGGCAATTTGTCTATACTATATAAAATATATTCATCTATAAATTACAATTAAATATATATATATAGTATACTCTTATATAAAGGGGTGGGGATGATGTGGGTACTGGGATTATTAGTGTTCTTGCCTCTGTTGACGGCGGGGCTGCTGTTTTTTATACAGGGGGACAAGCTTCGGGATGCGGTGGTGAAAGTATCAGCTGCTGCTATTGCGATGTTGTCCCTTTTCGTGGCATTTACCTATTTTGGAAATAAGGTGGTCTTCCGTTTGGGAGATTCTTTTCTGGCGCAAGGTGCAATATTAGTGGATATCCTCGTTGCTCTTGCGGTTTTTTATTATACCTGCGTCCGGTTTCATCGATATTGGATAGCGCTTTTGGAAGCAATTCAGCTGGGAGCGGTTCTATGGTTTGAATATGTCAGCCATGGGACGCTTGATTATTATGCCGATATCGTTGTTGACAACTTTACCCTGATCATGATTCTTATCGCCGGTGTCATCGGCAGCTTGATCGCTGTCTTTTCTCTGGGGTACATGGAGGCCTTTCAAAAGGAACATCGTGATGTTCGTGACAGAAGGAATTTTTTCTTCTTCGTCCTGTTTCTTTTCCTTTCTGCCATGTTCGGATTGGTTGTTTCCAATAATCTTTTATATATGTATACCTTCTGGGAAATCACCAGCGTCTGTTCTTTTCTTCTTATCGGCTATACGGAATCCCGTGTGGCTGTAAATAATTCGTTCAAAGCGCTTTGGATGAATCTTCTCGGCGGGGCGGCTTTTGCGGCAGCGATTATCGTCATGGGGCTGACTTACCACAGTACGGCGCTTTCCCATCTGGTAGGGCTGGCATTGGCGGGAATGCCTGTGACAGTTATTCTTGCGCTTCTCCTGCTTTGCGGTTTTACTAAATCGGCGATGATGCCTTTTTCCGGCTGGCTTCTTGGGGCGATGGTGGCGCCCACACCCACTTCTGCGTTTCTCCATTCTTCTACGATGGTGAAAGCAGGGGTGTTTCTGATTATCAAACTTTGTCCCGCCCTTGGAAATAATCATGCGGGAACGATGGCGATGTTTGTCGGCGGCATTACCTTCTTTTTTGCGTCCTGTGCCGCTATTTCACAGTCCGATGGGAAAAAGGTTCTTGCCTATTCCACAATTTCCAATTTGGGACTGATCGTCTGCTGTGCGGGTATAGGTTCTTATGAGGCGGCATGGACTGCCATTATGATTGTTATTTTCCATGCGGTCGCCAAATCGCTCTTGTTTCTTTCTGTCGGGACGGCGGAGCAGCAGCTCGGCAGCCGCGACATTGAAAGGTTTGACGGACTTTTCAATGCGATGCCCCATCTGTGTCTCTGCATGGTGATTGGTATCAGCGGTATGTTCCTTGCGCCTTTCGGCATGCTCATTTCTAAATGGGCTGCGATGAAAGCTTTTATTGATGCGGGACACCCCATGCTGCTTCTTCTTTTAGTTTTCGGTTCGGCGACAACTATATTTTACTGGGCCAAGTGGCTCGGAAAAATCCTGTCTGTCATGAACGGGCAGGAAAGACGGGAGCAGGGGATTACTAAAGGAGAGTGGTTTACACTGAAGACACTTTCCTGGATGACGATCATTGTCTGTATCCTTTTCCCTCTGATTTCAAACTATGGTGTCCTGCCGTACCTGCGGATTACCTACGGGTTTACCCGTGATGTCATTGCCCAAAGCAACTTGATTATTATGTCGCTTATGGTGGTGCTTCTTGTTATTCTTCCTTCCCGCTACGGGAAAGGACAGCCTAAAAGGAAAGTAGGGGCTCTTCTTGCCGGGGTTAATATGGGAGACGATCGGAATTATCATGGAGCGGGAGATAATATCATTCCTGTGGAGCTTCGGAACTGGTACATGGAAGAATGGTTCGGCGAAAAGAAAATGAAATTGTCTGGCTTTGCTCTCTGCATGGCATGCATTTTCATTCAGTTTGCCATTATACTGGGAGGTGTGTATCGTGGATGAAATGGGAATGAATATTTTATACGCGCTGCTTTACCTCTTTTTAGCGCCTGTCGGGGGAGGGCTCCTTGCCGGTCTTGACCGCAAGCTGGCGGCCCGTATGCAGCGCAGGGTAGGTCCGCCTGTTGTCCAACCGTTTTATGATGTGCTGAAACTTTTTGAGAAAGAACGGATTGCCGTGAATGAAGCGCAAGGCTTTTATTTGGCAGGCTTCCTGTTTTTCATGATTTTGTCAGGAATATTCTTTTTTGCGCAGGGCGATATCCTTCTTGTCATTTTCACACTCACCATGGCGGGCATTTGCCTTGTGGTGGTGTCCTTTTCATCATCGTCACCCTGCAGCCAGATGGGGGCGGAACGGGAACTTCTTCAGATTATGGCGTATGAACCCATGCTTCTCTTTGTGGCGATTGCTTTCTACTTGAAATGCAACACTTTCGATCTTTCAAAAATCATGGCTTCGCCGGAAAGCAATTTTCTTTACATGCCGGGGATTTTCATCGGGTTCCTTTTCATACTCCAGATTAAATTCAGAAAATCGCCATTTGATCTTTCTATGAGCCATGAAATTCATCAGGAGCTCGTGCAGGGAATCAAGACGGAATTTTCCGGCGGCATGCTTGCTCTTTTTGAAATTGCCGAATGGTATGAAAAGATATTTCTTCTTGGTTTCGTTTATCTGTTTTTTAAATGGCGGGATCCGTGGAGCGGTGTTACGGGCATTCTTGTATGCGCGGCGGTTCTTTTCCTCAGCACCCTTAAAGATAACTGCACCGCCCGTATGAAATGGCGGCATCTCCTCGGTTCCGCCTGGCTCGTTACTTTGGTAGCAGGTTTTATCAATATTGTCTTTTTAATGTATATCCGCTGAAAGGAGAGGAAACATGGCTTATATCAGAAAATCCGCCTGGCTCATCCACTATGACGGCTCCAGCTGTAACGGCTGCGATATTGAAGTCCTTGCCTGCCTTATGCCTCTCTATGATGTGGAACGTTTCGGCATTATCAATACAGGGGATCCGAAGCATGCTGATGTATTTCTTGTCACCGGCGGCGTGAATATACAGAATCTGCCGGTGGTGCGCCAGATTTATGAACAGATGCCGGAACCGAAGGTCGTGGTGGCCGTAGGGACCTGTGCCTGTACAGGCGGCATTTTCAAAGACTGTTACAACATGATCGGAGGCATGGATCACGCTGTTCCTGTAGATGTGTATGTTCCCGGGTGTGCCGCGCGTCCGGAAGCCATCATTGACGGCGTTGTGAAAGGGTTGGGGATTCTTGAAGAAAAGCGGGTGGAATATAAAAGGCTCGTTGCCCGGCGAAAATCGGCGCAGCGAAAGGAGGCAACCTGATGAACCAGCAAATAATTGAAATCAAATCTGCGGATATTTTAAAACAGGTAAGCCGCTTTAAAAGGGAACATGCCCGTCTGGTGCAGATACTTTGTACCCGCGTGGAAGAAGGATATGAACTGACTTATACATTTGATAAGGACTATTTCATGTACCATCTCCGCTGCCTCGTTCCGGTCTACCGTTCCGTCATGAGTATCACGGGGCAGTACTGGTATGCTTTTGTATGGGAAAATGAAATACACGATTTATTCGGATTGAAGATAGACTTCATTGAACATGATGTGGACTATGGCGGACATTTCTACCATCTGGCGGAAAAGACACCATGGCATGACCTGTCCGGTGAGAAACATGCCGATCAGGCGATTAAAGTACAGCTCCGCAGCGGACTCGGGATAGACGTTTCCGCCGTAGCAGGGGCGAAACCGGAAGGAGGGAAAGAAAATGGGTAAAAGCACAGTGATTCCTTTCGGCCCGCAGCATCCCGTTCTTCCCGAACCGATCCATCTGGATCTGGAATTGCAGGATGAAAAGGTTGTCCGTGCGGTTCCCTCTATCGGTTATGTACACCGCGGGCTGGAAAAACTTGTGGAACTTCGTGACTTCCAGCAGTATGTCTATGTGGCGGAACGGGTTTGCGGGATTTGTTCTTTCGGCCATGGCTGGGGATACAGCCGCGCTGTAGAAGAAATGATGGAAATAGAAGTGCCGCCCCGGGCGGAATGGCTCCGCACCATCTGGCACGAATTGTCCCGTATCCATTCCCATCTTCTCTGGCTGGGCCTTGCTGCGGACGCTATGGGGTTTGAAAGTCTTTTTATGGAAGCCTGGCGCCTTCGGGAGATAGATTTGGATCTTATTGAACAGACGACCGGCGGGCGTATTATTTTCTCCGTCTGTAAAGTGGGCGGCGTTCGTCGTGATATTGACGGTGCTGTGTTAAAGGAAATGAAACGGGTCTTAAAAGATTTATCTGAAAAATTTCTTCCCATGCTGAATGTTTTTATGGATGACGATACCGTTCACAGCCGTTTGAAGGGTGTGGGAAAGCTTACTATGGAAGAGGCTCTGGAACTGGGCTGCATCGGCCCCATGGCAAGAGCATCCGGCATTCTCACCGATATTCGTGCTGCTGAAAAAGACAGCGTTTACGGACAGCTTCATTTCCAGCCCGTTATTGAAACGGACGGAGACTGTTACGCGCGGGCAAGAGTACGGCTGAGAGAAGTTCTCCGGTCTGTTGAGATTATTGAGGGCTGTATCGATAATATCCCTGACGGGCCTATTGACGTGAAAGTGCGGGGCGTGCCGCCGAAAAGAGAATGCTTTGTCCGTGTGGAACAGCCGAGAGGAGAAGCGCTTTACTATGTAAAAGGAAACGGAACCAAATTCCTGGAACGGTTCCGTCTGAGGACACCGACAAATGCCAATCTGCCTGCACTCGTAAAGATGCTTCAGGGCTGTGACCTGGCAGATGTGCCGAATATTATCCTGACCATCGATCCCTGTATCAGTTGTTGTGAAAGATAGGAGAGCGTTATGGGCTATATGACCTTTGTGAAAAGGATAGTTGCCAATCTTTTCAAACCGCCTGTGACATCTTCTTATCCTCTGCAGCCGCGGACGCCGCTCCCTATCGACCGCGGACACATTGTCAATCAATGGGAAAAGTGTATTCTCTGCGGTGCCTGTGAACGGGCGTGCCCTTCGGGAGCGATACGGATTGACAGGAAGAACAGGAAGTGGATTATCAATCCTTATGCCTGTGTGCAATGCGGTGCCTGTGTAGAACAGTGCCCTATGAAATGTCTTGCCATGGAAGGCATGTATACGGAACCTTCCACAGAAAAGTCGGAGATCGTCCACACGCCGCCCCCGCCCAAACCGAGACGGGGACCGGCGGCAAGA
>ERZ779746.220-NODE-220-length-35313-cov-5.379006_pt1 | contig 35313 bp, 26 predicted proteins | sample MGYA00511888_ERZ779746 | MGnify/ENA primary metagenome ERZ779746 (study PRJEB29588, sample SAMEA1964695) | human gut metagenome | biome: human gut; feature: human-associated habitat; material: faeces | place: Denmark | collected 2008/2010 ... | reverse complement strand
CGGCACTGTTGCCGGATGCGGCGTAAACGCCTTATCCGGCCTACGGAGGGTGCGGGAATTTGTAGGCCTGATAAGACGCGCGAGCGTCGCATCAGGCATCTGGCACTGTTGCCGGATGCGGCGCGAGCGCCTTATCCGGCTTACCGATCACAATACAATCAGTTCTTTTTCACAAACTCAGATTTCAGTTTCATCGGACCAAAACCGTCGATTTTGCAATCGATGTTATGGTCGCCTTCAACCAGGCGGATGTTTTTCACTTTGGTGCCAATTTTCAGCATCGAAGAGCTACCTTTCACCTTCAGATCTTTAATGATGGTAACGCTGTCGCCGTCAGCCAGCAGATTGCCGTTAGCATCTTTAACGATCAGCTCGTCGCTTTCCTGTGCAGGTTCTGCGTCGTTCCATTCGTAGGCACATTCCGGGCAGATGTACATGCCGTTATCTTCGTAAGTGTATTCGGAGTTGCATTTTGGGCAGTGTGGTAATGACATGTGGATTTCCTCAAAAGTCAGCAGGGCAAAAGCGCCAAAAAACGGCAGATTGCCGAAAAAGGCCGCAATTATACACAAAATCCCTGAGTTTGTCGGGGGTACTGCTGATTTTAGACGACGATCGTTTTCATTTGAAAGGAAACGCAAAAAGAAAATAATCTTTTTGCCTCCATTTATTATTTAAGATAAGGTTAATGCTCTACTTGTTCTTTTTTTAATTCACATGATATTTTTATCTTTCTGACGTTTTAAACGTATCAGAAGACGTTATTTATTCTGATAAAAAACAACACTCTAAATATAAAATTATTTCTTGCAGTAATTATAAAAGCCGAAAACAGAACTCAAAAACAATCTGGCTAAATAAAAGTAATAAAATTTGCTTTAAGGAAGAATTTTCTATGTACACACAGACCCTGTATGAGTTAAGTCAGGAGGCTGAACGCCTGTTACAGCTTTCTCGCCAACAGTTGCAGTTACTGGAAAAAATGCCTCTCTCTGTACCCGGAGACGATGCGCCACAACTGGCTTTACCCTGGAGTCAGCCTAATATCGCCGAACGTCACGCGATGCTGAATAATGAGTTGCGTAAAATTTCCCGACTGGAAATGGTGCTGGCGATTGTCGGTACCATGAAAGCAGGGAAATCAAACACACCCACCATTAATGCCATTGTTGGTACGGAGGTTCTGCCTAATCGTAATCGCCCAATGACTGCGCTGCCGACGCTTATTCGCCATACGCCCGGGCAAAAGGAACCGGTACTGCATTTTTCACATGTCGCGCCAATCGATTGTTTAATTAAAAAATTACAACAGCGCCTGCGTGATTGCGATATTAAGCATCTGACCGATGTGCTGGAAATAGATAAAGATATGCGTGCGCTTATGCAGCGGATCGAAAATGGCGTCGCTTTCGAAAAATATTATCTGGGTGCCCAGCCTATTTTTCATTGTCTGAAAAGTTTGAATGATTTAGTGCGACTGGCGAAGGCGCTGGGCGTCGATTTTCCTTTTTCTGCTTACGCCGCCATTGAGCATATTCCCGTGATTGAAGTGGAGTTTGTCCATCTGGCGGGGCTGGAGAGTTATCCCGGTCAGTTGACGTTACTGGATACCCCCGGGCCAAATGAAGCCGGGCAACCGCATCTGCAAAAAATGCTTAACCAGCAGCTGGCACGCGCCTCGGCGGTACTGGCGGTGCTGGATTATACGCAACTGAAATCGATCTCCGATGAAGAGGTCCGTGAGGCGATTTTGGCGGTGGGGCAATCGGTGCCGCTGTATGTGCTGGTCAATAAGTTCGATCAACAGGATCGTAACAGTGACGACGCCGACCAGGTGCGGGCACTGATTTCCGGGACGCTGATGAAAGGCTGTATTACGCCACAGCAGATATTTCCGGTGTCGTCGATGTGGGGCTACCTGGCGAATCGGGCGCGCTATGAGTTAGCCAACAACGGTAAGTTACCAGCGCCAGAGCAACAACGCTGGGTGGAAGATTTTGCCCATGCCGCGCTCGGCAGGCGCTGGCGTCATGACGATCTGGCGGACCTCGAACATATTCGTCATGCTGCCGATCAGTTGTGGGAAGATTCGCTGTTCGCCCAGCCAATTCAGGCGTTGCTTCATGCCGCTTACGCTAACGCCTCGTTGTATGCTCTGCGATCTGCTGCGCATAAACTGTTGAATTACGCGCAGCAGGCGCGGGAATACCTGGATTTTCGTGCGCACGGGTTAAACGTCGCTTGTGAACAATTGCGGCAAAATATCCATCAGGTCGAAGAAAGTTTGCAGCTATTGCAACTCAATCAGGCGCAGGTGAGCGGCGAGATTAAACATGAAATCGAGCTGGCCCTGACCTCCGCCAACCACTTTCTGCGTCAACAACAAGATGCGCTGAATGCGCAGTTAGCCGCCTTGTTTCAGGATGATTCGGAGCCGTTAAGCGAGATTCGTACCCGCTGTGAGACACTGTTACAGACGGCGCAGAACACCATCAGTCGCGACTTTACGCTGCGTTTTGCCGAGCTGGAATCCACCCTTTGCCGGGTGTTAACCGATGTTATTCGCCCCATTGAGCAACAAGTCAAAATGGAATTGAGCGAGTCAGGGTTTCGTCCTGGGTTTCATTTTCCTGTTTTTCACGGCGTAGTTCCCCACTTCAACACTCGCCAGCTGTTCAGTGAAGTCATTTCGCGCCAGGAAGCAACGGACGAGCAGAGCACGCGTTTAGGCGTTGTGCGTGAGACTTTTTCGCGCTGGTTGAATCAGCCCGACTGGGGACGGGGAAATGAGAAATCACCGACAGAAACGGTTGATTACAGTGTGTTGCAACGAGCATTAAGCGCAGAAGTCGATCTCTATTGCCAACAAATGGCTAAAGTTCTGGCAGAGCAGGTCGATGAATCTGTTACGGCAGGCATGAATACTTTTTTCGCTGAGTTCGCTTCATGTTTGACGGAATTACAGACGCGTTTACGCGAAAGTCTGGCTCTGCGTCAACAAAATGAATCGGTGGTCAGGCTGATGCAGCAGCAATTGCAGCAGACTGTGATGACTCACGGCTGGATTTACACCGACGCCCAGCTGTTACGCGATGATATTCAAACACTTTTCACGGCAGAACGATATTGACCAAGACGTTACTTGACGGCCCCGGTCGCGTGCTGGAGTCGGTTTATCCCCGCTTTTTAGTGGATCTGGCGCAGGGTGATGATGCCCGCCTTCCACAAGCCCATCAGCAGCAGTTTCGTGAACGACTGATGCAGGAACTTCTTTCGCGTGTGCAGCTTCAGACATGGACGAACGGCGGCATGTTAAATGCGTCGCTTAGCCTGCGTCTGACATTGGTGGAAAAACTGGCGTCGATGCTGGATCCCGGTCATCTGGCACTGACGCAGATCGCGCAGCATCTGGCGCTGCTGCAAAAAATGGATCACCGCCAGCACTCTGCTTTCCCGGAGCTCCCCCAGCAAATTGCCGCCTTGTATGAGTGGTTTTCAGCCCGTTGTCGCTGGAAGGAAAAGGCGTTAACGCAACGAGGCCTACTGGTGCAGGCAGGTGATCAGAGCGAGCAAATTTTTACCCGCTGGCGTGCTGGGGCGTATAACGCCTGGTCGTTGCCTGGGCGCTGTTTTATCGTTCTGGAGGAGTTGCGCTGGGGGGCATTTGGCGATGCCTGCCGTCTGGGAAGCCCGCAAGCGGTGGCGTTGTTGCTGGGTGATTTGCTCGAGAAAGCGACACAACATCTGGCAGAGAGTATCAATGCGGCACCGACCACGCGTCACTATTACCATCAGTGGTTTGCCTCTTCGACCGTTCCGACGGGCGGGGAGCATGCTGATTTTTTAAGTTGGCTGGGAAAGTGGACCACGGCAGATAAACAACCCGTTTGCTGGTCAGTGACCCAACGCTGGCAAACTGTCGCGCTGGGGATGCCACGACTCTGTTCAGCGCAGCGTCTGGCGGGGGCAATGCTCGAGGAAATCTTCTCTGTAAATTTGGCGTAAATAATCAGTTACATCAATGAGTCCTAAACGAAATCCATGTGTGAAGTTGATCACAAATTTAAACACTGGTAGGGTAAAAAGGTCATTAACTGCCCAATTCAGGCGTCAACTGGTTTGATTGTACATTCCTTAACCGGAGGGTGTAAGCAAACCCGCTACGCTTGTTACAGAGATTGCATCCTGCAATTCCCGCTCCCCTTTTGCGGCCGTCGCGCTGATTTTTCTGGCGTTTGCGGAAATGGGCCAACTCTGCGAGGAAAGCTATGCTGAAAAGGAAAAAAGTAAAACCCATTACCCTTCGTGATGTCACCATTATTGATGACGGTAAACTGCGTAAAGCCATTACCGCAGCATCACTGGGTAATGCAATGGAATGGTTTGATTTTGGTGTTTATGGTTTTGTTGCTTACGCATTAGGTAAAGTTTTTTTCCCGGGGGCTGACCCCAGCGTGCAGATGGTTGCTGCACTTGCCACTTTCTCCGTTCCCTTTCTGATTCGACCGCTTGGCGGGCTCTTCTTTGGTATGTTGGGCGATAAATATGGTCGCCAGAAGATCCTCGCTATCACTATTGTGATTATGTCGATCAGTACGTTCTGTATTGGCTTAATACCGTCCTACGACACGATTGGTATTTGGGCACCGATTCTGCTGTTGATCTGTAAGATGGCACAAGGTTTCTCGGTCGGCGGTGAATATACCGGGGCGTCGATATTTGTTGCGGAATACTCCCCTGACCGTAAACGTGGCTTTATGGGCAGCTGGCTGGACTTCGGTTCTATTGCCGGGTTTGTGCTGGGTGCGGGCGTGGTGGTGTTAATTTCGACCATTGTCGGCGAAGCGAACTTCCTCGACTGGGGCTGGCGTATTCCGTTCTTTATTGCTCTGCCGTTAGGGATTATCGGGCTTTACCTGCGCCATGCGCTGGAAGAAACTCCGGCGTTTCAGCAGCATGTTGATAAACTGGAACAGGGCGACCGCGAAGGTTTGCAGGATGGCCCGAAAGTCTCGTTTAAAGAGATTGCCACTAAATACTGGCGCAGCCTGTTGACATGTATTGGTCTGGTTATTGCCACCAACGTGACTTACTACATGTTGCTGACCTATATGCCGAGTTATTTGTCGCATAACCTGCATTACTCCGAAGACCACGGGGTGCTGATTATTATCGCCATTATGATCGGTATGCTGTTTGTCCAGCCGGTGATGGGCTTGCTGAGTGACCGTTTTGGCCGTCGTCCGTTTGTGCTACTTGGTAGTGTTGCCCTGTTTGTGTTGGCGATCCCGGCGTTTATTCTGATTAACAGTAACGTCATCGGTCTGATTTTTGCCGGGTTACTGATGCTGGCGGTGATCCTTAACTGCTTTACGGGCGTTATGGCTTCTACCTTGCCAGCGATGTTCCCGACGCATATCCGATACAGCGCGCTGGCGGCGGCATTTAATATTTCGGTGCTGGTTGCCGGTCTGACGCCAACGCTGGCGGCCTGGCTGGTCGAAAGCTCGCAGAATCTGATGATGCCTGCCTATTACCTGATGGTAGTGGCGGTGGTTGGTTTAATCACCGGCGTAACCATGAAAGAGACGGCAAATCGTCCGTTGAAAGGTGCGACACCGGCGGCGTCAGATATACAGGAAGCGAAGGAAATTCTCGTCGAGCATTACGATAATATCGAGCAGAAAATCGATGATATTGACCACGAGATTGCCGATTTGCAGGCGAAACGTACCCGCCTGGTGCAGCAACATCCGCGAATTGATGAATAAGCTGAAACGGATGGCCTGATGTGACGCTGTCTTATCAGGCCAATTGAACTCTTAAGGTTCACTTAATCTCTGACGCGCATACTCTCCTCCAGGTTAACGGAGGAGAGTGCAATGAAAAACCGTGTTTATGAAAGTTTAACTACCGTGTTCAGCGTGCTGGTGGTCAGCAGCTTTCTTTATATCTGGTTTGCCACGTACTGATCTTTCTTCAGCCGTACCCAGGCCCGCGTGCCGGAAGTCTCTTGCCGGTTTTGCAGGAAAAACTGCCCGTGATGCAACTGTGTAATGCGGCTGACAATACTTAACCCCAGACCAATCCCGCCATAACGGCTGTCCATACGTACAAACGCTTTACTCAACTCCCCGCATTTACTCTCATCAATACCTGGTCCTTCATCTTCAACTGCCATGACCGCTCCGTCATCTTCTTGCAGCTTAATCATAATGTTGCTGCCTTGCGGGCTGTAACGATGGGCGTTTTCTACCAGGTTTCGCAATAACATCCGCAGCAGGGTTGCATCACCCTGAACGGTGATGTCGGCGGCGCTCTCTGGCAATAGCAGGGTTTGCTGTCGCTGGTCGAGCATGGTACTGAGTTCGTCATACGAGGGGAGAATGACATCTTCCAGCAGTTTTACATGTTGATAATTACCGGAAGAAAATGACTGTCCGGCACGCGCCAGTTGCAGCAGCTGGGAGACGCTCTCCATCATCTGATCAAGCCGTGCCACTAACGGTGCTACATCAATGTGATGCGTTTTCGCCAGCAGTTCCAGATGCAAACGCACCCCCGCCAGTGGCGTTCGCAGTTCGTGCGCGACGTCAGCGGTAAACAACCTTTCGTTATCCAGCGTGCTGGTCAGGCGACTGACCAGATCGTTTAACGCCGAAACCACCGCTTCGATTTCGAGGGTGGCGCTGTGAATGGCAATGGGCGTTAAGTTGTCGGCGGTGCGCGCTTCCAGCTCTTTTTGCAGCTCCGCCAGCGGGCGGGTGATGCGGCGTACCGCCTGATAGCAGATAAATAGCGTCAGGCTGACCATAAAGACGCCGGGGACAATCAGGCTGGCGACCGCCTCGCGGATCTCACGCATGATGTGGCGATCGTTGTTGCGATTGTCGCGTAGCGCCTGCTCAAACAGCTGAATCTGCTCGGTACTTTCATGCCATAGCCAGAAGACGCTGATCAGCTCAAACACCAACAAAATGGCCCCGATGGTCAATATCAGCCGTTGGCGCAGCGATATTGGTCGGCGCAGAAAATGCATCAGATTCAATTAGTTTTCCTCATTCGCGACCAGCATATAGCCAAAGCCGCGCACGGTGCGGATACGGGCTTTGCCCACTTTGTCGCGCAGATTGTGGATATGCACTTCCAGGGTGTTGGTCGAGGGTTCATTGTCCCAGTTATAGATGTCGTTGTAGAGAATTTCCCGATGCACCGGACTGCCTGCTTTGAGCATTAACCGTGACAGCAGAGCATATTCTTTGGGCGTCAGAATCAACTCTTCACCGCCCATCCATACCTGACGGCGACCCATATTCAGCGTCAGATTGCCAACAATCAGCTCACTTTCGCCCTGATTATTATGGCGTCGTAGCAGGGCGCGGATACGGGCGTGTAACTCTTCCAGCGCAAAAGGCTTCACCAGATAGTCATCGGCACCGACATCCAGCCCGGCGATTTTGTCGGTCAGCGTATCGCGAGCGGTGAGGATCAGTACTGGCAGGGTGTATTTTTTCTGCCGGATACGGGCGAGAAAATGCAGTCCATCTTCGTCGGGTAACCCTAAATCCAGTACCACCAGGCTGTAATGACCGGCCTCAAGGCTTTGTTCCGCCATCCGCGCGGTTGTCACGCCATCGCACGCGTAGCCTTCGGTTTGCGCCGCCAGAATCAATCCCTGCAATAACAGCGTATCGTCTTCAACAATCAGAATTTTCATTCACTCACTCTCCTGCAAGTTTGCAGAATATCATCCGCAGCCTGGTAATACTTCGTCTCAACGCCAGTTAATCCCAATAGCGTGGAGAATAAATTGTCTTGTGAATAGTGTTGCGTTTGCGCCTGTTTTTGCAGGCAGTTCTGGTCAACCTGATACCGTTTTTGATAATCCTCCGACAGCCACAGCAGCATTGGCACCTGTTTTTGGCTATCCGGGGCGATGGCATAAGGCAGACCGTGCAGATAGATGCCATTTTCACCTAACGATTCACCGTGGTCAGAAAGATAAACCAGGCTGGTGGTAAATTTATCCTGATGTTCTTTCAGCAGATTAATCGCTTTATCAACAATATAGTCGACGTAAACCAGCGTGTTGTCGTAAGTGTTCACCAGTTGCTCTTTGCTACAGGTCTGGATCTCATTGGTGTCGCAGGTTGGGGTAAATTTCCTGAACTGCGGCGGATAGCGGTTGTAATAGGTCGGACCGTGGCTGCCGATGGTGTGTAAGACAATCACGCCATCACCCTGCAGGTTATTGATGTACTCTTCCAGCCCGTGGAACAGTACTTCGTCATAGCATTCGCCGTTGATGCACTGACCAGGCAGATTCAGCGCGGTGACGTTCTGGTGAGGCACGCGGTCGCAGGCACCTTTACAGCCGCCATCGTTGTCATTCCACAGCACGTTGATGCCCGCTCGCTGAATGATATCCAGCACGCCTTCCTGGTGCTGTGCCAGCTCTTCTTTGTAATGCTCACGCGGCATATCCGAGAACATGCACGGTACTGAAACTGCCGTTGCCGTGCCGCAAGATGCGGTATTAGGGAAATAGACCACGTTATCTTTCGCCAGCCGCGGGTTAGTTTCACGCGGGTAGCCGTTGAGGGAGAAGTTCTCCGCCCGCGAGGTTTCGCCGACAATCAGGATGGTCAAATTTTTACGTTTTTCGTTCTGCATTAACGGGTTGCGGTGCGCGTCTTCACCAATTCGCACCAGCGGCAGATTTGCCAGTCGCTGATGGGAGTACCATGACCAGCTGGCAACAATGCTGTTAGAGGGGCTTAAGGATTTCACCAGCTCTTTGTTATTGCGGAACAACGAGGCGTAGTCTTTATAAAACAGTGCGGCGACCAGCAAAATCAGTAGTACAGAAACCAGAATATTGGCTCCACGGAAAAGAACACTGCGCAGACGCGAGGTGGCAGGTTTGATTTTTATCCAGCAGGCAATCAGCGCAGCAAGCACGCCGCTGAATCCCAGCGTTAATAACATTTGCGGTGTCATCAGCGCATAACTTTCTGCCGGAGTGGTATCAATAATATTGGCAATCATCGAGCGGTCGATGACGATGCCGTAAGTCATTATGAAATATTGTGCAGCCGCGCCAACCAGAATAAACAGGCAGGCCAGTGGTCGATTAAGCCATAAGAAAGAGCTTAGTGTCAGGACAATATTAATCACGCTGAAAGCGACGACCGGCATCGACAAGAAAACCAGTACGTTATGCAGCGAATCCAGCGGCAGCGCCTGCAACACCTGTTTAAAAAAGGCAATATTCAGGCAGATAGAGATATAAAAAGCGGCCAACAATAGCCAGGCGAGTAAATTCAAAGAGGGTCTTTTTAGTAGGCGCTTCAACATCACGGTGTTTCCATCGAACAAAGTGCGCATATGCTCGCAAAGCAAAATTAAGCCAACCTTAAGTTCTTAAGGTTGGCTTTTATGTTTGCTGGATTAAGGGGAATTAATCTTTGCTTATTGGTGCATCTAAGGGATACGGGTTTTTATGTAGCCGGTTGTAATTCAGCGCATACATGGCGGTGATGACCATCAGGGTGACAAATGACCACATAACCTCTTTCGCTCCGGACCCCACCACGGCCCAGATGCAGTAGAGGAAGGCAATGGTAGTAACTGCCAGATATGCCGGGCGTGCTTTACCAAAGTGACCGTGTCCGAGCAGCAGTAACGCCGCACAGGTGTAAAGATATGGCACCAGTGTAAAGATGACCGAGACGGAAGAAACCAGACCGAACTCTTTGGTCGCGTTTGGTGAAATGCTGCTGAGCTGGAAGATGGTCATCAAAATACCGACGATAATCAGCCCCGCCACTGGCGTACCCGCTTTATTTACACGGGCAAAAATCGGTGGGAACAGTCCGTCATCGGCAGCGGCTTTCGCCGTTTGACCCGCCAGCAACGTCCAGCCGCCCAGTGAACCTAAGCAACCCGCAGCTGCGCAGAAGGAAACAATGGCCCCGGCGGTGTCACCCAACGCCATCCGTGCGGCATCACCGAATGGCGAAGCAGAAACGCGCAGTGCGGCATTAGGGATCATCCCCATAATCGCGGTGGTAGAAAGTACATAGCAAACGGCGGCAATCAATACCCCACCAATGGTGGCGATAGGGACATTGCGTTTCGGGTTTTTCACCACACCTGCGGCAACGGAGGCACTTTCCACACCGATGAACGACCACAGCGTAACGTTAAGGGTACTTTGAATTGCACCGAAGGTGCCCAGGCCGCTGACGTTCCATGCCGCCATATAGGTTTCACCACGGAACCAGAACCAGCCAAATACGGCAATCCCGACGATGGGGATCAGCGCCAGCACGGTGGCAACTGCCTGCACACGGGTGATCATTTTCGGACCGACAATGTTCAGCAGGACGAAGATCCACAGCACCACGACGCAGGTGATGGTTAATACCAATGGATCTTTCAGAATCGGGAAGAAGTAACTTAAATATCCTACGCCAATGACCACCATGGCGATATTGCCGATCCAGCAGGCCAGCCAGTAGAGGACGTTGGTTTGATAACCGAGAAACGGGCCAAAGCAGCGGCGGGCGTAAGCGTAAGAACCACCAGGACTTGGGTCGAGGAACGACATTTTGGCGTATACCATCGAGAGCCCCAGTGCACCGATAATCGTCACCAACCATCCATAAATGGCAATCCCGCCAGTAGAGGCCAGGTTTGCAGGTAACAGAAAAACACCTGACCCCATAATATTCCCCGACACCATCAGGGTGACGGGGATTAAGCCCACTTTGTGAGCATCAGCATCCGAAGACATAATTAAACTCCTGCGAAGGCGAGCTTCGTGACAATAAATTACGTCATATCATACACCTGCATTCGATAGTTGAATTATTATCGACCGGGTTATCGCTGATGCCGTTATTAATATAGCTCTTCGTTAAGGTTAAAAATCAGGCGACAGTGCGTTCTCTGTGCTGACTAACATAATGCAGCGGCGTCATACCGTAGAAGTCTTTAAAGACAGAAATAAAGTACGACGTACTGTTGTAGCCGCAGGACTGTGATACCTGAGAGATATTTTTACCGTCCATCATTAATTCATTTACGGCATAACGCATGCGGCAGGTGGTGATTATTTGGATATAACTGGTGTTTTCGCTTTTCAACTTTTTCTTTAACAGACTTGGGCTAAGACATAAACAACTGGCTACCATACTAAGATTCCAGTCTTTGTGAATATCGCTTTCAATAATTTGATAAACGCTGTCACTTACACAATTACGTAACATATACATCATTAATGAAAGGAATTTTTTACTGTCGAGAAAACGGGATAGCACCGTGAATAATAATGCGCGTGTTCGTTCCTTTTCTGACTCAGTTTCTGCGGGCATCATGCTGTGTTGCGCGGCAACGCGAAAGACGTCTGGCGTCAGGCATGGCAGGGTGAGTATGGGCGTAGCGCTACGTTGCCATACTGGTATTTGCGAGAGATCTTTATTCAGAAACCGGAGGTAATCTTTGATGATGTCGTGACTAATATGAGCAACCAAAGTGTTGTTAAGAGAGGAGACGTCGATAATATTATTTTCACAATTTAATAACGCCATATGGTTAGCTTTAAGGCTAATAGGTTCTTTCCCATTCACCCTTATCCAGACATCTTTTTCAGTCAATAAAACAATACAAGGTTGGTCGCTGCAAATCCTCATACATGTACTCCTGAGTGCGAATAAAAGACCAGTTCTCGCTAAAGCAAAGCGATACCGGGAAATGGTTATATAATTGTATGATGAATATAAACATGCATAAAAATAACGAGTTTTACTAATATTACAAATTTTTATAGTAATTTCTCATGTACATATTTTTTTACAGGATAAATAACAGGCAAAAAAAAGCGCGGGGTGGGGCCGCGCAAAAAGTATGACATTTTTGTTTGCAGCAATTTTTATGAAAACGTTGCCATACTCAAAAGGCCTAAGGCCAGGCGGCGTAATGTTATTTAAACAATTACGCCTTCAGCGGAATAGTGGTTACGCTTTCACACACATAACGTGGTAAATACCGTCAATAATTTCAGTCCCTTCAGTTTCGTGTTCAAATCCAGGGAAATGGTGGTCCCAGGATTGCAGCGAGCGTAAATAACTTACTTGCGGACTGTTTTTATCGCCGAAGTTTTCACCAGACAGCAGCATCGGGATTCCTGGCGGATACGGGATAACTGAGTTTGCCGCGATGCGTCCTGGCAGATTTTCAATGGATACCAGTTCGACATTGTTGTCGACAATCGCGTTGTACGCTTCACGCGGGGTGATTTCCGCCACCGGCAGGCCGGAATAGGCTTCGTTCAACCGTGCGCCAGGGTTGTTTTCTTTCAGCCAGGCAAACATGGTGTCACCCAGATCGTGAATCCCCATGTTCGCGTAAGTGTCAGGATATTGTTCAACAAGTTCCGGCATCACCTGCGCCAGCGGTGTGTTGGCGTCATAGTGGCGTTTGAAGGAGCAAAGGGTGTTAACCAGAGTCCCCCATTTCCCACGGGTTACGCCCATAGAGAACAGGAACATAATTTGGAAGTCAGTGGTGCGGGTAGGCACAATGCCATGGCGACCAAGCCAGGCAGTGACCAGCGCCGCCGGAACACCGGTTTCTTCCAGTTCACCATCTTCACCCATTCCCGGAGCAAGGATGCTGACTTTAATCGGGTCGAGCATACTCCAGTTATCCGGAATATCTTTGAAGCCGTGCCAGCTTTCGCCCGGATGCATTACCCAGCAGTCCTGAACGGTGGTCAGCAGTTTGGTTGGTGCGTCAGCAAAGTCATAGGTTTTGCCGGTTTGTGGGTCGGTGACGACTTCTTTGTTCCACGGTTTGAAGAACCAGCTACCGTCAGCGGTGAACTCTTTATATAGCCGCGCCATCGCCTGACGGAAATCAACCGCTTCGTCAATCACTTCCTGTGTCAGTGACAGGCCGCTGTTGCCGTCCATCATCGACACCGCCACGTCGTTGGATGCGCAGATGGCATACAGCGGGGAGGTGGTGGCATGCATCATGTAGGCCTGGTTGAAGCGGGAGAAGTTAATCGCCCCACGACCTTCACGTACATGAATATAAGAAGCCTGTGACAGCGCATTCAGCAGTTTGTGGGTGGAGTGGGTGGCGAAAACGGTAGGACCGTTGTGATCGCCAGGTTCGCCGCGCATGGCATAGTGATCGGCATAGATCGGGTTGAAACGTGCATAGCCGTACCAGGCTTCGTCAAAGTGCAGACGATCGGAGGTTTTTTCCAGCAGATCCTGCGCTTCTTTAGCGTTATAACACACGCCGTCATAGGTGCAGTTGGTCACCACGCAGTAAGACGGTTTTTGCCCGGCTTTGTCTTTGGTCAGCGGGCTTTCACTGATTTTCTTCTGCAAGGTTTCAGGTTGCATTTCCTGCGGATAGATTGGCCCGATAATGCCGTAGCGGTTGCGGCTTGGCACCATATAGACCGGTTTCGCGCCTGTCAGCATCAAACCTTGTTCGATGGATTTATGGCAGTTACGGTCAACGACCACGACATCGTTATCGGTCATGCAAGCCTGCATGATGGTGCGGTTAGAGCCGGAAGTACCGACGACTACCGACCAGGAGCGATCGGCACCAAATACGCGTGCGGCATATTTTTCGCTTTCGCCAAATGCGCCAGTATGGTCAAGCAAAGAACCGAGGGAAGTTCGTTCGATGCCCATGTCGGTGCGGAACAGATTTTCACCATAGTAGTCATGGTAGAAACGTCCGGCGGGTGTTTTGGTAAAACCAACGCCGCCCTGGTGGCCTGGCGCTGCCCAGGAATATTCATGGATGTCACTATATTTCATCAGCGCGCTGAACAGCTGCTGGCGGTAGCGGGTCATCGCGGCAACGGCGCGTCCGGCGATAAAGTCGGCGGTATCTTCCAGAATCCAGGCGAATTCATCGACAAGCTCCAGCAGGTCGCGATCCATTGCGGCGAGGGCTTTTTCCCGATCGCCCAACAGGAAGACCGGCACGTTTTGTTGGCGCTCATGAAGCTTACCGATCAATTGTCTGACGTTTTGATGTTCGTCCGGATGTTCCATTTGATAGCTGAACATCAGGCAGTCAATGGCTTCGTTTGAAGAGAGAATGGCAAAACCATCATCAAAGGAGGTGGATTTAATCACGGTAACATTTTGCTGGCTTAAAGCATCTGCCAGACGCTCAACGGCGTTACCGACCCAGGTGTCTTGATGGAGAAACTCGCTTTCAACAATTAATACTTTCATCATTGCTTACCCGGTTATGAAGGAATCTTCGTTGCGGGCAAGTATCTTCCGGCCTTTTCGGGCTGTAAAGCGCGTGAAAAACAAACATTTTTGAAATATTTATTTTTATAAACAATGCGTTATGTGATTATTTTAAATTATTTTCACTGCTTATTATCGACGGCTAAACTATTTTTTTGGCTGATACTGATATCGTCTTTAGCCGGGAAACGTCTGGCGGCGCTGTTGGCTAAGTTTGCGGTATTGTTGCGGCGACATGCCGACATATTTGCCGAACGTGCTGTAAAAACGACTACTTGAACGAAAGCCTGCCGTCAGGGCAATATCGAGAATACTTTTATCGGTATCGCTCAGTAACGCGCGAACGTGGTTGATGCGCATCGCGGTAATGTACTGTTTCATCGTCAATTGCATGACCCGCTGGAATATCCCCATTGCATAGTTGGCGTTAAGTTTGACGTGCTCAGCCACATCGTTGATGGTCAGCGCCTGATCATAGTTTTCGGCAATAAAGCCCAGCATCTGGCTAACATAAAATTGCGCATGGCGCGAGACGCTGTTTTTGTGTGTGCGCGAGGTTTTATTGACCAGAATCGGTTCCCAGCCAGAGAGGCTAAATCGCTTGAGCATCAGGCCAATTTCATCAATGGCGAGCTGGCGAATTTGCTCGTTCGGACTGTTTAATTCCTGCTGCCAGCGGCGCACTTCAAACGGGCTAAGTTGCTGTGTGGCCAGTGATTTGATCACCATGCCGTGAGTGACGTGGTTAATCAGGTCTTTATCCAGCGGCCAGGAGAGAAACAGATGCATCGGCAGATTAAAAATCGCCATGCTCTGACAGGTTCCGGTATCTGTTAGTTGGTGCGGTGTACAGGCCCAGAACAGCGTGATATGACCCTGATTGATATTCACTTTTTCATTGTTGATCAGGTATTCCACATCGCCATCGAAAGGCACATTCACTTCGACCTGACCATGCCAGTGGCTGGTGGGCATGATATGCGGTGCGCGAAACTCAATCTCCATCCGCTGGTATTCCGAATACAGCGACAGCGGGCTGCGGGTCTGTTTTTCGTCGCTGCTGCACATAAACGTATCTGTATTCATGGATGGCTCTCTTTCCTGGAATATCAGAATTATGGCAGGAGTGAGGGAGGATGACTGCGAGTGGGAGCACGGTTTTCACCCTCTTCCCAGAGAGGCGAGGGGAGCGTCCGAGCATCATGAGGCCGAAAACTGTGCTTTTCAGGTAACTTATTACCATAAACTCAGATTTACTGCTGCTTCACGCAGGATATGAGTTTATGGGAATGCTCAACCTGGAAGCCGGAGGTTTTCTGCAGATTCGCCTGCCATGATGAAGTTATTCAAGCAAGCCAGGAGATCTGCATGATGACTGCACCCAAAATTACATTTATCGGCGCTGGTTCGACGATTTTCGTTAAAAATATTCTTGGTGATGTGTTCCATCGCGAGGCGCTGAAAACGGCGCATATTGCCCTGATGGACATTGATCCCACCCGCCTGGAAGAGTCGCATATTGTGGTGCGTAAGCTGATGGATTCAGCAGGGGCCAGCGGCAAAATCACCTGCCACACCCAACAGAAAGAAGCCTTACAGGATGCCGATTTTGTCGTGGTGGCATTTCAGATTGGCGGTTATGAACCTTGCACGGTGACTGATTTCGAGGTCTGTAAGCGGCATGGTCTGGAACAAACCATTGCCGATACGTTGGGGCCGGGCGGTATTATGCGCGCGCTACGTACCATTCCGCATCTGTGGCAAATTTGCGAGGACATGACGGAAGTCTGCCCCGATGCCACCATGCTCAACTATGTTAACCCCATGGCGATGAATACCTGGGCGATGTATGCCCGTTATCCGCATATCAAACAGGTCGGGCTGTGCCATTCGGTGCAGGGAACGGCGGAAGAGCTGGCGCGTGATCTCAATATCGACCCAGCTACGCTGCGTTACCGCTGCGCAGGTATCAACCATATGGCGTTTTACCTGGAGCTGGAGCGCAAAACCGCCGACGGCAGTTACGTGAATCTCTACCCGGAACTGCTGGCGGCTTATGAAGCAGGGCAGGCACCGAAGCCAAATATTCATGGTAATACTCGCTGCCAGAATATTGTGCGCTACGAAATGTTCAAAAAGCTGGGCTACTTCGTCACGGAATCGTCAGAACATTTTGCCGAATATACGCCGTGGTTTATTAAGCCAGGTCGTGAGGATTTGATTGAGCGTTATAAAGTACCGCTGGATGAGTACCCGAAACGCTGCGTCGAGCAGCTGGCGAACTGGCATAAAGAGCTGGAGGAGTATAAAAACGCCTCCCGGATTGATATTAAACCGTCACGGGAATATGCCAGCACAATCATGAACGCTATCTGGACTGGCGAGCCGAGTGTGATTTACGGCAACGTCCGTAACGATGGTTTGATTGATAACCTGCCACAAGGATGTTGCGTGGAAGTAGCCTGTCTGGTTGATGCTAATGGCATTCAGCCAACCAAAGTCGGTACGCTACCTTCGCATCTGGCCGCCCTGATGCAAACCAACATCAACGTACAGACGCTGCTGACCGAAGCTATTCTTACGGAAAATCGCGACCGTGTTTACCACGCCGCGATGATGGACCCGCATACTGCCGCCGTGCTGGGCATTGACGAAATATATGCTCTTGTTGACGACCTGATTGCCGCCCACGGCGACTGGCTGCCAGGCTGGTTGCACCGTTAAAACGCGACTAAACGCTACTGCGCCGGGGGATTTATTCCGGCGCACACCTCTGACGATACCAATAACAGAAGGCGGGCGTTGGTAACAGCGACCCGATACCCTATGAGCATTTCAATGACTACAAAACTCAGTTATGGATTTGGAGCGTTCGGGAAGGATTTTGCGATCGGCATTGTGTATATGTACCTCATGTATTACTACACCGATGTCGTCGGGCTGTCTGTGGGTTTGGTCGGTACTTTGTTTCTGGTGGCGAGGATCTGGGATGCTATTAACGATCCGATTATGGGATGGATTGTAAATGCTACGCGATCGCGATGGGGTAAGTTCAAACCCTGGATCCTGATCGGTACGTTGGCAAACTCTGTAATCTTATTTCTCCTCTTTAGTGCGCATCTGTTTGAAGGTACTACTCAGATTGTCTTTGTTTGCGTGACCTACATCCTCTGGGGCATGACTTACACCATTATGGATATTCCCTTCTGGTCGCTGGTTCCAACCATAACGCTCGATAAACGTGAGCGCGAACAACTGGTTCCTTATCCGCGTTTTTTTGCCAGTCTGGCAGGCTTTGTTACGGCAGGTGTGACGCTACCATTTGTTAATTATGTCGGCGGTGGCGATCGGGGATTTGGCTTTCAGATGTTCACTCTGGTACTGATCGCCTTTTTTATTGTTTCAACCATCATCACTCTGCGCAATGTGCATGAAGTCTTTTCGTCAGACAATCAACCGTCTGCTGAAGGAAGCCATCTGACACTTAAAGCCATCGTTGCGCTAATTTATAAAAACGATCAGCTTTCATGCCTCTTGGGTATGGCTCTTGCTTATAATGTAGCCAGCAACATTATTACCGGCTTTGCTATCTATTATTTCTCATATGTTATCGGTGATGCGGATTTGTTCCCCTATTATCTGTCGTATGCGGGAGCTGCTAACCTGGTGACGTTAGTATTCTTCCCACGCTTAGTTAAATCATTATCCCGACGCATTTTATGGGCCGGAGCATCTATTCTTCCGGTGTTAAGCTGTGGTGTTCTCCTGTTAATGGCATTAATGAGCTATCACAACGTCGTCCTCATTGTGATTGCGGGTATTTTGCTGAATGTGGGATCGGCGCTTTTCTGGGTATTACAGGTCATCATGGTGGCAGATACCGTTGATTACGGTGAATATAAACTGCACGTACGCTGTGAAAGTATCGCTTACTCCGTGCAGACTATGGTGGTGAAGGGCGGTTCAGCCTTTGCGGCTTTTTTCATTGCGGTTGTGTTAGGGATGATTGGCTATGTACCGAATGTTGAACAGTCTACGCAAGCCCTATTAGGTATGCAGTTTATTATGATTGCTCTACCAACTCTGTTTTTCATGGTAACGCTGATTCTCTACTTCCGTTTCTATCGCCTCAATGGTGACACGCTGCGCAGGATCCAGATCCATCTGCTGGATAAATATCGCAAAGTACCGCCCGAGCCTGTTCATGCTGATATTCCGGTCGGTGCAGTGAGTGATGTGAAAGCCTGACGTGGACAATAGCTAACGAAAATGGCCTGATGCGATATGTTTATCAGGCCACGTCTTAATGTAATGCTTTGGATTTGCAAATTTTGTAGACCGGATAAGGAATTCACGCCGCATCCGGCATCAACAAAGCGCAAGTTGTTATCCGGTTATCAAGCCAAAGCGCCGTAGCTGGCGGCAATGAAAGCGAGCGAGGAATATCACCGTCGTTAATGCGCCAAGCAGCGCGCAGAACATATCGGATTGCGTGTCCCACTGGTCGCCCTGGGTGCCGAGAAAATCATCCGCTCCCTGACCCATTGCCAGCGCTGCCCACCACTCGATTAATTCATACATCGCGCTTATCGCCAGCGCCACGCAGCAGACCAGGAACGCCACCATTTTACGTCCGCGCACGTACATCCCGCGAACGAGAATTTCTCGTGCCACCAGTGCAGGCACCAGCCCCTGGAAAAAGTGCCCCAGCTTGTCATACGGATTACGACTCAACCCCAGCCATTCCTGCACCTCAAAACCAACGGGGACTTTCGCGTAGGTGTATTGTCCGCCGACCATCAGGATGATGGCGTGAAGGAAAATGAGCGTATAGAGCAGCGGCGTTAACGGATAACGTCTGGCGGTGGCAAGCAGTAGCGGCACGACAATAATCACCGGTGTCACTTCCATCAGCCAGGTGAGTTTGTCATGGGCCGAAATGCCGGTATAAATCAGGATTAATGTTAGCGCCAGTGCGCCGGTGTTAAGAATTAACGGCTTGAGTGTGCGGGTCATGGTGAGTTCGCAAATCAGGGAAAATACTGACTATTCACCAGCAAGCGTGAAATTACAATCGCAAAAGAGGTGGCCCAGGGGGATCACCTGGCAGCATGCTGCCAGGCGCTGGGCCGAAGAGGTTACTTAGTGCAGTTCGCGCACTGTTTGTTGACGATTTGCTGGAAGAAGTCGTTACCTTTGTCATCGACCAGGATAAACGCCGGGAAATCTTCTACTTCGATTTTCCAGATAGCTTCCATACCCAGCTCCGGATAAGCGACGCACTCCAGATGCTTGATGCTCTGCTGCGCCAGTACCGCCGCCGGACCGCCGATGCTACCGAGGTAGAAGCCGCCGTGTTTATGACACGCGTCGGTAACCTGCTGACTGCGGTTACCTTTCGCCAGCATGATCATGCTGCCGCCGTGGGATTGCAGCAGATCCACGTAGGAGTCCATACGGCCTGCGGTGGTTGGGCCAAGTGAACCTGATGGATAACCGGCAGGGGTTTTCGCCGGACCCGCGTAGTAGATCGGGTGATCTTTGATGTACTGCGGAAGTTCTTTACCGGCGTCAATCAGCTCTTTCAGCTTGGCGTGTGCAATATCTCGGCCCACGATAATGGTGCCGGTGAGCGACAAACGAGTGGATACCGGGTATTGCGAAAGCTGGGCGAGGATCTCTTTCATCGGGCGGTTAAGGTCAACTTTCACCGCTTCGCCTTCACCGGCCTGGCGCAGTTCTTGTGGAATGTACTGGCCTGGGTTGTGTTCCAGTTTTTCGATCCAGATACCTTCGCGGTTGATTTTCGCTTTAATGTTACGGTCAGCGGAGCAGGAGACGCCCATGCCGACCGGGCAGGATGCGCCGTGACGTGGCAGACGGATAACGCGAATGTCGTGCGCGAAGTATTTACCGCCAAACTGCGCGCCAAGACCGAGTTTCTGGGCCTCTTCCAGCAGTTCCTGTTCCAGCTGGACATCGCGGAACGCCTGACCATGTTCGTTCCCTTCCGTCGGCAGTTCATCGTAATAGTGAGCGCTTGCTAACTTGACGGTTTTCAGGTTGGTTTCCGCAGACGTACCGCCAATCACAAACGCGATATGGTACGGCGGGCAGGCTGCAGTACCGAGGGTACGCATTTTCTCGACGAGGAAGTTTTTCAGTTTGCCGGGAGTCAGCAGGGCTTTGGTTTCCTGGTAGAGATACGTTTTGTTGGCAGAGCCGCCGCCTTTCGCAACGCAAAGGAATTTGTACTCATCGCCATCTACCGCGTACAGGTCGATTTGCGCAGGCAGGTTAGTGCCGGTGTTGACCTCTTTGTACATGTCCAGCGCCGCGTTTTGCGAGTAGCGCAGGTTATCTTCGATATAGGTGTTATAGACGCCTTTCGACAGCGCTTCTTCATCACCGCCACCGGTCCACACGCGCTGGCCTTTTTTACCGACGATGATCGCGGTGCCGGTATCCTGGCAGGTCGGCAGCACGCCTTTGGCGGTGATTTCGGAGTTTCTTAAGAATTGCAGTGCCACGTACTTGTCGTTTTCGCTGGCTTCTGGATCGTGAAGAATAGCCGCAACCTGTTTCTGGTGTGCCGGACGGAGCATGAAAGAAGCGTCGTGAAAGGCTTGCTGCGCCAGCAGGGTCAGGGCTTCTGGTTCCACTTTCAGGATGGTTTCGCCGTCGAAGTCGGCAACGCTAACGTAATCGGAAGTGAGTAGATAGTATTCGGTATTGTCTTTCCCCATCGGGAAAGGTGCCTGGTAGATAAAGGGTTTGTTTGACATAGCTTCCAGCCTGTAACTCTGTATTTGTTATTCGAAAATGGCGTGCCGCGTAGTCACGGGCGGCACGCAAAGTGCATTTATAAGAACCCGTACATCGCGGCGAAGATCCAGCCGAAGACGCACGATACGCTCACACCAATCAACCCCGGCAGAATAAAGCTGTGGTTGATGACGAAGCGACCGATGTGGGTGGTGCCGGAACGGTCAAACTGAATCGCTGCCAGATCGCTCGGATAAGTCGGCAGGATGTAATAACCGTAGCAAGCCGGTGCTGAAGCCACGATGTATGCCGGATCAACGCCGATCGCCAGCGCGACCGGAACAATCGCCGCCAGCGCCGCAGCCTGAGAGTTTACAAACTTGGAAACCAGAAGCAGAACAATGGCATAGGCCCACGGATACTCTTTCACCATTTCACCCAGTACGCCCTGAATTTCAGACATATGCGCACCGAACATGGTTTCTGCCATCCATGCGATACCGTACACCGCCACGATGGCGATCATACCGGAACGGAAGACTTCGTTTTTTGAGATAGACGCGGGATTGGTTTTGGTCAGGATAATAATCAGCGCCCCGGTCAGCAGCATAAACATCTGAATAACCAGTACCATCGACAGCGGTTTGCCGCCGAAGGATGGACGCAGGTCCGAATCAGCACCAAGAAGGGCGACTACAGCGATTGCCCCGAGGAAAATCCACATTGCCAGCCAGTTGCTTTTCGGCAGTTTTTTATCCAGCAGCGTCGCGGTATCACCGTAAACATACTCACGGTTTTCCGGTACGGAGATGAATTTCTGGAACTCTTCGTCTTTATCCAGATCTTTACCGCGGAACCAGCTGAAGATACCGATCGCCAGGATACCGATTAACGTCGATGGAATGGTGATTGCCAGCAGATCGAGGAACTCAAGATGGCGACCATCAAAGGTGACATTACCCAGCATCGCAACCAGAGACACGACCGCAACCGACACCGGACTGGCGATAATCCCCATCTGTGCACCGATAGAACTTGCCGCCATCGGACGTTCCGGACGGATGTTGTTCTTAATGGCGACGTCGTAGATGATCGGCAGAATGGTGTAAACCACATGACCCGTACCGCAAAGAATGGTCAGTGTACAGGTCACAAACGGCGCGACAATTGAGACATATTTCGGGTTGCGGCGCAGCAGCTTCTCGGCAATTTGCAGCATGACATCAAGACCGCCCGAAGCTTGCAAGGTCGCCGATGCCGCCACCACCGCAATGATAACCAGCATGACATCAACTGGTGGTTTACCTGGCTGAAGGTGGAAGACGAAGACCAGAATGACCAGACCGATACCGCCTAATAAACCCAGCGCGATACCACCCTTTCTGGCACCATAAAACAGACATATCAGTATTATGATAAGTTGGATAGTAAATAACATGTGTGAACCCTCGCGATAATCCTATTTAAATTTTTGCTGAATAGATCACAGTCACGTTCTGTTTTGTATGAACTGTTTTCAGAGCCTGACTAAATATCCGTTTGGTCGTTACCGGCTTTAGCAAATACCTCACAGTGAATATTGGCTGATTAAAGCAGCGGCAAATTTATGCACTGTGATAAGCGGCTTTTTCAGAGAGAAAGACTCTCTGGCGATGGGTTTATAGTTTGTACTGCGCAGATGTTAATGTTTTGTTTGCTGTTATCTTATTGATATTTATCGGTCTATTTTTTGTTCTCAGGGCAGATGTCATTAGGTTTATAGATTAATCTGATCTACCCATTTGTGGGTAAAAATACACATAATGCGGGTGACATAATAGTTAATTAACTTTTGTTAGCGTTTTGAAATTAAAAACACCGTTCACCTGAAGAGATATTAATTTTTAGCGATGATGGAGGGATAATTATATTTGATCTGGCACAAGTTTTACTGATGAAGGATGTAACTTGTGCCAGGGGTATTTTGCATTACGGTAATAATTATTACTTACAGATAACCAGCGATCCGTTATTGGCAATATTGTTTCAGTAGTGAGTAGTGTTCTGCCTGAATACGGTAACGGTAAACTGGACGCCCCGTGACGCCATAATGGATACTGGTGAACAAGATGTGGCAGTTGACCAGCCAGATGAGGTATTTACGGCAGGAAACACGCGAAATGTTAACCTCGTTGGCTAGCTCGTCGGTTGAAAATTCATAGTCCTGATGCGCGTCAATCCACTGGCACAGTGTGCGTAACGTCTGCGGCGTTAAGCCTTTTGGCAAGCGACGAGGATCCTGTTCGTTGGAGCTGCTGCCGTGGATTAGCTGATCAAGCTCGGCCTGGTCATAATACTGATGTTTTTCCAGCGCCATTTTCTTTTGCCGCCAGCCGGTGAGCGCCTCTTCAAAGCGGGAAGCCTGGAAGGGTTTGATCAGGTAATCCACGACACCGTAATGCAGCGAATCTTTAATGGTTGCCGCATCGGCTGCGGAGGAGATGACAATCACATCACTTTTGCAACGCGCGTTATGCAGGACAGGCAGTAAATCGAGCCCGTTCTCTTTTTGCATATAGATATCGAGCAATATCAGGTCGATAGGCGTATCGCTATTGAAGATAATCTCTTTGGCTTTCTCCAGCGTCGAGGCTGTTCCACAGCATTGAAAGCCTGGGATTTGTGCTACGTATCGGCGATTCAGCTCCGCGACCATTGCGTCGTCATCGATAATTAATACATTGATCATCTGTTCGACCTCTCCCCGTCCCAGGGTATCTGGACAAAAAATTGTGTGAAAATCCCGGGTTCCGATTCCACGGCGATGCTGCCGCCGAGATTTTCTACCTGTTGTTTGACAAGTGCTAAACCGACGCCTCGCTCGCTTCCTTTTGTCGAGACACCTTTGTCAAAAATGTGATCGATTTTGTCGGGTGCGATCCCCGGTCCATCATCGTTAACTTCGCAGTGCAGCCAGCCGTGACGGTAGTGCAATGTTACGCTAATTTCGCCACCGGGTTCCGGCCCTAATGCTTCCAGCGCGTTTTCTATCAGATTTCCCAATGTGGTAATCAGCGTCGCGACCTGGTCCTCACTGCCGCTGTCTGGCAGCTGGCTTTCACTGTTTAAAATCAGCGTATGGCCTAAATCGGTCGCGCGATTAATCTTGCTGATTAAAAAACCAGCGATAACCGGAGATTTGATCTTACCCAGCAGAGAGCCAATCTCTTCCTGATAGTTATTGGCTGTTTTGAGAATGTAATCTTCCAACTGCTTATAACTCTTCAGATGCAATAATCCGAGAATCACATGCAATTTATTCATAAATTCGTGGGATCGTTCACGAAGTGCATCAGCATAGTTGACCAGACCGTCGAGTCGCTGCATCAGTTTACGTACTTCAGTTTTGTCCCTGAAGGTTGAAATGGCACCGATGATAACGCCATTACTGCGCACCGGAACGGTGTTGATCAGTAATAGCCGATCTTTAATCGTAATCTCTTCGTCGCGGCGCGGGGTACCGTCGCGTAACACTTCCGAGACATCTACCACCTGTGACCACGAGTGGCTTAGCGTCGACAGTTTCTCATCGTCCTGCGACTTACGGTAATTCAGCAATTCTTGTGCGGCATCGTTGATCAGCGTGACCTCGCCGCGATCGTCCACGGCAACGACGCCTTCTTTGATAGACTGCAACATGGCCTGGCGTTGCTCAAACAGCGTGGAGATTTCGTAGGGTTCCAGGCCGAAAAGGATTTTTTTCAGTACTTTAACCAGAATGCAGGTGCCAATCAGTCCGACCAGCATGCCAAATAATACTGACCAGATAATGCTCCAGCGACTGTCATTGATCTGTTGGGTCACGCGGCTTAACTCAAGGCCGATCGCCACCACGCCAATTTGTTTATGATTTTCATCGTAGATGGGGGTAAATACGCGTAAAGCCTGCGCCAGAAAACCGCGATTGATAGCGATATTTTCTTCGCCATTCAGCGCTTTAAGGATGTCATCACCTTTAAATGGCTGACCAATACGCTGGGCTTCAGGATGCGAATAGCGAAGACTTTGCATATCGGTAACGACAATAAACAGCAGATCGTTGCGTTTGCGCACGGCTTCCGCGATGGCCTGGATTCCACTCTCCTGCGGTTTTTTCTGCAAGCCCTGACGGATTTCCGGCGAGTCGGCGAGAGTACGCGCCACTGCCAGTGCCTTGTTGGCCAGCCCGTCTCGCGTCATATCACTGATTTGCGAGAAGTAAATCAGATGCACCACCAATAGCACCGAGAACAGTACCGCGCTGACCATTAAGATCACTGTGGTACTCAATTTCATCGGACGTTTGCGTAACATGCGGTAGGGCAATGAATGTCTCATCAGCTTCCTTGTGTGACAAATTTCTTAAGCATTATCTCTGATGAGGCGGGTAATTCAAAGGGAGTAAGAATGATTGGCTATATAGGGGAAGAGACTCTGGCAACGGAAACTGCCAGTGCTGTATGAAGATTCCGGGGCTATGCTTATAGTGAAAACCATACTGATGAGAGAGGGAAGGTCATGGATCAGGCGCTACTTGACGGGGGTTATCGCTGTTATACCGGCGAAAAGATCGATGTCTATTTCAACACTGCGATATGTCAGCATTCTGGCAATTGCGTACGTGGCAACGGCAAGTTATTTAATCTCAAACGAAAGCCGTGGATCATGCCGGATGAAGTCGACGTTGCCACTGTGGTTAAAGTGATTGATACGTGCCCGAGCGGCGCGCTGAAATACCGTCATAAATAAGCGAGGGTAAAATGGAAATACGCGAAGGCCACAATAAATTTTACATTAATGATGAACAGGGCAAGCAAATCGCTGAAATTGTCTTTGTGCCGACCGGAGAGAATTTAGCGATTATCGAACATACCGATGTCGATGAAAGCCTGAAAGGGCAAGGGATTGGTAAACAGCTGGTTGCGAAAGTCGTGGAAAAAATGCGTCGGGAAAAACGAAAAATTATCCCACTATGCCCATTTGCGAAACACGAATTTGATAAAACGCGGGAGTATGATGATATTCGCAGTTGATGGGAGAGTACAGAGTCACGATATTTTTCATGCTCTCCGCGGAGTGATGCAGGAGAGCATCTGAAGGGTAGGGGGATGCACAAAGAATGGGCAGAGAGCGCGTTTTTTTGTCCCAAGTCATCCCCTTTACTGAGCAAAAAAAAGAATATCTCCTATATGAGAATCATCAATCGGGGTTAATAAGTTTTGCGTCCCCAGAGCATTCAATATTGATAGGAGTCATATTATGGAAGGTAAAAACAAGTTCAATACTTATGTTGTTTCTTTTGATTATCCATCATCTTATTCCTCAGTGTTCTTAAGGTTAAGATCATTGATGTATGATATGAATTTCTCTTCTATCGTGGCTGATGAATATGGGATACCACGACAATTGAATGAAAATTCCTTCGCAATAACGACATCGTTAGCCGCAAGTGAAATCGAAGATTTAATCAGGCTTAAATGCTTAGACTTACCGGATATTGACTTTGACCTCAACATTATGACAGTTGATGACTATTTCCGTCAGTTTTACAAGTAGCCAGGAAGGATAAGAAGAACATAAAAAATGGCACTATTCTCTAAAATATTAATTTTTTATGTGATTGGTGTGAACATATCCTTTGTCATTATCTGGTTTATCTCACATGAGAAAACACATATTCGTTTACTTAGTGCATTCCTGGTCGGAATAACCTGGCCAATGAGTCTGCCTGTGGCATTACTTTTTTCTCTCTTTTAGGAGCTGTAGTTGAGTGGACCCGCTGGTTATCGTGAAACGAAGCGTCTCTCCTCAAAACTGGATTTGCGGAACGATGAACGAAGCAGTCGCCTGACTGCTTCGTTCATTAAAGTGAAATTTATTTCTGTGGGCGCATCGCCGGGAAGAGAATAACGTCACGAATAGTATGACTGTTTGTAAACAGCATAATCATTCGGTCGATGCCAATACCCAGACCAGCGGTTGGCGGCAGACCATATTCCAGCGCAGTCACGTAATCTTCGTCATAGAACATGGCTTCGTCGTCACCTGCAGCTTTAGCGTTAACCTGTTCCTGGAAACGTTCAGCCTGATCTTCTGCGTCGTTTAATTCGCTAAAACCATTACCGATTTCACGACCACCGATGAAGAATTCAAAACGGTCGGTGATTTCCGGGTTAACATCATTACGGCGCGCCAGCGGGGACACTTCTGCCGGATATTCCGTAATAAAGGTTGGCTGAATCAGATGTGCTTCTGCCACTTCATCAAAGATCTCCGTGACAATACGTCCCAGCCCCCAGCTTTTCTCTACCGTAATTCCGATAGATTCAGCTAATGCTTTAGCAGCATCAAAATTATCCAGGTCGGCCATATCGGTTTCTGGACGATATTTTTTGATTGCTTCGCGCATGGTGAGTTTTTCAAACGGTTTGCCGAAATCAAACACATGCTCGCCATAAGTGACTTTAGTGGTACCCAGAACCTCTTGTGCCAGGGTGCGGAACAGTGACTCTGTCAGTTCAATCAAATCGTGGTAATCCGCATACGCCATGTAGAGTTCCATCATTGTGAACTCAGGATTATGGCGAACAGAAATACCTTCATTACGGAAGTTACGGTTGATTTCGAATACCCGTTCAAAACCGCCTACAACCAGACGTTTCAGATACAGCTCCGGCGCGATACGCAGATACATATCTAAATCCAGAGCATTATGATGGGTAATAAACGGGCGAGCAGATGCCCCACCTGGAATTACCTGCATCATCGGGGTTTCTACTTCCATAAAGCCGCGCGCGACCATGAACTGACGGATAGCGGCCAGAATTTTTGAACGGACAACAAACGTTTGACGGGATTTATCGTTAGCGATGAGGTCCAGATAACGTTGACGATAACGGACTTCCTGATCCTGCAGACCATGGAATTTATCTGGTAAAGGACGTAGTGCTTTTGTCAGCAGGCGCAACTCAGTACAGTGAATGGAAAGCTCACCCGTTTGCGTCTTAAACAGCGTACCGCGGGCACCGATAATGTCACCCAGATCCCATTTTTTAAACTGATCGTTATAAACACCTTCTGGCAGGCTATCTCTTGCAACGTACAGTTGAATACGGCCACCGACATCCTGCAACGTTACAAAGGAGGCTTTCCCCATGATACGACGGGTCATCATTCGGCCAGCAACCGAGACTTCAATGTTTAAGGATTCCAGTTCCTGGTTATCCTTCGCATCAAACTCTTCGTGCAACTGGTCAGAGGTATGGTCGCGGCGAAAATCATTGGGAAACGCCACACCTTGCTGACGTAGTGCCGCCAGTTTTTCGCGGCGATTTCTCAGTTCATCGTTAAAATCAATAGCCTCATTGGCTCCCCGTGTTTCTTGTTCAGACATTTTGGTTCCTCTAAATCCAGCTTTCAATTTAGCGTAGATAAAGAGACAGATCGGTACACTGTATTATCTGCCTCGACTATTAGTAACTCAGTTTATCTTATCGAAACTAACGCTTACCTCAAGTTGATATCACTAATAAATAACCATCAAAATGGTTTAAATGACTTATTAATCTCGATTTGTTAGTGTTATAAACTGAAAGTTAATTTATTCATAACCAATTGTTTTTACGACAGTTAATCGTTGCTCTCCTGTATCATATTCGTCGGCGTGCTAAACAGAAAACGGGTAGCAAAGGCCAATACGACGATGATCGCGACACAAGCCAACGTCCACTCTCCCATCTGAGAAAAGAATCGCTGGTAAGCTGCAATTGCCATACCGCTAATTTGCGACTCTGTCGTCTGCTGTGCCACGACGCCTGCCAGCCAGTTGGCGACCGCGCCTGTTGCCAGCATATAAATCCCGGTTAATACGCCAGACATTTTCAGACGCGTGATTTGCGCAATCGCCACCGGGTCAATAAAGAGTTCGGCAAAGCCCATTAGCGCCAGCCCGGATATCATCACGCCCATTGACGCTTGACCGTCAGCCGCTGCATGTCGGGCATCAAATGCCAACAACATAAAGCCACAAGCCATCAGCAGTAAGCCAAAGGCAAACTTCAGCCAGACGCGCAATGTTGAGTTGCCGCGGCTTTCTGGCGACGCCAGCCAGGCCAGTACAACCCCAGCGAGCATCACCGCAATTGCATTCACCGACTGGAATAGTGCTGTAGGTACTTCAATATTGAATGCCTGACGATTCACAAAGCGATCGATAAACAAGCTGATGGTACTGCCGCCCTGTTGTGCCAGTACCCAGAACAACGTCCCGACAAACATCAACAATACAATTTGCCAAAGAGCACGGCGGTGTTCGGGGAATTTGATCATCATGCGGGCAATGATTTGTGCGGCAATGAGGCAAACGATCGCCAGCAAATATCCGGACCAGTCGTTCTCCAGCAGCAGAGTAAAAAATACTGGGGCTAAACAGAGCATCACCACTAACCAGCTCCATACTGGTAAGGCAAATTTGACGCTAGTGAGCGCTTTTTTATCCATACTACGCGTGGACTGGAAATGACGATGACCGCTTAAGAAAATCAACAAACCGATAAACATGCCGCCACCCGCAAGGGCAAAGCCAACATGCCATCCATACCACTGAGCAGCCAGGCCGCAGGCGATTGGGGCGGCGATAGAACCGATATTGCCCGCAGCATACAGCAGCGAAAAACCGCCATCACGTCGATGATCGTTCTCGTCGTAGAGCTCGCCAAGCAAACAGCTGATGTTTGATTTGAATAAACCGTAGCCACAAATAATGATTGCCAGCGCCAGATACAGGCTAAAGGTTGAATTTGTATCAATACCCAGCACCACATGGCCAAGGGTCATTAACAGCGCACCGGCAATCACTGCAGTGCGGTTGCCGAGCAGGCGGTCGGGGAGCCAGCCGCCGAGAATAGGGGTAACGTAAACCAGAGAAGCATATGCGCTGAACAGGCTGATGGCATGGTTATCATCAAAACCAAGCTGATGGGTGAGATAGAGAATGAGTAAGGCACGCATGCCGTAAAAACTGAAGTACTCCCAGATTTGGATCGCCACGATATAGTATATCGCGCGCGGCTGTGAGGGTGTTTTCATGTGTTCTCCTTATGAGCAAAAAAGGGAAGTGGCAAGCCACTTCCCTTGTACGAGCTAATTATTTTTTGCTTTCTTCTTTCAATACCTTAACGGTATAGCGGCCATCAGCCTGACGGTATGCACCGTGAATATCGGTTTCAAAGCCCGGATAGTGAGCGCCGATTTCACACAGCATCTGCAGGAACTCCAGAACCGGACGGCTTTCTTCGGTGATCATTTCACCCGGCATTACCAGAGGAACTCCCGGCGGATATGGAAGGATCATATTGGCGTTAATACGACCTACCATTTCGTCGAGGTAAACTTCTTCGGTCATACCGTGCAGCTCTTTCTGGAAGGCAGCATACGGAGTCATTACCATCGTCGGCAGCACTTCAAATGCGCGATACATCAGATCCGGCAGATTGTGGTGAACAATCAGTTTGTGGATATTCTGAGCCAGTTCCTGAATACGCATGTTTTCATAGAATTCAGGATCTTCACGATACAGAGACGGCAGCATGTTTTTCACACGCAGGTTCAGGTCGAACGCACGTTTGAAGTCAGTCAGAGCACGCAGCAGGCTCAGTGCTTTGGTCTTATCGATACCGATGCTGAACAGGAACAGCAGGTTATACGGACCGGTTTTCTCAACAACGATGCCATGTTCGTCGAGGTATTTCGCCACGATGCTGGCCGGAATACCAAAGTCGCTCATGGTGCCGTCTTTTTCCATCCCCGGAGTCAGCAGGGTGACTTTGATCGGGTCAAGATACATGTGCTCGTTATCGATGTTTTTGAAGCCGTGCCAGGTGCTGTCAGAACGCAGCGGCCAGCATTCAGTGGTATCGATATGATCCGGCTGCCATACATCAAAGAACCAGCCATCAGATTCCGTTCTCAGACGTTTGATCTCTTTACGGAATTTGATCGCACGTTCAATGGAACCGTTGATCAGACGCTTACCTGCATTGCCTTTCATCATCGCCGCAGCGGTTTCAGTGGACGCCACGATACCGTAGTGCGGAGAAGTGGTGGTGTGCATCATGTAAGCTTCGTTAAAGGTTTCTTCGTTTACGTCACCTTTAACGTGGATCATGGAAGCCTGAGAGAACGCCGCCAGCAGTTTGTGAGTAGACTGGGTTTCGTAAATCACTTTCCCTTCTACACGGCCACCGCTCATACCGCATTTACCTTCGTAAATCGGTGAGAAGTTGGTGTAAGGTACCCACGCGGAGTCAAAGTGGATGGATTTCACATCCAGTGTTTTCTTGATGAAGTCGGTGTTGTACAGCAGACCATCATAGGTAGAGTTAGTAATTACAGCATGTACCGGCCAGGTTGCGTTTGGTGTTTCTTTCACGCGCTTAGCAATGGTAGCGTGCTGGAATTCACTCTGTGGGATACCACCAAGAATACCGTAAGCGTTACGGGTCGGGCGGAAATAGATTGGCGTAACATCGCTCATCATCATCAGGTGGGTCAGCGATTTGTGGCAGTTACGGTCAATCAGAATGGTGCTGCCTGCTGGAGCAGAGTACATACCAACAATTTTGTTCGCAGTGGAAGTACCGTTGGTCACCATGTAGCTGCGGTCTGCGTTAAAGACGCGAGCGATATACTGTTCTGCTTCTTTGTGTGGACCACTGTGATCCAGCAGAGAACCCAGTTCAGATACTGAAATGGAAATATCAGATTTCATGGTGTTCGGACCAAAGAAATCATAGAACAGGCTACCTACCGGGCTTTTCTGGAATGCAGTACCGCCCATGTGACCAGGAGTACAGAAAGTATATTTACCTTCACGAACATATTTAAACAGTGCTTTAGTCAGCGGAGGCAGAATAGTGTTGATATATTCGTCAGTGGTCTGCTTGATCTTATTAGCAATATCTTCAGCAGCACCCAGCGCATATTCAAAGAAGCTAATCTGTAAACGCAGGTCATTCAGGCTTACATCGAGAGTGGAATACGTATTAGCGAACGCGTACAACGGCAGGTTCTCGTTCATTTTGCTAATTTCTTCGCACAGCTCGAGATTATATTTATCCCAGTCAAAAATAACGCCGCACAGACGCGCATTGTTTTCGATCAGTTTTAATAAGTCGTCACGGTCGTTCGGGTAAACAATCTGGAAGTTCAGACGTTCAAGCGCGCGATGAAGTTCACGGATGGGTTCTTCTTTAAAATAAACCCCCATGTGATTCAATATTGCAATAACGTTCATAGTCATATCTCCAGGTAAAAAAGGCCCCTCCCAACACATGGGACAAAATGAAAGGAGGAGCCTCGGAAAATACTTTTAATTAATGTGCGTTAGACGCGGTGTGGTTATCCATTGAGTGGCTCTGGCGCTCGTGCATTTTGCGAGCGTAGAACATCAGGATAATCAGGCTGACGATGAAGGTACCTGCCAGCTCGAAGGAGCTTGCGCCCATCAGCGCGATGAAGCAGAACACGCAACCCAGTACAGAGCAGATCAGGCTGACAAAGTTGCGGATGTTAACGCCTTCAAAACGAATCAGGTCAACGCAAGAGTAGAAATACGGCAGCATAGTCAGCAGTACTGCGATACCGGTCAGTTCACCGAACAGGTCAGATGCTTTACCACCGGCAGAGTTCATCAGAGTGATAAGGATCATCAGGGCAGTCATTTTCACTGCAGCCAGCAGCAGACCTTTTTTCGGAATACCGTTGCTGTCGACTTCACCATAAACTTTCGGGAAGTTACCGTCGTTAGCGGCACGTACACCTGCCTGGCCTACCAACATCATCCAGGAGCCCAGAGAAGTCAGGCACGCAAAGGCGGTGAATGCAGAAACCAGCGGCGCAGCCCAGTTACCGAGGATAGTTGAAGCACTGATTGCAAACGGAGCACCGGAAGCCGCCATTACAGAAGACGGATACATACCGGAAAGCACCTGAGTCGCAGCGATGTAAACAATACCTGCTAAACCAGTACCCAGCATGGTTGCCAGCGGAACGGTACGTTTCGGGTTTTTAACCATACCAGTACTTACAGCTGCGGATTCAACACCCACGAAGGCCCACAGGCAGAGCAGAATACTTTTAATGATCGCATGACCATCAGTGGTATCCGCAGTATTCCAGTTAGCTGCATAAGTTGCCGCATCAAACCAATGCCAGCCAACAATAGCAGTCATCACCACAGGAATAAGAACCAGCACCAGACCAATAGTGGTTAAACGGCTTACCCAAGTACCGCCGAGCATATTTACAAAGGTAAATACCTAGACGATAGCAATACAGGCGATACCCGCCGGAACAGGATCATTTAATACTGGGAAGAAGGTGGAAAGATAAGATACAGCGGTAATACCAATCGCCAGGTTACCAATCCAGTTAGCATGGTAATAAAGAACACCTGTCTGAAAACCAAATGCAGGGGAAATTTCTCCGGCATAAGCAATTGGGCCACCTTGTTGCGGGTTTTTTGTTGCCAGTCGGGCATATACATACGCCAGCGACATTGCACCAATAATAGAGATAATCCAACCCCAGATAGCAATACCACCGATACTTGCTAGGTTCGCAGGTAATAATGCAATACCGCTCCCCATCATATTACCGGCAACAACACCGGTACAGGCAAATAGCCCGATCTTCTTGGCAGAACTCATGCTCTTCTCCTAATTTCATTTTTGAATTTGGAGTCCGGGTCATGATGTATAACTATTTCCTGACCAGACCAAACTGGCGATAAGATTACTCACGAAAAAAGGATTAATCCTAAAGATTAGGTGAAATAACACAAAAGTTTCTGTAAGTGAGAACTTGAGGTTTTTTATTAACACATCAGGATCGCAAGTTGATATCATGAAAAGATAAACATTTAATGTTTACAATGGATTGCGTGACATTCTCTGGTTAAATTTATGTAATAAAAATTATGCGGCAAATAAATTGCCGCAACATATTATACCAACAGGAACATACAAAAACTCAACAACAAATATTTCCGAGCATAAATCAACCCGGAGTTACTTATTCTGAAGCAAGAAATTTGTCGAGATAAGGTACAACATAAGGAACAGAAGTCTGGAATATACCATTTTCAATCCAGTAAAGGGTGTTTGCCCCTGGGCGTAAATTAAAGGCGGTGAGATATGCATCAGCTGCTTCCCGGTTCATCCCCTTCATTTCATAAACCTTGCCAAGCAACACATAATTTAGCCAGGACATTTCAAGATCAATGCCAGTATTTATCGCCTGGTAAGACTCATCTGTTTTACCTTTTACCAGAGCACTGACCGCTTTTATTTGATATATAATGGACAGGTTGTTCAATTCCGGCAGTGTAACAATGTTATCTATTTCTGTGTTCAGTGCTGCTAATTGTTTTTCATCTAAAGGATGTTGAGAATGGCGCACGATATCAACTAATGCTTTTTCTGCTCTCGCGTAGGTAAATTCTGGGGATGATTGAACAATCTCACCTAATAATTCACTGGCACGGTTCAATGATTTATCATCGCCATGCAGTAAATAATCATGTGCCTGATAAAAATTAGTTAATAACGCACCACGATGCGGCAAAATTTTCTGGAGCGTCTCCTGCATTCGTTGTGGCCACGGTTGGTTTAACGCTTTTGATAAACTCTCCAGTAAATCATTTTGAATCGCCAGCTGATTACCGTTAGTGATGACATAACGTTTATCCAGCATGGTTGAACCATCTGCATTGTCTACCAATTTTATCGACATAAAGCATTGTTGAGCACGGTATTGGCGCTGATTAACAAACGCAATAGATAATGTTTTACCGGAACTGCTCGGTTCATCAATGTTGTAGTTGATTTTGTCATGCACCATAAAGGTGGAGAAGGTGTTAAGTGATGTCGCCACCAAATCACCCACGCCTATCGCGTAAGAGAGCTGATACGGGGAACTCCAGCTGTTACAACTTTTATTTACCATATTAATGTCAATATCGCGTGGATTGAGCAAAATACGCGATTTGCTCATAGGAAGACGTGTATCAAGACTTGAAAACGCTACCAGTGCTACACAGATACCTAACGACAACAGGAAAAAAAACCATACCCAAAAGGTAGTGAATCGTTTGCTTTTAACTGGGGATTGTTCAGGTGGCGTTGCGGTGTTTTGAATGTTAAGACTGTGGGAGGGAGAATCTGTGGCAGGAACC
>ERZ779746.214-NODE-214-length-35590-cov-6.348980_pt1 | contig 35590 bp, 28 predicted proteins | sample MGYA00511888_ERZ779746 | MGnify/ENA primary metagenome ERZ779746 (study PRJEB29588, sample SAMEA1964695) | human gut metagenome | biome: human gut; feature: human-associated habitat; material: faeces | place: Denmark | collected 2008/2010 ... | reverse complement strand
CAGCCGGCGTTATGCCAGCCGCTCGTTGCTTTTTCGGCGAAGGCTATGAGCTCGGCGTCGTCCTCAATAGGGCCGCGCTTGCGGTGTTCAAAGATGAACTCGTCGCGGGAAAAGACGGGTTTCCCGTTTACATAGCCGTACACATTGGGGTTGTGTGTCATGGTGGTCTCCTTTCGTCTTGGCCCGGCCAGAGCCGGGGATCTTAGTGGTGTCGAGTCCCTGAAAAGCAGAAACACGACCGCCGGATCGCTTAAGAGAGCAGCGCGGAGGGGGTGCGCAGCTCGTCCATTTTCAGCGTCGGGGTCGTGTGATCGTTTTCATGTTGGGCTCTCCTTTCTTCGGCCCGGCGCTGCCGGGTGTTCTTGGCTACTGTGCGGCCGGTGCTCGTTTACCTCTGCGCTTGAAGCTCTCACGCAGCCGCCTCTCGGCGAGCTCTGCGCTGTACCCTTCGCGCTGGTTGGCGTCCAGCGCGCCGGTCGCGCCTCGCTGGAGCTCCTTGTAGATCGTGGTGTGGTGGACGCTCAGGCGGGCCGCGATGTCGACCGGCCGATCTCCGAGCAGATGCCACGCCTCGATCTTCTTCCTGTCCTCGAAGGTCAGGTAGCGGTACTTTCCCGTCAGTCTCACCTCCGTCCTATGGGGTTGTAGTAAAGAAAAAACGCACAGCCGACTCAGTTGAGTCTCTGTGCGTTTAATGATAATGGACAGCAGTTTAAAACTTCTTCTTTATTTTGTATTGACAAGCATAAATAAATGGTGCTATAATTTGACGGTCAATGAGACAATCTGTTTAAAAATCATGATTCTCATTGTGATTGTGTATCTTTGTTTATCTAAGGATACAGTATTGGTTGAATCCGCACCTTTAGCTCAGTTGGTAGAGCAACTGACTCTTAATCAGTGGGCCCAGGGTTCGAGTCCCTGAAGGTGCACCAGGAAAAAAGCTTTTGATTATCGATATAAAACGATATATCAAAGGCTTTTTCTTTTTGAAAAAATGATATGTAACTGCTGATCTGTACTGATAAAACATATCTTTTTGTCATCAAAGTGTCGTCAAATTTTATCGTGAGCCTCTGGGTTTATGATGACAATATTCGTTTCTGGTATGTATACGGTTTTTAGCGGACTGATTGCTACAGAATATATAATCATTGTCTTTTCCGTTTGTCCGTTGTTTTTTTGGGGTCCATAAAATAAGACGGCATAAGGGAGAGGCAATATAAGGAAGTAGCTTCTCCCTTCGGTTTTGTAATCAGCCGGAATGATTGAATTGTAGGGAAAATTCAAATCAATAACGGAGGATTATACAATAAATAAGTACATTTATGATGAAAACAACGGGCTTTGGTACGAATAAAAATATGGGCAAGAGCAAGAGAAAATTATTTGTGCAGACATAATTTATGCATAATCACACTTTAAAAGCAGTATGGGAAATTCATCGCTTTTTCTATCAGTACAGTTGATCTTTTCAGAAATATTTAATATAATTCCTTATGTCTGGGGGACAAATCGGTAGTTAGGGGAAAACTTGATATGAGTAAAGAACCGATCATTGAAACAGACAGGCTGATTTTACGTCCTATCACCCTTGATGATGCCAAAGCCTGTTTCAGTTGGAACAGTGATGGAAGAGTTACGAAGTATATGTCATATTCTACACTTACTGATATAAGTCAAACTATTGATTGGATAAAGTCAACTCTTGTTGATGAAAATGAGTGGAATTGGGCATTTGTTCTGAAAAATGAAAATAAAGTAATCGGTACAGGGAGCATAGGTCCTGATGCCCACATGAAAGATTACTGGGGCATCGGATATAATCTTCATTATGATTATTGGCATAAGGGATATTGCACCGAAGCAATGAAAGCTATTATTGATTTTGCATATAAAAAACTCGGCATAAAAAAGATATGTTCAGACCACGCAGTAGATAATCCTCGTTCGGGCAGGGTTATGGAAAAGTGTGGACTAAAATTTGACCATTACGGCGAATATACAAAGCTTGATGGCAGTCAAACCTTTAAGGCAAAATTCTATAAAATGGAATTAGAGTAAGATCAAACTGATGGTTGACACAAATAAAAATTTATCTTATCAAACAAAGTAAAATTTCAGTAGTAATCAAACCACAAAGCCCACTGACACTTTGCAGCCACAAGGCTGAAAGCGTCATAGTGGGTTATTACACACTTTGAAAAAGGTGCATAACATAAAGATAGCGTTACATCCGAAAACAGGCACAAAAATCGGCATAACCAATATGGCTATACCGTTCAACGAAATTAATTATTCAATTTTCTTTTAAAAGCCGTTGCTTGGGGCACCTTCCTTACGGAGGGTGCCCCAATGGCAGTCCCTTTCTTTTGTTTAGCATTTCTTGTCTCTATAATATCAGTGCACACACTTTGTGAACCTTATTTTGTAAAAATGCATATAAAGCATTTACTTTCAGGAGCATTTCCCATTTACCTTTTCTATTCCTTCCCAACAATAAAATTGGCCGTATTTTCCATTTATCCAAAAACCACGCAAAAGTAAAATGATCCTGCGCGGTTCGTGACCCCCGGAAGATCCGGCCGTGTAACCAGCTGCTCCGTTGCGGCCGGGGCAGATAGGGTTCTCTATTCCATTTATTTCTATTGTAATGATATAATGTTTATATTGCAATTATTCCCTGGGTATTTCCCGAGCGGAAAGAATAAACTCAAAATTATTCATGCAGTTCTGCACTCTGACTGCTACTTGGTTGACTTGTGGATCGTTGTGTTTATATATATTCAGCAATAAATCTCGTTGCCGGACTGCCGAGGACGTAAAATACTCCGGGGCACAATGTAGAGCGCTGCTGATTATAGCAAGGTCGGACACTTCGATTTCTAACAGGTCCATTCTTTCCTGCAATATTTTACCGATCAACATATGGCCTCCTCCTTGCGTCTTTGTATGCTACGCAACTGCACAAATATATGCTATCGCTGTACTGTTTGCCGCATTTTTGACAATAAAAATGCTTTTGCGCACCAGAAAAATACAATATTTTGCTGTGACACTGTCTGCATATCATAATAGTGTCTGAGTTCCTTGCCGCGCTCATTGGGAAAATATATTTTTTCATAACGCCTCGCAGTCTGCGACGGAGAACGCCGCTTAAACGTTAATTAGATTGTGCGAGTATACAGCCCGTTTTTGCCTGCGATATTATTATAGACTTTACAGAAATTTATTTCAAGCAAAGCATTGACATGCGTATAATTTAGGCGTATAATGGTTAATGTAAGGAGGGGTTATACTTGACAGCGAAAGAAATCTTAAAGATACTGAAAAAAGATGGTTGGTATGAAGTGAATACGGTTGGTTCCCACATACAATTAAAACACTTAACCAAACCTGGACGCGTCACAGTGCCGGCGCACAAAGGCAATATAGCCCCAGGAACCTTAAATTCAATATTGAAACAAGCAGGGCTCAAATAAAGGGCCTTGTTTGCCCGTTTTTTAAGGAGGGTTTAATTATGCGTAAGTTAACTTATTTAGCAGTGTTCGAGCCTACAAGTAACGGATATAGCGTTTATTTCCCTGATCTACCGGGATGTGTAAGCTTTGGAGAAACAATCGAAACAGCTCAAAAAGCTGCCTCTGAGGCTCTCGGCTTGCATATCTACGGCATGGAACAGGATTATGAGGTGCTCCCTGAAGCAACCACAGCACCAGCTATTGATCCTGCAACCACAGCGGGATATATATTATCTCCAGTAACAGTATATCCGGATGTGGTTAAAAATGAACTTGATAATCGTCGGGTAAAAACCAATGTAACAATCCCTGCATGGTTAAAAGAGATCGCAGAAAAAGAAGATGTGAATTATTCCAGATTGTTAGAGATTGCTTTAGTTGATTATCTCGGTATACAACGACACTGACCACAGAATAAAGATAGCCGGATTGCTCCGGCTATCAGGCTACTGACAAACTCCTATGCTACAAAAAACTTAGGGGTTTGTCAGCAGCCTGAAATACATTATTATGTGGCAGTAATACATCCGCGCCGCCATTGCTAATCGCCGCGGCATACACAGCAGCATTATAAAAACCGGTCAGGTCACACTATAAAAAACGCTGTCTCCAAGGCTTCGTCGGCGGAATTGTGCGCCACCCAAAGTCTGAATTTTCCCGGCTCTACCGTTTGGCACAGACTGTCATCAGCAAAAGAAAGCGAGCAGGCGCGGAGTTTTATTATTACATCACAGCTTTCGCCCGACTTTATAAAGACTTTACTGTATCCCTTTAATTCCTTAACCGGTCTTGCCCGGCTTGCCGTGACATCCTGAACATAAAGCTGCACGACATCACATCCGTCGTACATTCCGGTATTTGACACCGTGATATGAACATCAATTTCACCGCTGGCCGTCATACTGTCTGAAGAAAGGTACAAGTCCGTGTATGTAAAATCAGTATAGCTTAATCCGTAACCGAAACAATACAGAGGCGCTACTGAAACATCCCTGTACCGCGATACAAGCACCGCGCCGTCACGGGGAGGACGTCCTGTTCTCATATAGTTATAATAAATCGGGAACTGTCCTGAATTTGCCGGAAAAGTTACAGTTAAACGCCCTGACGGATTATAACGGCCGCATAAAACATCTAAAACACCGTGTCCGAATTCAGTGCCGCCCTGCCATACGGCAAGAAGAGCGTCAGAGGTTTCTGAAAGAACTTTTACAGGGAGCGGCCTTCCTGAAGAGAAAAGAGTCACAACAGGAGTCCCGGAAGCGTGAAGAGCGCGCATAAGTTCTTCCTGTCTTCCCTTGAGCGCCAAAACAGAACGAGACTGCGCCTCTCCGCACGCTGACTGTTTTTCCCCTACTACGGCAATTACAAGGTCAGCGTCTTTCGCCGCGGCAGCAGCATATGCCATGGCTTTGTCATTATCAATTCCGGCGGAATTTTCACTTTCTGTTTTCTCCGGATCGTATTCAATTATTTCGCATCCTAATTCATATAAAATTTCAGATTCAGGAAAGAATTCACGGACAGCCTCAAGAACGGTTACAGTCCTGTTACAGTCCGGAAAGCCGCTCCACGCCCCGAGCGGATCGGTTTTGGAATCAGCCAGAGGACCTATTACGGCAATTTTCTTTCCGCGGAATTCTTCCGGAGAAAGCGGGAGTATTCCGTTATTTTCAAGGAGCACAACGGCGCTTGCGGCCGCCTCTCCTGCAACAGTCAAGTGCTCGCGGCAGAAATACAAAGATGTATCCTCTTCTTCCGGCAGAGGATCATCCATAAGTCCGCAAAGGTATTTAAACGCTACAACAGTCTCCGCGCTGCGCGTTACGTCCTCCTCGGAAATTCTGCCTTCCGCAATCAGAACCGGAATATAATCGTTATACATATTACCGCACATTATCATGTCAAGTCCGGCGCCAAAGCTCTTTTCAACGGCTTCTTTAATGTTTTCGGCAACCCCGTGAGCCACGAGTTCGCAAACCGCGTCATAATCGCTGACCACGAAACCTTCAAAACCCCACTGTTCTTTAAGTATATCAGTCAGAAGATACCTGTTAGCCGCTGCGGGAATTCCGTTAATATCCTGAAAAGCAGACATTACCGTGGCAGCGCCGGCGTCAATTCCGGCCTTAAACGGAGGCAGGTATACGTCATGAAGAGTTTGCAGTGAAATATCGGCTGAGTTATAGTCTCTGCCTCCAATACAAGCTCCGTATGCCGCATAATGTTTCATACATGCAAGAATATGACCTTTCTGCCCGATACCGTCAATACTGTCACCCTGAAAGCCGCGCACGGAAGCCGCAGCAAAATCGGAGCACAGGAAAGTATCTTCTCCGTATCCTTCCACTATTCTGCCCCATCTCGGATCTCTCGCGATATCAACCATCGGCGCGAATGTCCAGCGCGTTCCTCCGTTGTACGCTTCTTTAGCCGCTACTTCACAGCACTTGCGCGCCATTTCGGGATCCCATGAGCATGACTGCGCAATCGGAGTCGGAAGCGTTGTGCGGAAACCGTGAACAATGTCGTTTGCAAAGATTGCCGGAACATGATGAGGATTATCCCGCAGTACGAGTTTCTGTTTTTCGGTTATCCTTTGTATTTCCCCTATGCTGAGAAACGATCCTACGCCGGAGGCTCCTGCCATGCCTCCTACGCATGGATTATAATCGTCTATATTTCCGTCGTTCCCGTTATATTGCGTCAACTGTGCGACTTTCTCGGCAAGATTCATCTTTGATACAAGCGCTTTAGCCTTTTCTCTTGCTTCCCTGAATCTTTCTGTCATTTATATATTCTCCTTATAAAATTAACGGCAGCCTGCAAATTACCGGCTGTTTTTTATTACGGGCGGTTTCCCCATATAACCGCGCCCTGACTTTCCTGTGTAATCACGTGCATATCCGATTCAACAAAAAGCCATGAGCGGTAAAAACTTCTGTCTTTCTTACCGGCAGACGCAAAATCCACAAGTCTTACTTTCTTTCCGTCAGAGGTAACCGTGTCATAAAAAAGCCAAACGTCAGAGCCGTTCCCATACGTTATTTTTAATTTATCCTGCATTGATTCCGCTTCAAACACTACAGAATCCGCAGCCCCTGAATATGCCGTATCAAGCGCGAGCAAAACAGGACCGCAGTAAACGGAAGTTTTTCCCGCCTGCTCGTTTTCGCCTTTCCAGTAGTGCAGCGACATATCAAATTCAATGTCAACCGTGTCGCCTGTTTTCCACTCGCGGCTGATTGTAAGATATTTGCCTGCCGTTATATTACCGACATTTTCCCCGTTTACCCTTACCTTCGTATTTTCAGACCAAAACGGAATTCTCAGCTGCATGTCAAACGTTTCTTTCCCGTCAAGGGAAAGCGTTATTTTAACTGAACCGTCTTTAGGATACTGTGTATTCTGGATAATTTTCACGCGTCTGCCCGACGGCGCGTAAGTCTCAAAAGCAGAAGATCCGTAATAATTTAAATAAACGCTTGAAGCATCCGTAAGAACAGCCCAGTTAGAAACTTCGCCAAGTCCGCGCGCTAAATTAGCCTGACAGCAGTTGAAGTCAGGCGAACCGCTGTTAAACTGGAACGCAAGCGTCTCCTGGGAAGGTACACGCTGACCGTCCATCGGAGTGTTATACGTCGTATAACAGTCATCTTCAAGCAAAGAACCAAGCATCGCGTTGAAAAAAGAAAGCTCAAGTTCATCGGCCACGTAAGAATTTTTCGAAACGCGCAGATATTCAGTACTAAGCGCCATCCATGCTACTGTACAGCATGTCTCTATTGCCTCTGTACGGTAAGGAGTCCCGACCGCGCATTCACCTGTACTGAATCCGCCGTCATTATGCCTGTCTGTTTTAACAATACTGCGCCATGCGGCTTCAATTCCGTTATAGTATCTCTCATTCCCTGTGATTTCATAAAGAACGGAAAGCGCAGATACCGCATGAAGCGCTTCCCAGCGCGGAAGAGATGTTTCGTAATAGTCTTTCCCGTCTAAAAGATCATTTAACCAGTTTCCGGATTTAGGCCATTCTTCCTCGACTATCTTAACAGCTGTATTCAGATATCTTTCGTCGCCGGTTTCCTGGTACATAAGCGCAAATGCATGGCAAATGCTTAAATTCATCGTCTGTTCTCCGGCCGAGTCGAAACTGCGTCCTCCCGTTTCAAAATAGCCGTACACATAATCGAGCGCCTTAACCGCCGTCCGCAGGGCGTCTTCGTTTCCGGTAATCCTGTACCATTTTAAAAGTCCGTATATGCAGTGATAATGTCCCCATACGTCCCAGTTCGTGCCGTTCCCGCCCATTCTTGAGCTACCTGTATATACGCCTAAATAACCGTCAGCCCCCTGCGCGTCTTTCAATGCCGCAGCAAGATCGTTTCCGGCCTTTAAAAGTTCCTTATCTTTCGTAAGCGCATAATTATATGCTATTCCTGTAAGCAGTTTGCCGGCAAATTCTCCGTACCAGCTTACAAGCGAGCCGGTATACTGTATTTTGGAAATAATCAGTTCGTCAAGCGTCCACACCTGCATAAACTTATCGTCTGAGTGCCCGTCTTCCGGCTTTACGGGCAAATCGGTGCCGTCAACATCTCCGGATACGGCGAAAGCGTCTAAATACGCCGTTTTACCTACAGCCGAATTATTTCCTATAATACATATCTTAAATACATCTACATTTTTAAGTTCCGCGTCCGTGTCAAGCGGTATACGTACCCATCCGCAGAACCCGGCCGGCAAAACCACGTATGATTCTTCCGTCTCAAGCCGCACCCACTTATCTTCTCCTTCTTTCGCGATGTATGCCGCCGTCGCAGCGGTAACAGGCGCGCACGATATCCGGATTGGAACAGGCTCTGTTCCGAAATCGTTTATGTTGGCATAAAATCATCGTTGATTTTTTCTTATCTTAATAGAAGTTCTCAAATGCCGATATAGCTTGAAAATACAGGCTTTTCGGCATTTTTGATTGTGGAAGATATTTGCATATACCCGTAAAACCTCTTATGTTTTCGCTTTGAAAAGTAGTAAAATGAGTAGTAAACTCTATTTCTACAATCAAGCTGCCAGCCGTTCCATCTCTGCCTTTGCGGAAGCAAATGTAGCGTGTGCGTAATAATTCAGCGTCATTTGAATGTTGGAATGTCCCATAAGATACTGCAATGCTTTCGGGTTCATTCCAGCGTTTGCAAGGTTGGTGCAAAAGGTATGGCGCAAGGTGTGCGGGGTCATAACTTCGGGTAAAGGTTCTTCGTGATTTGCGTTGTATTTCTTTGCAAGCCCGCGAAACATACTGTCATAATTGACTGCTGCTTTCGGAAAGCCATCACGATTAAGGAATAAGAAATTGCTGTACCCGTCCACCTTAAACGGTTTTACACTTCTGCGGTTATTGATAACGCGCTGAAATGCCTGTGCCACTTTTTCACTCATGGGGATCTGCCGTATGCCGCTTTCTGTTTTCGGCACTTCAATGTAATAGCCGATCTCCGGGCTTCTCAAAAGCTGATGATCTACATTGACAGTACCATTAAGAAAATCAATGTCGGCTTCGGTTAATCCGCAAAGTTCGGAAATGCGCAGCCCTGTTCCCAGCAATATGACAAGTTCATCGTAATACTTACGATAGACCTTATCACTCAAAACAAAAGCCAAAAGGCTTTCCTCCTGTGCGGGAGTTAAAGGCTCCTTTGGCGTTGTGTCGTCCTCCAAAACAGTATTTAGCTGGAAGTCAAAAGGGTTCTTTCTGATACAATCATCTTGTATGGCGGTGTAAAACGCCGCTTTCAAGGATCGCTTGTCATTGTTAATCGTGTTGTAGGAAAACCCCTTTGCTTTCATTCTCAAAGCCCATTCTTTCGCGTCAGACATTTTTACGCTGTCAATCGCTGCGGCTCCGAGTATATCCTGTTCTAACATCCGCATCAGCCGGTTACGCGATGTTTTCGTATTGTGCCGAACATTACCCCTGTATTTCGTCTGCTTGGCATATAGCTGGCAGACGGTCATTTTTTTACCTATCGTGTCTATCCCATCGAACAGGTCTTTTTGCAATTCCTGTTCTTTTTCCCGTAGGGATATATCCTCACGCTTTCCGGCTGGGGTTTTGTCGGTGGGTACTAATTTCCATGCGTAAATAAATTGCTGTTTGCCAAAGGTATCGGTATATTTGTAGGCATATCTTCCGTCTTTTCTCTGGCTCTCTCCTGAACGCAAAACTCTGTTTTTGTTATCGCGTCTTTTTGTTGACATTTTTCAATGCTCCTTTCCTGTCGGAAAGAACCTTGATATGCTGATACCATTATACCATAAACAAGGCTCAATTTCACTATATGGTTTCCAAATTATCTATGAACTTTTCAAAATGCTTGCGCTTGATCTGAATACGGTTCCCGTTCATCAGCACCCACCCGGCAGAGATATTCTGTTCTGCCAACTTACGCAACTTGGTTTCACCTATGCGAAAATACTGTGCCGCTTCCTCAATGGAGAGCGTATATTTTTCCCAGATCGGAACATGGATCGTGCTTTCGTTTGTATTCATAAATATCCCCCTTTCGCGGGTATAGAAGTTTCTGTTATTTCATATGGATTAAAAAAAGACAAAGCAGACGGTTGTTAGCTTCAACCTCATGGGAGTTTCACCCCTGCTCATTTAAGGCAGCCTTACCCAATGCCTGCGACGCTTTGAACGCTCGGACTATGGCTATAAGGAAGTATCATTGTCCCGCCTGTATGTTATCGCCCACAAGCGGCTATACTTGTTTTACAGCGTGGTATTTATCGCTCGGCATATCCTCCCGGATATGTGTCATGGCGTACCCGCTGCGCGGCTCGGTACAGACGGAAAGTATCTGTTTGCCTGTTATACTGCAACCGCCGTTATCTTGCGGGCTTTCTTTGTCAAGGTACAGCAGGGCGGGGCGCGGAAAGGGAAGATAAAAACGCGCCCCGCCTTTGGGATCAGTCAGTCCAGAAAGTCAGGATGGCCGCAATCAGCTTGGTTTCCAGCCTCCGGCGCAGTTCATCGTCCACATACACGCGGGTACTGCCGTTTTCGTCGGAGTATGGCAGCATGGAAAGTTTGGCGATATAGCCCGCATAATGTTGGAGCACTGCGTTGACTGCTTCGGCATCACCGCTTGCCGCCGCTGAAATGACGGGAAAGGGCAGCAGACGCGGTTGGTTAAAATCATTTTTCATCTGTGTTGCCTCCAATCAGTTCTTTCAGCAGTTTCAGGGTGCTTGTCCGGCGATAAGTAACCGTCCGGCGCAGCTGGTTCAGCTTTCCTGCGATCTCGTAGTCAGACATCTCCAGAAAGTAGAACAGCAGAATGATATCCTGCTTGTCCTTTGGGAGTGCGTTGATCGCCTTTGCAAGGTCGGGATCGTTCACATAGACGGTACAGCCCAAAATGCAAAAGGCGGTTTCCTCCGCAAAATACCTGTCATACGCCGACAGCTGCGCCATCACTTCAACGGGGAGTTCCGACAGCGGGATTTCGCGGCTCCTTTTCCGCGCCAGCTCATCGAGATAATCCCGCGCCTCGTTGCGCAATACCTTTTTGCAAAAGGCGTCAAAGGTATGCTGGATATGTTCTTCGTGGGGTTGAGGGTTCATGTTCTCACCTCCTTTCGCAACCGCGAAAGCGGGTGATACTTGTCCTCCCCTTTCACCACTACTACGGTGAGAAACCCCCGTTTAGGAAAAGTGGGAGAGAAAAAGTTGAAAAAATTGTTTTTAAACCATTTCCATGCCGCAGACCTCCTTTTCTGTTTTGAACGCGCAAAAGCAGGAGAAAGGGGGCGGGCTGCGGCACCCGGGGCATGACGAAATAAGCCTGCGGCAAACAGCCGCAAAGCGCCGCCGGGGAACTATTCCTGTCCTTGTCCGCTGCCGGATGTTGTCAGCGGCACCTCTGGCGTGTCGATTTCATGGTTTCTGCACCCTCCAAAATTTTTCGCATTTTGATGAACTCTTGCAGCAGACCTGTTTTTTCGCGGAGAAAAGGAAAACGCCCGATTTAAGGTTTTTCAACCTCAAATCGGGCGTCGATTTTTCTGCATTGGCCGAATGGCCCTGCTACTCTCATCCTCGCTGTCCTCCTGTTGATTGACAGGGATGCAGACGGTATGCCTTGTTATTCAGTTTTGTTCTTTTCCCGCCTCATCTCCCGTCGTGGTAGTAGCGTCGTTCTTCTGCAACTTTATTTGTCCTCTCGCCCCGGCTCCGGCGTTTTCGTCAGCGCGTAGGTGCCGCCTGTGGTGCCCTTGCCGCCGGAAAGGGTCAGGGTACCATCTTCAACCGTAAAGGTATAGCTGGCGTCGGAAATATAGGCGTTGTCAAAATGGAGATGCAAGGCGTTTTTCTCCACCGTATAGGTGAAAGGGTATTCGGTATCGAACAGGGTAATCATGCCGCTGTCCCTGCCGCTGAACTGTATGGTTGCCGCTTCGCCATACGCCCACGCGCCCTTGAATGGCCGGGTATCCCTTGCGGGGAAAATCAGGGCAAAGACAGATGCGGCGATTAACAGCACAAAGGCGCATAGCAGCAATCTCCGGTTTCGCCGCTGCCGTTGCCGCTGCTTCCTGTGGGCAAGCCGCTGTTTCCTCCGCTGTTCAAGCTCTGCCATGCCGTCCGTTTCATAGTCGTAGGCTTTTCGCTTCTGTGGTTCGTTCATGTAAGCCCTCATTCCGCTTTTTGCGCTGCGCTGTCCATTCTCCTTGCCGCAATGAGAAACCTGCCGTTGTCCTCATGGTAGCTGCAAGTGGAGAGCACAACGATCTGCTCCCCGTAGGCGGGGGTGATCCCGGTATCGTACAAAGCGTTCTGCTGAAACCAGCGCACCAGCTCGTCAAAGGCTTCCTCGGTCAGATCCCCGACCTGAAAATAATAGCGGTAGCCTGTTTCGTCCTGATACAAAACGCGGGTTTTCAAAGCCGCGAACACCTCATACTCCCGCTGCTCGGTAACGGTGGTAAAGGAGAACTGGGGGTTTTTCCCCCAAAAGGCCTTTTTTGCGTAGTAGTCCAGCGTGCCGAACATGGTATCGTTCTTCATGTTGTGGCCGTAGATGATATAAAAATCGCTGTCCGGCGTGCAGCCCTCGCTGATAAAGGGGGTTCCGCTTTGGGAAGATGTTTGATCGAAAGCGCGGCGCAGATAGTATTCCGGCTCGTCCGGTGTGAACATGACAGGATAATCAATGCCGGTATTGTCGATGTGCAGCCAGCCCGCAAAATCGCTGTTTTCCTCATACAGGGGGGCGTATTCGGTGCAGGGAAGCGCCCCCGCCTGTTCTTCCGCAGCGGCGGGGTCAGGTTCGGTGGCTGTCTGCTGCGGCTTCGGCACATTGGAAACAAGGCCGAAAAGCCCGGCTATTTCCTCCGCCTGCTGCGCTTGCGCAGCAGTCATGGCAAGGTCAGTGAACGCCTGCTTTTCCTGTCCGCTTTCGATCAGGTGTTTTGCGAGGATAACAACCGACACGGCAAACAGCACTCCGAAAAACAGAAAGAGAATGGAGAATACAGGCTGGCGGATACCGCGCCTGCGCTTTTTCGCTGTGCGGTTTTTGGGCAGCATCTTGCCATGCCCTGAATAAAGTCTGATAAATACCAATCCTTTCCCATACAGACAGGAAAAGGGCCGGAAAAATCCCCAGCCCTTTCCTTCGTGCAGTTTCGTCTTAATCCCCATTGACCTTGCCGCGCAATACCTTACTTGCCTTAAATATGGGCCTGTGCCCTGCGGGGATCGTGGCTTCTTCTCCGGTTTGCGGATTTCTCGCCATACGCTGGGATGAATATTTCGTTTCAAAGCTGCCAAACCCGGTAAACTGTACTTTCTCTTTCCTCGCCATCGCTTCGGTGAGAATGTCCAGAACGGCGTTTGTGATCTCGAGAGCCTTTGATTTTGGAATATTGGTTTTTTGGGAAAGCTGGTCTGCAAAATCCGTTTTATTCATACATTCCGTTCCTTTCTCAAAAAGATGAACGGGAGCTGGGCTGTTTTTGCCCAGCCCCCCTCCAACCGCGCTGTCTGCCGCGTGTTACCGGACGGATCCGGTTATCTGCCGCGGCGGGATTGATACCGCTTTTTGCCCCATACTGTCGCCAGCATCCCGAACAGGGATAGAGAGGCAAGGCCAATCCAAAGCCCGGTATTGCTGTTGTCGCCCGTTCTCGGCACCTTGTCAAGGGGCCTGTCGGGTTTTGTCGGCGTAGTGGGGTCAGGATCCGGATCCGGTGTAGGATCGGGGTCAGGCGTAGGCGTGGTATTGCCATAATTATTGACAAACTCAACCGTCTTTGTAGTATTCGAGGAAATCACGCAAACGCCATCGGTCAAACCGCTGGTTGTAGTTGTGAAATCGCCTGTGGTAATTTCTTTTACTTCAATGCGTCTGCCGCTGGTAATGTCGCTGAATGTAATGCTTTCGCCATCTTTCAGGTAGAAAGTATATCCATCTGCGCCGATTGTCAGGCTGTTGCTATTTGTGGTTGTTCCGTTTGCTGTGAACTTATACGATACTCTTTCAGATACCGCATTGCCGCTGCTGTTCCGTACCCACACCTTGAACTCATAGGCAACCTTTTCAGCCGGGGCTTTATTGCCCTGTACCGTCTTTGTAATCTTCACGCTGCCATCGGGATCCGGGTCAGGGTCAGGGGTAACGCTGCCACCGCCGGATTTGTAGTTGTTAAAGGCTACATTAGCGGTTTCGCCTGCAAAAATTGTACCCGCCGCCGTTGCATTGCTCTGTCCGTTTACCGTAATGGTAACGGTATAACCGCTGTTATCGCTCTCCACAACGCTATAGGAAGTTCCGGCAGGAAGATTGTTCGCGGTCTTGCTTTCATTTGCTTTCAGCTTGAATGTTGCAACGCCGTTTTCAAAGGTCATATCCCCATAGGTGCCATTGATAGAAGCATCGTTGAGGGTTACGGTAAAGGTAAATGCCTTTGAGGTGCTTGCGCCGCTGCCTGAAACTGTTTTAGATACAATCAGGCTGCCATATTCGGGTTCCGGGTCAGGGGTAACGCTGCCACCGCCGGATTTGTAGTTGTTAAAGGCGGCTGTTGCGGCTGCATTGGCTGAAATCATGCCATTTGCCGTAGTTTCGTTGGAGCCGTTCACCGTAACGGTATAGTCGCTGTTGTCGCTCTCGGTTACGGTATATGCCACGCCAGCGGGCAGGTTGGAAGCGGTCTTGTTTTCGCCATGTTTCAGGGTAAAGACCGCGCTGCCGTTTTCAAAGGTCATATCCCCGTAGGTGCCTGTGAGGGAGTTTCCGTCAAGGGCTGCGGTTACGGTAAAGGTAAAGGCTTTTGTGCTGTCTGCTCCGCCGCCGCTAACTGTTTTGGATACGGTCAGGCTGCCGTATTCAGGATCCGGGTCAGGGATTGCTTCCTCATAATAAGAGTTCGTAAAGATAATACTTTCTGCTTTTTCAGAGGCTTCGCCGGATGGGTTGATTTTTTCAAAGTTCGGGATTATCGTACCATCCGTAGCAACCGTGAAAGTAACCTTATAGGTTGCTGTATCGTAAGTCCAGCCAGAGGGTGCATTTTCGGTTACTTCATGCACATAGAGCATATTCGGGATTTCGGTCAGGTCATTCAGGGGAACGGTTGCCGTACCTGTATCGACACCATTTACTGTAATTGTGGGGGTAGCAAAGATAGTTCCAGCGTTATCCGACACAACAAAATTGAAAGTGTTTGTTCCTGTCGGATCAATATCTCCCGTACTTGTAACTATCTTTGTTATGTCAAAGCCGGTAGAATATGTTATTTTCTCGTTCTTGATTACATTGTTTTCGCCTATTGTGCCTGATAACTCACCGTAGGAAATAGCAATCTCATATTCTGTATCGCTTATGAGATAATTTTCCGGTGCGGTAATTTCTTTCAGCGTATAGCTATGACCTGATGGGACATTTTCAAACTTTACAATGCCATTGCTATCGGAAGTGGCTGTCATGCTCCAATTCGGAGCGTCTGCGGTAGTGAGGGTAAACATCGCGCCCGCAAGATGCTCGTTCTTTTCGTTTACCTTGTTAAAGGTGATATTTGCTGCGTAGCCTTTTGCAGATGGTACATTGAAATATGCAGTACCATGATCGATTTCAGAAGTTTCGCCCTGCGCGGTTTTTTCAATCAAATAGGTAACAGATGTAATGCCGTTGGTCGGGTAATAGGTTCCGGCAGAATAACCGTTTGCAAGCGTATTCAGCTTCACCTTGTAGGTCAGTTGATATACTTTGTACCCGTCCTCTGTTGTTCCCTTAGGGGCAGCCAAACGCAGGTTCCATGTTACCTTATCGTTTGTACCATTATGGAAATATTCATTCGGATCGTCAGGAGCATTCTCAAAACCATCGAACACAAACATTTCACCCATAGGGTCATCAGCGATCCACGCCTTTGCCTGTAACGCGATCAACTCGGAAATGTTTTTGAAAATCTGCGATAGCTCAGAAGCATTCTCAGTCGAATATGTGATAAAACCGCAATTTTCACGCAGCCATGCAGCTCCGCTTTTCTGCAAACCACAGGTGCGCCAATTATCACACTCTACTCCGTCATTACCCAAATATACGCCATAGACATTGATGCCGGATTTTATAATATTTTGGGCGGTGGCTTCGGTTTGCGTATGCGTTTGGTGGGAAGTGCTGTTACCCTCACCTAAAATCTGATTAGGTGCGCCGATAGATGTTGTTGAAGTATCAGCTTTCGCAGTCGAATTAAGATGATAGGTTGGTCGTCCGTCTGTCAAAACAACGATATTTTTATTTGCAATGCTGGCAACTTCATCACTATTCAGTAAGTTTTTAGCGAGGATCAACCCGGCTTCCAGACAAGTGCCGCCATTAGCCGCCATGCTGTTAATAGCTGTCGCAATCGAAGCATCAGTAGCATTTGACCATCCCTTATATGTCGTTGCTGCCACTATACCGGGATTTACGCCATCTAAAATATTATATGACGGCTGTTCGCCGCTGAACCCTACAACTGCAATCTTACGAGTTGTGTCTGTACTTCCTGTTTCAGCAAAACTATTTACAAATGCGATTGCTGCCGCCTTTGCTTTCTCAAGTCTATCAGTATGGGGACGATCAACCATACTGTTTGACAAATCGAGTACAATAACAGTCGCCGCATCTTCGGATAGCACAACTTCCTCAATTTCCGCTTTGGTGCGAACATCAAGGGTGATTAAAAACTCGTTTTCATTCTTGCCCGCGGCGATTGTTTTATCCGTTAATACCCAGCCATCGGCATAACTTTTTGATGTATTTCCGGTAAGTTCCGGCTTTACAGCTAATGTGCCTGTTGTGGTATCAGCTGCAAAATGATTTCCAATTTGCTCTGCTGGCGTATTTGCTAACGCAAGAACATGGGCGGGAATAAGCCCGATAAGCATAACAACGCAAAGCAAAAGACTTGTCAATCGTTTTTTGATATGGTTCATAACGCTTCCTCTCTTTTCAATGAAATTATTTGATGTAGAATAAATGGGTACTGCCGAAACGATAAACAAATATCATCCGACAAATTGTGCTTGCAAACACAATGCTTGCAATATATTTTCTTCGTTAAAATCGCATACACACTCCTTTCACGCTAAAGGGTGCGCCTCGTGGAAATACGAAAGGGATTTTAGACATACGCTTGATTACACCCCCCTTTCCCGTTTCAGACAAATCCCGCTTTCTTTTCGGTTGTTCCACATTGCTTTTCAACAACTGATGAAGTAACCGGATCAGTTCAAGCCCGCTGCGAAATGGAATATCGCTGTTCTTAATTCTTAACATTCCCTGCATACTTGCGTGCTGTCTATACAGAACAGAGATAGCAGCAAAACATTGCTTTTACCTCCTATTCGTGTTATTGTCCTGCCTGCGAAAAGCAAACGCATATTCGGTGAGCCTCTTGGAAGCGCAAAAAGGCATTTGTCCGTATCGTAAAATACGGACAAATGCCTTTTATAGTTGAAAGATTTAATTGTGAAAAGACGCGAGAAAAGGACAGACTTATCCTGTCTGTCTGTCTGTCTGTCTGTCTGTCTGTCTGTCTGTCTGTCTGTCTGTCTGTCTGTCTAATTATGGGGGTAAATCTCATTTTGTCAACCCCTTTCGCGTAAAAAATCCAAAAACTTTTCGTGTATTACCCTCTGCAAAGGGGAAAGCAAATCATTCGTATAAATAAACACAGTAATGATAGCATAAATCTCTTTGAAAAATCAAGGGGTTTCAAGAAAAAAGTATCGGGAAGTTGAGGCTTTTTTTCGCGCAGGTTTGCCCAAACGCGCCTTTCCCGCCGTAGTAGTGATAGGGGGATAGGGGTAAATAGCAAGCACAGCAAATGAGTACCCATTTGCGATTTTCGGATTTAGGCACCCCTGCCCTAAATCTCAAAAATGCTTGCTGGGAAAATCCCAAACCCTTGAAAATCATATATAACGAAAGGCGGTGAAGTATGGCAAACAGAAAAAGAAATCTGCAAATAAAGTTCTATGTTACGGAAGAAGAAAAACGGCTCATTGATGAAAAGATGAAGCAAATCCCCATTAAAAGTTATGGCGCATATCTGCGGAAAATGGCGATAGACGGGTATATCCTTGTCGTTGACCGTTCCGACACAAAGGCATATATCCGCGAACTGCAAGCGGTGAGCCGCAACATCAATCAGATTGCCAAACGCGCCAACGCAGCGGGCAATCTTTACGAACAGGATATTGCGGATATTCAAAAGGTGGTGGAAGAAATATGGCGGTTACAAAGACGCACCCTATTAAGTCAACCTTAAAGGCTGCCATCGACTACATTCTTAATCCCGAAAAGACGGACGGGAAATTGCTTGCCTCGTCTTTCGGCTGCGGCATGGAAACTGCGGATATTGAGTTTGCATGGACGCGGGAAGCTGCCGGAGATCGCGGCACTCATTTAGGGCGGCACCTGATACAATCCTTTTCGGTGGGCGAAACCACGCCGGAAGAAGCGCACAAAATCGGAATGGAATTAGCAAGTGCGATATTAGGCGGCAAATATGAGTTTGTATTAACTACCCATGTAGATAAAAACCATCTGCATAACCACCTGATTTTTAACGCGGTCAGCTTTGTGGATCACAAGAAATACCATAGCAATAAGCAAAGCTATCATTTTATCCGACGCACCAGCGACAGGATATGCAAAGAACACGGGTTGTCGGTTATCACGCCGGGACAGGACAAGGGAAAAAGCTATGCGGAATACAACGCAGAAAAGCAAGGGACAAGCTATAAGGCAAAGCTGAAAATTGCCGTTGATACCCTGATACCGCAAGTAACGGATTTTGAAGAATTGCTGCGCCGCTTGCAGGAAATGGGCTATGAAATCAAGCGGGGCAAATACATTTCCTGCCGCGCAAACGGTCAAGAGCGTTTTACTCGGCTGAAAACCCTCGGTGCAAGCTATACGGAAGAAGCGATACAAAACCGTATCAATGGCGTTGCGGTCAGCCGCACAAAGCCGCTGCGGGACGATAAAAAAATCCGGCTGGCGATAGATATTGAAAACAGTATCAAAGCCCAGCAATCGGCGGGCTATGAACGGTGGGCAAACCTGTTCAATCTGAAACAGGCGGCAAAATCGCTCAACTTCTTAACTGAAAACAAAATCGAATATTACAGCGATTTGGAAAGCAAAATTACTGACCTTACCGCTGCCTTTTCCGAAACGCAGGGCGCAGTTAAAGAAGTAGAAAAGCGAATGTCGGATTTATCGCTGCTTATCAAACATACGACCACATATAAGCAGATAAAGCCCATTTATGACGAATATAAAAGATCCTCGGATAAAGAAAAGTATTTGCGGGGGCATGAAAGTGAAATCATTTTGTTTGAAGCTGCTGCCAAAGCCTTAAAGGATATGCAAGTAAAGAAGCTGCCCGATCTCGCTGCGCTGCGCAGGGAATATGACAGCCTGAACGACAGAAAAGCCGCTTTGTATGAGCAATACCGCAAAGCGAAAAAGCAAATGGAAGAATACGGAGTTATCAAGAAGAATATCGACAGTATTCTTTATCCTGCTCATAAGCGCATACGGGAGCAGGAAAGATAGAAAAGGTATCGTCAAAAAAATGCAAAAATCTTCCGTATTTCTCTTTATCCGCATTGACTTTCTTGCTCACTTTATTATATAATATAAGCGTGAAAGTTGGTGTGTGATTTGCAAAATGAACTTATCGAAAAATTGATAAAAGAACAAAATGGAATTATTAAAACCGCCGAAGTTTTGGCTCTGGGCGTTACCAAAGACGAGTTTTACCGATATGTAGAAGCGGCAGGATTGGAAAAGGCGGCGCATGGTATTTATACCTCGCCGGATATGCTGCAGGATGAAATGTATCTGTTACAGGCGCAATATCCAAAGGCGATTTATTCCCATGAAGCTGCCTTGTTTCTGCATGGTTTAGCAGAAAAAGAACCGCTGCCTTTTACAGTTACGGTACAGTCCGGTCATAATGCAAGCGCATTGAAGAAAAAAGGCGTAAAGGTATATTACGCAAAAAAGGAATGGTACGAACTCGGCATTACAGAAATATCCTCCCTCGGCGGTCATACGGTTAAGGTTTATGATATGGAGCGTACCATCTGCGACATAATCCGCAAGCGGTCTGAAATGGATATTGCTGTTTTCAATTATGCACTAAAAGAATATGCGAAGCGGAAAGATAAGGACACCGCAAAATTAAACCGCTATGCAAAAGCTATGCGGCTGGAACGAAAAATTGATATAATTATGGGGGTGCTATTCTAATGAGCGACAACAATAAGTCGATGAACGATAAAATACAGTTATTTGAAGATAAGCGGATCCGTACCGCATGGGACGAGGAAAAAGAAGAATGGTATTTTTCTATCGTTGATGTAATCGGGGTACTAACTGAAAGCCCAAATCCTCAAACCTATTGGCGTGTAATGAAAAAAAGGCTTAAAGACGAGGGAAATGAAACCGTTACAAACTGTAACGCTTTGAAAATGATTGCTGCGGATGGCAAAAGGCGTTTAACCGATGTAGCCGATACCGAACAGCTTTTACGCATTATTCAGTCTATCCCCTCGCCAAAGGCAGAACCTTTTAAGCTGTGGCTGGCGCAAGTCGGCAGAGAACGGATAGAGGAAACCATAGATCCCGAACAGGCGATTGATCGGGCATTTGAAACCTATTTGAAAAAGGGATATACCCGCGAATGGATTTACCAAAGGCTTTTGTCTATCCGCGTCCGAAATGAATTAACAGGCGAATGGGACGCGCATGGCGTACAAAAAGGCGTTGAATATGCCATACTCACCGATGAAATCACCCGCGCATGGGCTGGCATGACAACGCGGCAATATAAAAATCTCAAAGGCTTAAAAAAGGAAAATCTGCGGGATAACATGAGTACAATGGAGATTGTCTTGAATATGCTGGCAGAAGCCAGCACAACAGAGATTTCAAAAGCAGAAAATCCGCAAACCTTTGAAGAAAACCGCGTAATCGCAAAAAAAGGCGGTCAGGTGGCGGGGGAAGCCCGCCGCGCTGTGGAGCAGCAAACAGGAAAATCCGTTATCACCTCTCAAAACGCCGCCCAGCTTAATACAGTAGTTACCGCAATGATTGAGGGTGTCATAGAAGCGGAAGAACAAAAAGAGGAAAAGAACGAAGAATAAAGAAGATAAGGGGGTAAAAATATGGGCGTTGGCGTATTAGCTGCGTGGGGTTTGGAAATCATCATCGGTCTTGTAATCAGCTTCATTCTGCTTGTAGTGGGCTTGTTTATCGGGCATATCATTATCTTTGACAGTATCGCCCTCGGCATTATTTCCGGCTTGTGCTGTAATCATTTTCTCACACTTCACCCTGCTTTTTGCCTGTTAATCGGAATTGCGGTATTTGTCGGGCTGTTATTTCTGCAACATACCTCTGTGGGCTTTTGGATTATTGGCTGTCTGCTCTCGGCGGTATGGGCGTTTATCTTTGCTTTCTTTGCCTACATATTTACGGAAGATATGATATGGTTTTATGTGGTCTGCGGGATTGCTTTTGTGGTAATGCTCCTGCTACATATCCACGCAAGGAATAAGGTATAATTTCAAGGTGCATAGTGGATAAATAGGGGCTTGAAACGCCTTGAAAATCAAGGCTTCTAAAAGCGAAAAATGATAAAGGCGATAAAGTATATTCAGACCTCAAAAAACAGGGTTCTAAATGCCCACGCGAAAAGACAAAAAAAGAAACAGGGCGCGGCTGCCGTTAGTGGCAAGCCGCGCCCTGCTGTTTGGTGTGTACCTGTTATTCCTCGATTAGCATAAACTCCAACTCGGAATATGCCGTATCGCTCATGGCTTTTAACTTTTCCATAGCGGTATCGGCAAGGCTGCGCATATCCTCACTTTCGATATAGGGATATGCTTCCAAAATGTTATCAATGGTCTGCGCCCGGATCGGGTCATAATAAATGGCAATTAGGTTTTCTTCCGGCGTGGTAAATGGGTTATACATGGCTCATACCTCCAAATCGTTGTTTTTTTCTTTGGCGCGCTGTTTGTTCTGCTGCTGCGCCGCCTGCTTTTTGTAATCGTCAAGCTGTTTGAGAATAGAGGGCTTTTTTTCTTGCTTCTGCGGTGCTTGCTTCTTTTCTTCCTTAATCGCCCTTGCATAGTCAAAAAGGCTGACAGGTTCGCCCGCTTTCATTTTCTGTTCTAAATCTGCGGCGGTTGGTGCATTAGGGGTATTGTTAATTACACCGTCCAGCATATTGTCGTTTTGCTCGACAATATCCTCAATCGTCCGTAATGGATTTTGCGGCTGCGCTGCAACTGCAAAGGCTTGTGTTCCGTTGCCCATAATGAGATATTGCCCGTCCTCGGATCTGTGATGAACGCCATAGCCTGCCGCCCGCATTTGTTCCTCATTCAAAGAAGTAATATGAAAATTGCCTCGCGGGGTAGAAACCCTTTCGCCTGTCATTGCCTGTTCCGGGCTTAACGCTTCCTGCGGCTGCAAAAACTCCGGTACTTGGGTATAGCCGATACTATCTACATAATGGGCGGTATTTTCGCCGTTTTGGTGTAGTACCACAATATCGGAAACGGAAAGGCTGTGTCCCTTAAAATCGTCAGGTTTGTCAATATTGTACTTTTCCCATATCTGCGCCAGCGTCATATCTTTTTCAAGGGGTGCGGTATAAACAAGGTCATAATTCGCCCGGTCAACAGAATGTCCCGCCGCCTGCAAGCGGTCATACGGTTCAAAGCGCAATTCTCTTGTTGCTTCGCTGCGGGATAGCTGGTAAATCCCATATCCGTCCTCTTTACCATACAGCAGCAGGGCTTCCTTGCCCGGTTCGCTTTCCCGTAGCTGCCCTTTCATGGCGTTGTATTCGTACAGGGCTTCCCATGTGTTTTTCTCTATTCCGAACAAACCGCCTTTTTCGGCGTGTTCCTGCAAATCCGCAACGCTGGTTACGGCTCCCTCGGTGCCATCTTCATAAATACGGTAAATCTCTACATCGTCCTTTGTGAAAAGACGCTGGGCGGCTTCTTGCTGCAAAGGCAGCATACCGTCCCACGAATACCCGTATTCCTGCATTTCCTTTACTGTAATGGTAGGATCCGGCGCGGGTATTTCAGACTGCTGCGGCTCTTGCCCCGGCTGCTTCGGCTGTCCTGCCGCTTCCTGTCTTGCGTGTTTTTGGATTTCAACAATCCGTTCACCCGTCAGCAGGGCAATACTCTTGATACGGTCAGCGGCATAAAGGGCATTGTCGTTTAACTGCCGCTGCCATGCGCCTGCGCTGGGCGACCATCTGAAACCGTTGCTTTTGAGTTCTTCGCGGATCTCCGCGCTGGGTTTTCCATCAAAGAAGATTTGCAGGCGATTATCCGCTTTGTTAGGTTCTGCCCTGCCTCCGTCAAACTCCCATCCTACATAGGTTAATTCTTCTCTGCGTGAAAGGTCGGCAATGCGTTCTTTTACTCTACGGATTTCTGCGTTATTGTTGGAAAGGGCAAAAGACTGAAAAGGTCTGCTTTTATCTAAATGCCAGCTTTGCTCCATTTTACTTTTCAGCTTTTCAATGTTTTCTTGGGAAAGATGAGGGCAGCCGTCAAGGGTCTTATGCTTACGGAAATAGGCGTTGACTGCTTTCATGGTTTCCTGCGCCACTTCCAGCTTATGCAGCTTGCTTTCTAATTTTTCGATAGCTTTCGGATCATCTGCGCTGATACCACCCATGCCCGTACTGCGGATTTTATCAAGCAAGCCCTGAATATCCTGCCATTCGCTGTGGTTTCTGTCCCGCGCTGCATTCTGTTTTTCTTTTTTACGGACAGGGAAATTGCCGCCGCCAGCGATAAGAATAGAGGGTACGCGGCTGTCAATGGCATATCTGCTGTTCATATTCTCGGCAAGTTTCCGGGCGTAGGTGTCTAAAAGTCCGTCTATCTTATCGTGGTACATGGGATCCACCCGCGCTTTTTGCTTTTCGGCAATAGCGGCGGCTTCATCTACATATTGCCGATATTCAGCGGTTGCGCTGCCTTGTCTGTAATCGCGGTAGCTGTTCGCGTCATTGGCGCGGCGGGCTGCCGTTTCGCTGATAGGATAATACCGTACTGCCGATTGCGTTTTTTCTTCGGTAACAGCCTGTGCTTCTTTGTGTGCTGCAAGCGTTTTTTCTGCACGCTCCAAAACTGCTTGGCTCATAGGCAGCGAATACAAGCCAGAGGCAGAGGAAAAGCCGACATTATTAAAAACATAGTCAACATCGGTTTCTTTCAACGCGCCTGCTGCAAAATACTTCTCTCTTGTGGGGACTTCACTTACCTTGCCATTCGCAATGTCATGGTTTAATCCTGTTTCCAAATGAGCATGGATTTTATCGTCAACGGCTATGGTTACATAATACCAGCCCATATAGCCGCCGCTTTTTTCGTCTGCACCATCGTTAAACTCCACATTCAGCAAGGTATATGGCTTTAATCCCTTTTGTGCGGCGATTGCATTGTCTTTTGCTTCCCGCGCTTTTAGTGCAGAAATAGCAGCCTCTTTTGTTGCGCTGATAATTTCCGGGTTATTCCACCGCAACGCGGCATTTATCAATTCATTTTGTACTTTAACAGTTTTTGCCTGCGGTGTAACATGGTTGCCGATAAATAGGGATTTGCCATTATCAAACCGAATGGATATATCGCTTGTACCGCGCCATTTCCCCGAACAGGGGGAAGTTTCGATTTTGCCGCTTGTACTGCCGAAAGCCTGTGCAATTACTCCTATTTTATCAGACATAGGCAGATTTTCATATCGTTTCCCGATTTCAACCGCTTTTTTCTGTAAATCTGTGAGGGGTTCTGCTGCCTGCTGTTCCTGCGGGGCAGTTTCTTCAGGTGTTTCTTCCGCTTCCGTCTGCTGGGGCTGTGTTTCCTCCGGCTGCTCCTGTTTAGCCGGATCAGAGTGGGCGTTTACCCATTCTTCAAACTGTTCTGCATTTTCAAAATGAGTAAACTCAATACCAGCCTCGGTTAGCTTTTCCTCTACAAAAGCATTGATTTCTTCTTTCGGCTGCTCCGGTTGTTCGGACAGCTTTTCAAGCTGCCCATCCTTTAAGGAATAGCCCTGCGCGGCGATTGCTTCAAGGGTTCCCTGCGATACCTTACCATAAATCTTTTGATCGGCTTCTACCAAAGTTTCCAGCATTGCCCGCACTTCATCGGATAACGCTTTCTGCTGCTCCGGGACAAGAGTATCAAAAACAGGGACTTGGGGCTGCGTCTGCTCCTGCACATTTTCCCGCTGCTTCTGCAACTCGGCAAAATGCCCCTCAATATCGGAAATGAGTTCTTTGGCGGTATTTTGTATCACTTCAAGAGAAGATTTTAATTCTGTCATTTCCTTGCCGCTGCTCCACCCGGCAACATAGCCAAAGGAGTAATCGGAAGTATCAAGCCCGAAATGCTGGCATACCATAAACGCCACGCTTTCAGCCTGTACCTCGCGGGTTCGCCTATCGGGGCGTTCCTGCCCATTGTTGGTAGCAAGTTCAATGTCGTGCATTTTGGCATGGGAAACTTCGTGGATCCCCGTCTTTATGGTCTGCAATTCGCTCATGCCCTCGTTGATTGCTATACTGCGCTCGGCATAGCGGCAAACGCCTTTGGCACCTTGCAGCGGTTCCAAACCGATTTCAAAAGGAGAAGATAGTTTAATCGCCCTGAAAAAATCTTCGTACTGCTCGACATTTGCTGAAAGGGTATCAACCGCCAAAGAGGGTAATTCCTTGCCCTCGGTCTGCGATACATCGAATACCGATACCACTTTGAAATTAGGTATGGTAACCTCTTTGATTTCCTTTTCCGGCTTTCCGTCTTTGCCTATGACGGGTTCGCCCGTTTCGGGGTCGAGTTTATCCACTTCCTTTTTTACGGTATAGGGCGCGGGGGCAAGGATTTTGATTGCCTTTTCATCTGCCTTTACATGGCGGTCAAAATCCTTTTTCCATTGCTGAAAACCGCGTACCAGCGTCCCGCCCTGCATAGCAATCAAAAGGGCGTTGTTAAAGCTGTAATCGTGAAACTTCGACATAGCGGAAAGATAATCGGAGTATTTGCCGCTGCCGAATACATCGGCAACCCCTTTTTCAAGCTGCTGCGACAATTCCTTTACTCTTTCGTCCCTGTCCTCGCTGTTAAAGATAATAGGCACAACGGTACGGGGCTGCGCTGCGGGTGTCGCTTCCTGATCGGCAATTACAGGATTTTCCGTTTCTTTTTGCTCCGGCTCTGTTTGCTGCCGGGTTTCGGTTTCGGGCTGGGGCTGTTCGCTGCGCTCCGGTTCCTGCGGTGCTTGCTCCGGCTGCTGTGGCTGCTCACCCTCCACCGTATAACCGGGCAAAAGCTGTCCGTTTACCTTGAAGTATTCGGCGTACTCCTGCGGAATAGGCGGGGAGATTTCGGTGAAAAGATGGGAATAGGCTTTGATCCGCCCATTCAGATATTTTTCCATAGCCGCTTTATCGGTAAATACCTTTCTGTCCTGTCCGGCGATTTTCCCCTGATTGTACCCGTCCTGATTGTTCGTGCGCACACTCCATGATAAATGCCACGAATGGGGTACGCTTTCTTTTTTAACAGGGTCGTACCGGGTATTTTCGTATATATGATATTGCATTTTATATACCCGATTGCTGATAACATGGCGGTCATATTGCTCGTCTTTCCATTCATTATAGGTATGGGAAACCTCCGGCGTTTTTACATATTCAATGGCTTTTTCAATAAAACGGGTATTGCCCGCCTGCTGCTCCCATGCGTAGGCTTGTTCTTGCAATTTGGCATAAATGGATTGTTCCGCTGCCTCGCTTTCCTGCCGTAACTGTAACAACTCTGCAAGGGGTAAAGCGGTCAGCGTTGAAATATCCGCTTTGTCGCTTTCAAAATATATGGTTCGCTCGATCCGCATTTTCTTTGCGGGGTCTAAATCGTCATGGGCATAGCTGGAATAATTCTTTTCCTGTTCGCTCATTCTGTCGCTCCTTTCAAATGAAATTAGATTATTTAACGGTTGCTCCCATATGCTGCCAAAGCCGCGTACAACGGTATTTTCTTTTGCGCCGTTTGCACCAAACATTTCCAAAGTGTCAAAGGCTTTTTCAAATGCTTCTACACTTTCTCTTGGTATGTTCGGGGCAAAGTGGATTACACCGTCCATGTACTCTTTACCCGTACCAATCCACCCGCGTATAAAACTGTCAAAGCCAGCTTTTGAACGGCTGGCGGCGTGTTCTTCGGCATGGCTGGAAACAAGCTGCTTACTATGAAACTGATACCCTAAAATCAGTTCGCCCGTTTCCGGCTGATACATAAAGCGGCGGTTTTCTATCTGCTGCATATCAAAGGAAAAACGGCGGGTATCTATCGTCATAAGACTATCGGTGATTTTGATTTTTTCTATTTTGGCTGCGCCCCCTTTCGGCGTTTATATAAGGGTCTGGGATTATCCCAGCAAGCAAAATCCCCGCCAATCTCAAAGAAAAAGGCGGGGATTTATCGCAAATGGGTACTCATTTGCTGTGCTTGCTATTCAGTTGGCTTTCTTCCGCAGCCGCCGTTTGCGTTCCTGTTCCGCTTTCTGCCTGCGCCGTACTTTTCTCGCGCAATCAGGGCAATACTTGGCGCGGTTGCTGCCGGCTTTATACTCACCCCCGCATATCTTACATAGCGAGTTCAAAGTGGGATTTTCCTGCATAATCTCGGTGTAAAGCTGCTTGTCGGCTGGCAATACCGCTTCCCTGAAATATCTGCATAGCAGCGAATAGCTGATTGCCTGCACACATTTACAGGGTTCTCCATCGTCCAATAAAAGGCAGTACCCGTTATCGTTGTTGGCACATTCGGCGCGGGTCATTTTCTTAACCGCCCGGAATTGCTTTTCCGAAAGCCGGATCATTTTCGGTTCTGCTCAATGCGATAATTGACATACTTGCCGCCTGTGTCGGCAAGCAATACTACACCGTCAAAGGCTTTGCCCGTTTTGGTCGATACCATGCCTTTCACTTTTACTTTTCCGTCTTTTAGGAGTGCTGCCGCGATTGCTTTTGTAAACGCCTTTTTCTTATCGGTAAAAAATCGGTCATTTTTCCACATCACAAAGCCGCAAGCCCTATCCGAACAGTAATAGTTTTTCTTACCCTCATAAACGGGTGCGCCGCAGCGGGGGCAAGTGCCGATTGCCTCCCGATGGGTGGAAAATAACTGCTCCTTATCTTTTGAAATAGCGGAATAATTTTTCACAAGGTCGGCGGTCATAGCTTCAATGCTGTGCATAAAGGTATCGGGACTTTCGCCGCCTTTGGCAATCTCACAAAGGCGTGTTTCCCATTCGGCAGTCAAAAGAGGTGAAATCAAAGCCTCCGGCAATACTGAAACAAGATTATGCCCGTCTTTGGTGGGGATCAGTTTCTTGCCGCTGCGCTCTACAAATCCCGCCGAAAGCAGCTTTTCAATGATTGCCGCCCGCGTTGCGGTGGTGCCTAACCCTTTTCGCTCCACATCCTCCGGCATATCCTCTTTTCCCGCGTTTTCCATTGCTGCAAGCAAAGTATCTTCGGTAAAGGCTTTCGGGGGCTGGGTGTAATGCTCGGCAATATCCGGCTGCACATTTTCAAAGGTCTGCCCCTCATAAATGGGCGGCAAGATATTTTCCGGCTCGGCTGCCTCGTCCTCGGCGGGCTTGGCTTTCATTTCGGCGCGGAATAGACTTTCCATTTCCCGCCATCCTCCGCAAAGTGTTGTCCTGCCTTTTGCGGTAAAGGAATAATTGCCGCAGGAGAATACCGCCGTAACCGCTTCATATTCATAGGGGGCGTGGGTAGCGCAAATGAGTTTTGCACATACAAGGCGCATAATTTTTTTCTCACTTTCGGCAAGAGAGGAAAAGCCTGTTTTCAAAAACTCTGCTGTGGGCAAAATGGCGTGGTGGTCGGAAACCTTTTTATCATTTACCACTCTTGCAACTTCCGGCGAAACGGCGATACCCGCCATAAAGGGAAACAGACTGCAAAGGTCTGAAACAAGTTTTTCTGTGCTTTCCCGCATATCTGCGGTAATATATCTGCTGTCGGTACGGGGGTAGGTTAAAAGCCGCTTTTCATAAAGCCCCTGCACATAATCAAGGGTCTGCTTGGCGGTAAATCCGAATAGACGGTTTGCCTCACGCTGCAAACTCATCAGATCAAACAGCTTCGGCGGCGATATGGTCTTTTTCTCTTTTTTCAGAGAAGTACAAATCGCTTGCGCCTGCTTGCAGGCTGCTTCCATTTCCTGCGCCGCTGCTTCTTCGGTCAGTTTATCGGAAAGAGCAGTAACGCCGTCCAACTGCAAACGCACAATATAATATTTTTCCTTTTTGAAGTTCTCTATTGCATAATTCCTCTTTACAAGCATATCAAGGGTAGGTGTTTGCACCCGCCCCACATTCAGGGTTTTATGATAGAGGATAGAGAAAAGGCGGGTGGCGTTAATGCCGATCAACCAATCGGCTTTCGTGCGGCATAGCGCGGAATGATAGAGGTTGTCATACTCGCGCCCGTCTTTAAGTTTAGAAAAGCCCTCGCGGATTGCGCTGTCCTCCATGCTGGAAATCCAAAGGCGGGTAAAGGGTTTGTTGCATTTTGCCTGCTCATAAACAAAACGGAAAATGAGTTCTCCCTCGCGTCCGCTGTCGCAGGCATTGACAACCTCGGTTACTTCGGCGCGGTGCATAAGGTCTTTCACAATGGAAAACTGCTGTTCCTTGTCCTGTGCGATACGGTACTGCCATTCCTGCGGCACAATGGGTAGATCCTCATAATTCCATTTGTGGTATCGCTCGTTGTATGCCGCTGCGTCTGCAAGGCTAATCAGGTGTCCGATACACCATGATACAAAATATCCGTTCCCGCTGTAATATCCCTTATTTTTCTCATTCGCGCCCAAAACTCCGGCAATGGTTTTGGCAACGCTGGGTTTCTCTGCAATGACAAGTTTCAGATTATTCATAGATTTTTCCACCTTTCTTTTCAATGGGAAAGGCGGCAAACCCTCAATCGGATTTACCGCCTTTTATAAAATGGTATGTTATTCTTCGTCCTCCGGCTCGGTTTCCTCGCCGTACCCGTCAATGTAGCGGTCGAGGGGTTCTTCTTCCTCGGTTTCCTCGTCCTCGTCCAAATCCAAATCATCAAAGTTTGTGCCGCCTTTGGCGGTGTTCTTTTTCGGCTTCATAACCTTAAAATAGAAGAACGCGCCGCCACCTCCGGCAAGCAGAAGTACCACAAGGATAATCCCGCCCATGCCGCCGCTGCCTTTTTCCTCCGGCTCGTCTGTTGGTTCGGGATCCGCTGCGATTGCTTCCTTGCCTGCGCACTCGCTCATATTGACAGAACAAACAGGGCAAGAGGTATTCACGCTTCCGGCAACGCATTTATCGGTACAACTGCAAACGACGGCGGTTTCTTTTGTCTGTTCGTCCTCCATAAGCTGCAATAAGTCGGCTTCGTCCACCTGATTGAGAAAATGCACCGTATTTTCCCCGTCCTCGGCGCGGTCAATGATGATATAGAAGTAATGCCCGTTGCGGCTTACAACGGTAATAAACTGCTTATCGCCGGACGCTTCCCCCGAAATATCGTCCACAAGGCTCATATTGCCCTCCGGGGTTAGTGGCTGCGGCTCATAACCGCCCGTTGTTTCTTCCGGTTCGGTGGTCTGCTCCGGCTCGGTATATTCGTATTCCTCGCCGCCACCCGCATATGCGGTAACAGAAAAGCCGCCCATAATGATAAGGGCGGCAAGTAAAACGGTAAAGCTGCGGAATACTTTTTTATTCTTCATTTTCGCTGTCCTCCTGTTCGGTTTCCTCAAATGCTTCTCCCGGCTGCTGCGGCAGTACGATTTCGCCGCTGGCATATGCGGAAAGAAACGCCGCAAGCTGGTTTTGGTCGATATGTACCGCCTTTACCATCTGCACAATGCGGGCGTTTTCTTCCTCGTTTTTTTGCGCTTCAAGGGTTTTCAGTTTGCTTTGCAGTTCAAGGATCTTCGCCCTTGTTTTCTCAATGTCCTTTTCGATACGGTCAAGTTTGCTGTTTGCCATAAGTAAAATGCTCCTTTCAAAATTAGTTGTAATTTAACCGCCCATAGGCGTAGAAATGGGATTGCCAATAGCTTGTATTGAGTTTTGCGTACTGAATGGGATCCCCACAATGCAAAAACATCGGGTTTCCGCTTTCGTCCTCCCCGACATAAAAGCCCACATGGGAAACGCCGGGGGTATCGTAGGTGCCTGTGAAAAATACCATATCGCCGGGGCGCGGAGTAGAAACGCGGGTAGATATGTTGTATAATCCCTGCGCCCCTAATCTACCCGTATTGTATAGCCCGCTGTTTGTGAGTACATAGCTTACAAAGCCGCTGCAATCAAAAGAAGTGCTTGGGCTGCTGCCGCCCCATACATACGGGTAATTCAAATACTTTTCTGCTTCCTCAATCAGTCGCGCAAACTGTTCATCGGAATTAAGAAGTGCGGCGGGCACTTCGTATTCTGCGGGCGGGTTTGTAATATACTTTCCGATGTAGCTTGAAGTGGGAAACAGATCGGGGCGGTTGCCCAGCGTTGACATATATACCGCATACATGGATAAGGTATCTTCGCCCATAATGTAAACAGGCACATGGGACAGATTGAAGTTTTCCAAATCCACATTTAAAATGTAGTAGTTATAGGCAACTGTAACCTCGTATTCGTATTCCTTGGTGTAGCTTTCGCCCGTTTCGGGATCGGTGTAGGTGCTGGTGCCTGTCCTTGTTTCGGTGCGGTAGCGTACTTCGACTTCTTCTGTAACCGTTAAAATGTACTGCTTATCAAACAGCATTTCAAGGGTGCTTTGCGCTTCGGAAAGGGTAAATACCCCCTCATGCCATGCAGACAGGATAGAGATTAACACATATGGGTCATGCTCAATTTCGTCAGCCGTTACCCGATATTCGTCATAGCCGGGATAATGACTTTCGATGTTATCTAATTTTTCTTGTAATTCTGCTTCCATTGCGGTGTAGGCTGCTTCTGCACCCAGCATATCCGCGTCCTCGGAAAGATACGAGGATGCAATTACCGCGCTGCTGCTGTTGCCGCCAACCATTGAACAGGAAGAAATGCCGCCGAACAGCATATACAGTACAAAGGCGATCCCCACAACAAGCAAACAGCCTTTCCAATGTCGCGCCACAAAAGAGGCGGTGCGCTTGGTTTCCTCGGCGGTTTTCTTTGCTGCTTTTGCGGTTTTCTCTGCGGTCTTTTTTACTGTCTTGCCTTTTTTCAGGTTCTTAGCATATTGCCGCTTAATGCGCTGCTTCTGCATAAATCGAGAAAGAGGGTTGGACTGTGCAAGCGCGGGATTTTCATGGATTGCCTTTTGGTAGAGATAATCCGCATTTGCCTGAAATGCTTTGCGCTCGGCTTTTGCCGCTGCCCGGTAGGGTTTTAATTTATGGTGCCGGATCCCGCTTTTCGCTGCCCGTACACCTTTACCACCTACAAACTCGCCTGCAAGTTCCACCTTATGACCGCTTTCCACGCCGACATTTTCCTTTTCAACCTCATGGATTTTACCATGAACCGTATTCAAGGCTTCTTTGGCGGGGCGAGATATGGAGTTGTGCCGCAATTTACCATTCGGTTTTTTATCCACTTCCTCAAAATGCAATCGGGTTTTTCCTTTGCCTGCCGCTTCGTCAAAAGTGCGCTCTTTGATGATTTTTTTCTTTTTCGGGACAGCCGCCCGCGCCGCGTCCAATTTATCCGCTTTTAGATCTGATTTACGGATATATTTTTCAAGGGCTGGGTCGGCGCGTTCCTCCGGGGTAAACTGTAAACGGGAAGTATGGGTTTTACTTTGTATTTCCCGCTGTGCTTTTTTCGCCGCCTTTTTGAATGAATGGCGGCTAATCTCGGTGTCTATGCGCTGTACTGTCTTTTCCGCTGCGGCGGTGGGGGCTTCGGAAAAGTTTTCTTCCGGTTGTCTTTCGCTGATATTTGTAACCTCGCCCGTAGTCAGATTTTCGGAAATTGCGCCGCTGCGGGTCATTTTCTGAGTAACCTTATCCGGGGCTTTCGCTGCTTCCTTGCTCATGTTTATCACCTCCAATTCGCTACAACCTTAAATAGACACCTCACTTGGGCGGGTTGTCATAATTTTGTAGAGTTCCGTATCTTGCGGGAAACGGTCAACAAATGGTAAAATGACATTGCCATAGAAGATAAGCCCCTCGCCTGCGTCCGAATGGGTTACATAACGCATTTGCTGGGGTGAAATATTTAACTGCTTCTGCAAAATGTCCTGATCGCCCCTTGCGGTGTTGAGCATATACACAAAATCGCTGTTTTCAAAGATATTTTCAATCTCGCGGCTTGCCAAAAGGTCTTTGACATTCTGTGTAATGCCTGTGGGGATCCCGCCCCATTTCCTAAAACGCTTCCAAATCTCAACGGAATAGGCGGCGGTCTGTTCCTCCTTTAACAACAAATGAAATTCGTCAATGTAGTACCTTGTCGCCTTGCCCTCGCTGCGGTTTAGGGTAACGCGGTTCCACACCTGATCTTGAACGATTAACATTCCCAGCTTTTTAAGCTGATTGCCGAGTTCCTTAATATCAAAGCACACAAGGCGGTTTTGAATATCTACATTCGTCCTGTGGTTAAAGATATTCAGGCTTCCGTTTACATACAGTTCCAATGCTGCGGCGATACGCTGCGCCTCCTGTTCCGGCTGCTTTTTGATTTCCTCGTACAAATCGCCTAATATCGGCATATTTTCAGGCTTCGGGTCAGCAAGGTAGCTTCGGTAAATGCTGATAACAGCGCGGTCAATCAAGGTTTTTTCAACCGCTTCCAGCCCATTCTTGCCGCCCATAATGAGTTCGCATAGGGAAAGGATAAAGTCGCTTTTGAGTGCAACGGGAGTATCGCCCTCGCTGTAATTGAGGTTAATATCCATCGGGTTGATATACTGCGGGTTCCCGTCAACGCCTTTTCCTGTGGGGGACAGCCGGATCACCTGACCTTTTAGCTTTTGCACAAGGGGGTAATATTCGGCTTCTGGATCGCAGATGATAATATCGTCTGCGGTAACAAGGAAAATGTTTGTAATCTCACGCTTTGCGGAAAAACTTTTGCCGCTGCCCGGTGTGCCGAGTATCAGCCCGTTAGGATTTTTCAGTTTCTTTCTGTCGCACAAAATCATGTTGTTAGAAAGAGCGTTTAGCCCGTAATATAAGGCTTCGCCGCGCTGGAATAGCTCTTGTACCGTAAAGGGTACAAAAATAGCGGTGCTGCTCGTTGTCAGCCCGCGTTTGATATTGATTAAGTTTTCGCCCAGCGGGATAGAGGACATAAGCCCCTGTTCCTGCTGATAGTCAAGGCGGGTGAGTGCGCAGTTATATTTCTGTGCCACGCCCGCCGCCTGAAATACATCGTTATCCAGCTTTTGCTTGGTGTCTGCAAAGTTCAGGACAAGCAAAGTAACCTGAAACATTCGCTCGTTGCGGCTTTGCAGATCCCGCAAGAGGTTTTTTGCTTCGCCGCCGTAGGTGGCAAGGTCAGAGGGAATAATATCCATATCATACCCGCTGCGCACCGCCTTTTTCTGTTCCTCGATTTTCATTCGGTCAAGGTCAGTCAGCTTGCGTTTAATGGTTTTAATTGCTTCATTGTGGTCGATACTTTGGATATGCAGATTGAGGATAATCCCGTTTTCCGCTTCCATAAAATCGGCAAGCATACGGTCATTGAGTTCCGGGGCTAAAATCTGCAAAAACGATACCGCGCCATATTTCCCGCCCATGCGGAATTGCCGCCCCTCTCCAAAGCGGAAAGAGGACGGGGCGATAAAGTCCTTTACCGACAAGCCGCTTTCCGGCAGCCAATCCCATTCAAAAATAAAGGGATCTCCATTCGGGTGAAAAATCCCATGCAGTACGTTCAAGCGTTCCTGTCCGTTCATGGGGCGGGCTGTTACGCCAAGCACCTTAAAATTATTGAGTACGTCGGTTTCGATACGGGAAAGGCGGGCTTTTGCGGCTGCGAGATTGTCCGCTTCAATGGAAAAGGTAATGTACTTGCACTTTTCCAGTCCGTTGTTGCCTTTTTCAAGCTGATTTTTCAGCATATCCGCGTACTCCCTGCGGATAGAGTTAAAAGCGTCGTCCTGCGCCGGAATTTCGATAGCCGCCTGTGCCTTTTCCTTTCTTGCGCCCTGATTGATGAAAGAGAGCTGCACCGATACGGAAGCGTCAAAGTAGTTGAGAAAATCGCACCAGTTTTCAAAAATGGCGGTCTTATCATCTGCCTGTGCAAGCTGATAGTTAATATCTTCAAAGACAAGGCTTTTACTGTATTTCTTTTCCGTTACCCTGCAAATCCCGTCCGGGTACATCTGCAAGTAGGGAATGGTCTGCTGTGCGGTGTGGGGCTTCCCGTCGCCCTTTGCTG